>SPJL01003090.1_pt1 | contig 17465 bp, 28 predicted proteins | sample 3741751 | NCBI WGS metagenome assembly SPJL01 (sample SAMN10925998, study PRJNA522277) | cold seep metagenome | isolation source: Elba SIP-enriched marine methane seep metagenome, extraction at timepoint T3 | place: Italy: coast of Elba, Mediterranean Sea | reverse complement strand
TTCTGTGGCCTCCTCCGCCGGCTTCTTCTGCGCCGACGCGATAATGTCCGGGATGAGTTCAGCGGCCGGGTCCGACATGATTCTACTACGCTTGTACGAGGTGGCGTAGAAATGGAGCGCAGCGTTCAACGACTGCTGACTTCATCTTCACTGGCGCTCGCGCTGTACATTGCCATCACGTGCCCCTGCGAGCGCTACCTCTCGTGTCACAAGGAGGTGTTCCTACTGTCGCTCGCCATTCCTGTTGTGATGGGACTGCGGTCGTAGTGAAGTTTCAATCCTCCTCCGTAAACTCCCGCGCGTCATCCAGGTTCTGATGAATGACATCCATTGGCTGCGGACCCCTGTTGCCAGTGGCCAGTAAAGCCGCATCGAACCCCTTGTAGGCTTCGTCCTGGGTGGCCGGGTCGATGTGTCTGCGGGCCACCGACTTGGCATGTTCCCGCAGTCGGTCAATGACATTTCTTTGCTTTTTTGAGCGCAGGGCGTGTATGCTTTCGATTGCGTGCGCCATGTTCAAAGCGTTGGTGTGCCCGGCTAATTTTTCGGCCTCGCTTGACCCCGGTCTCATATTATGCATGTACCGGCCGCGAAGTTTTTTGTATCGTATGAGGTGATGTAAAATATCCCTGCCGTCGCTGGATTCGCGCTTCATCTTGGGGTAAGCTGTGTGCATTGCCGGTACACCATGTTCCTCCATCTTAAAAGCGAAATCAAATCCCAGCCTTCTGTGATCTATCCGTACTTTTCCGAGGCTTTCCAGCATGTCGTGCGCGTCAAGTGCATGCTGACGTAAAATGTGTATGGTCTGAGGAAGAGGTGTAAACCCTCCCTTTCCGATTGATTTGCGAAAGTGATCGTACGCAGCCAGACGATTGAGATACCTCTCCTCCAAATACTCGAAGTTGGGGGAATAATGTCTTAGCGACGTCTCGTCTATGTCGTCCATGGCTATGTGGCACCATAGATTTTCAATGAAACCCCACATGCCTCGCCCTCCTCACACCGTCCATATCCTCAATGCTGTAGACGCCGCACGACGGGCACACGTAGTGGCGGCCGATGCCGGCGCCCCAGTACTGCATGCGGCGGCCGCACATGAAGCACTCATTCTCCGGTCTGAGGGGCGGCCACAGGAAGCCCGGACACATGGCGGTCGCTGTGAGATAGGTACACATAGCCGTGTCGGCGGCTGTTGTCGATGCGCGTCTCGCCGCTCCATCCGCAGTGGGCGCACTGGACAGCGACGGCAACACTGTCCATGAGGACGCGAGGTCGCTCGGACCACTGCACGAACCCGCCACCGAAGCAGTCACGATTGGGGCACTGTACGACATGGACGTTCATTGTCTGGTACCGCTTAGGATTTGTTGTGTGCTTGCCTTGCAAACTCGCGAGCTATATGATGCAGCGCTGGCGCCCATTCCGTGGCGGGGAACAGGCGTGCGTACACCGAGTGGAGCTCTTTCTCGCAGCTGTTGCATCGAATGCTGTAGCTTATCTTTTCGGTGGCATCAAGGTTCGGAAAAGGCGAAGGCCATGGCTCCTTTCGAACCATCACAATTGAGTATTCGCCCGACGGGCAGCCCGTGTCGATCGGCATCATCAGCCACGTGTCGAGGTCGCCGGCCACAGGGACGGAGATAGACATTTTACAACAAGCGAATGTGGTTCACTCGAGTCGCAGCTGCTGTTGCCTTAGGCTCTCGGACGGAACGATGCGCGCCCACTCCATCGGCTCATTCTGCGGCGACTTGAGGCCGTGCAGGCGCTCGAAGGCGGTGCGCGGCTCGGCCATTCTGTACATCGCGTCGGGGTCGTACGTCGAGGCGTACCACTGGCGCAGGTCCTCGTGGTTCTGGCGCAGCGACCACACGGGCTCGCCGTTCAGATCCACGGTGCCGCCCCGGGGGAGTACGAAGCCTGCCCCGGCTCCAGGACCGGGGCGGTGTAGGTCGTGAGACGGGTACGGGAGGTCGTAGCGCTGCATTGTGGCGGGCTGCGCAGTGCTCTAGAAATGTAATTGCCCATCGGCTCGGCGTGCGGCCACTCCACCGACATATCGAGTCGGTTGACGCAAGACATGTGGCACATGCAGTGAAACGGCTCGCCCAGGCATACGGCTCGCTCGGCCACGGGCTGCCGGCACACAGCGCACCGACTAGGGTCGAATACGTGCACAAAATTGACATTGACGCCGAGAGGCTCGGCGAAGACACTGGCATCGCCGCAGTGGTGCGACGCCATCTACTGTGTGTCGTCGCTTAGAAGCCGCTGCGCGGGCGTCTTGATCCACAGCGCCCACACGGCCACCAGCATTGTGGTGAGCGTGCACTTGGTGTTCTCATCGGTGCCCACCACCACGTACGGCAGCGTCACCACCGTCACGACCAGCGTGAGCGCCACCTGCATGTAGGCCACAATGCAGCGGCGGTCGGTGGGCACGAACCGGAAGCAGCGCGCCTCCGCCTGGCCCTCGCCCCTCACAGTGAAGCTGCTCGAAGCAGCGCCGCTGGTATCGTCGGACAGCGGTACGGCAGCGGCGCCCACGGCACGGGCGTTGCGTAGTCGTCGACGCGCATCGCCTTCCAGTCCGCCGAGGTCGATGGAAACACTTCGAGGTCCTGCCGAGGATCGCGAGCCGCCAGCGCTGCCGCCTTGGCGCGCCACGCCGTCGTCAGAGGATGCCGTCCCGCTGCCACCGCCGTCTGCCACGCCGCGCAGTGGCGGCACAGCCACTCGCCGCTCGGCTTGCGCACGAAGTCTTCGGCGCGCTGCCGAAGCACGCCGCCGCGGCATAGCGAACACAGGATGTTGCCACGGCTGTACCTGCGCGCGTAGTAGAGTTTGCACTTTTTGAGCGACTCCGATTCACTTTCGCGCCGCCACGACGTCGGGTGGTCGCCGCGGCACGAGGCGTACACGCCGGCCCACTCGTCGGCGTCGAGCGCCGATAGCACACAGCCGTCGTCGAGCCGGTGCCGCCGCACGACGTTGGTGGCGCGCCGCCACGACACGCGAATGTCGTCGCGCGTGAACACGTCACGCTGTGGTAGGCGCGGCTTCTGGCGCAGGCGCGCCTTACGGTCGCGGAGGACCCTTTCGAGGTGCGACATTGCTGTGCTGGTCGTTGTGCACTTCTTGCGCGCCATTGCGCTTAACAGCGTTCAGCGAGCGCCACATGCCCACCGCCACGCCGCCCACGCCAAAGTGGATCAGCATGCTGGTGCGCGGCGTGGCGTAGTGCGCCGCCGCCGTCGCCAGGCCGAACACCACGACGTCGGCGAACGACATGGACGGCTGGTGCGGGTGCTTGCCGTCGAGGAAGCGAGGGGGGTGGTCCGGCGTCGGCTCGCCAACACCGCCGTTGCTCATCGTTGTTGTTGGTGTTAGAAGTTCTAAGGAGGTAAGCGTGCGCGATGGAGGGCTACTGTCTGCATTGCCGCGAGCGCGTCGGGCTGCAGACCGAGACGGTGTCGCAGATGCTGAGCGCTAACGGCCGCTACATGTGCAGGGGCGTGTGCGCCAAGGACGGCGAGACCGTCGTGACTGTCTTTCACTCCAAGGAGTGGATTGGGCGCAACCGGCGCAAGGGCAGTCCAACGGCCAGCAGCGATGGACTGGGCACAGGAAGCGGAGGAGACGACGACGAGTAGCAGCGACAGCGGCTCCGACAGCGAGGGCCGGTGGCAGGTGGTGGCGCCCGCGGGGCAGCGGCTGAGCACTCACAAACGTCTGAGGGCGCGCCCCCCCGCCGACGTGCTGAGCGAGCAGCGCGACGCCGTGTGTGACGAGGGCACCTTCGAGGAGAAGTGCCGCATGTGCCGCCGCACGCCCACCAAATGGTGCTACCGTGGGTCGGTGCACCTCTGCGATCGCGTGGGCTGCTTCAGCGCCGCCGTGCGCCGCTACACGGGTCTGACGTGCAACCGCTGCGGCTTCGTGGCCACGGGCGTATTCCCCAACACGCGCGCCGCGCACGACCTGTTTCGCCACTCGACGCGGCTCGACGGCGGGGGCACCTACTACGAGTGCCGCTCGCATTCTAACGCACGGTCGTGATGGCTCTCGTTGCGGCCGCCGGTGCTATTGTGGGCGGCGCCTACTACGCGTACCGCGCCTGCGACTATGAAAGTGAAGCGGACAAGGCAGACAGGCGGTGGGAGGCGTACGACAGCGACGCGCGCGCGCTTGAACCGCTGTACAGCAATGCGCCCACGGGCGGGCTGATGCGTCTGCAGGCGTTCCGCCGCCACATGGGCTACCCCGAGGGCCTGTACTACCGCGCGCGTGGGCCCTCTAAGTTCCTGGACAACGTGCACATCGACCTGCACGGGCGCACCGACTGGAACGCCGTCGAGGACGAGGACATTGTGCGCAAGGAGTACGAGCAGTACGACCCGGCCACCGACGTGGGCGCGCTGCCCAAGGCGGAGCTGAAGCGTCTGCCGTTCGTGAAGCGCACGAAGCGGTTTGGACTGTGAAGTGCTATGTTTCTATTGTGCCATCACTGTGCAACCATGTCGGGTACGGCAAGCAAAATCTTCGCTGGTGATCTTGTGGCGGGCGGTGTGAGCCTACGCGGCGTCAATAAGCGCGTCGCGACGTTGGAGGCTGGGGGTGGTGGCGGCGTCTCTGAGATCGACGATCTCAGCGATGCGACCACGACGGCCAACTCGCTCGGTCTCGGCAGTGGCACGTCCATTGCTTTGAATGCCACGGCTGTTGGCATTGGTTCCACGGCCGATCTGAACAGCGCGGCTCTTGGTCAGGGCGCGACTGCCGGTATGCAGAACAGTGTGGCGGCCGGGCAAAACGCGCAGGCGACGAACACCGCCTCCACTGCCGTTGGTGGCGGCTCTACCGCGTCTGGTCAAGAGGCAACGGCGGTGGGCTCCGGCGCGCAGGCGACTTCTACGTTCGCGACCGCACTTGGACACGACGCCAATGCTGGCACCACAGGCTCGGTTGTGTTGGGTCATAGCGCCGCTAGCGTTGGGACTGACGATGTTGTAGTGGGGCGTGGAGCTGCTTCCATTGGTGGAGTAGGCAGCGTCGTTCTCGGTCACAATTGCGCTGCCACACTCGGGGGTGCGTTTGCTGTTAATCTGGGTGGTGTTGTGGGCGACCCGACTTTTGAAACAACCTTTTCCCTTGGCGACGCACCCGCCGCCACAACAGCCACGCTGCGCATCAACCTTGGAGCCAACACTTACGACATCCCAATGACCCTGGTTTGATTCTAAGTGAACGCTAGCAATGTCGGGCACAGCAGGCAAGATCGTGCAGGGCGACCTTATTGCGGGCGGCGTGAGCGTGCGCGGCACGGGAAAACTGTCGCGGGAAAACGCTGTGGCCGTCAACGACCATGAGACCCGCATCACGACGCTAGAGGGCGGCGGTGGCGGCGGCGCCTCTGAGATCGACGACCTCACCGATGCGGCCACCACGGCCAGCAGCCTGGCGCTCGGCAGTGCGGCTTCAGCGTCGGGTGCCTCAGGCACGGCAGTGGGCATTGGCGCAGTGGCGAATGGCGACAACAGCGTGGCGGTGGGAAACGGCGCCTCGTCGTCCGCTCTCGAGCAGTGCACGACCGTGGGCCAATCGGCCGAAAGCTTTGGCGATTTTGGCACCGCAGTCGGTTATGATTCGCAGGCCACACAAGACAATGGCACGGCCATCGGATGGAGCGCGTCAGCTTCCACTCGCGCCACAGCCGTTGCGACTTCCTCGGGTGCACTCAGCGACGACTCGTGTGCATACGGCAGCGGTGCTACGGTTAGCGCCATGAGTGCGAACAGTGTGTGCATTGGAGCCGCTTCACAGCTTGCCATGAAGCCCAATACCTTTGCCCTAAACCTCGACGGAGGCGCGCTCATGGACAACACCTTTGAGACGGCGTTCGACGTCACCGCCAGCGCCCCGGGTGCGGCGGACGCCTATATCACCGTGATCATCAAGGGCAGTACGTACCGCCTGCCTCTTCAGCTGGCAGCTGCGGCGCAGGAGCTTCGGCAGCAGCTTGTACTCGACAGCGACCTGCTCGACTCAACTGCGTTCTCGCACGATGGCGCCTTGACTGGCAACACGCCGGATCCTACATTCGCCAACAGTGGCGCCGACGACTACGCGGTGTTCACTTTCACAAGTGCAAACGACGCGCATCCCGTGTGCACGCCAAACCCGCTGGACTCTGCGGCCGGATGGGGCGGCACCTCGTCCCCGTACACAGGCAACGGCTGGACGGTGTCGATATGGGTCAACGCACAGAGTGTGCCAGCGGGCAACGATGGCATTATCTGGTCAGTTGGCAACCCGGGCACAAACGTGGGCTCGATGGGGTTCTCCGTGGTGGCCAATGCCGCCCAGGTGGACTACCAATTCTTCAAGTGGGCGGGCGGTTCTTCAACACTGGCCACGCGCAACACCAACGTGTGGACGCATCTCGTTGTGGCGTTCGACGAAGGCACCGAACAGCTCACGGCTTACGTCGACGGAGGCGCCGGCTCTATTATATCGCTGCCAAGCAACGGCCTGACGGACGGTACGATTTGCACACTGGGCGGTTCTGTCGTTGGCAATGTTGTGAATTTCGGACTGCGCTACGACGGATTCGTCGACGATCTTCGTGTCTACAACTACCCGTTAACTCCTGGCGAGGTCACGGCGGTGTTCGGAGACCGGCAGTAGTAAATTCACTTCTATCGCGCATTGTAACCATGTCGGGCACGACAAGCAAGATCCTTGCTGGCGATCTTGTGGCGGGCGGCGTGAGCTTGCGGGGCGTCGGCAAGCGCGTTGCGGTGCTGGAGGGCGCGCCGGCCGGTGCTAGCGACATCGACGACCTCGGCGATGCGACGACAACGGCCGACAGCCTGTCGATGGGCGCGGGCAGCATGGCGGGCGTTCGAAGCGTGGGTGTGGGCATCAACGCAGTGTGTACGAGCACGGTCAGCGTGGCGGTTGGCGAGGACAGCCAGTGCGTTGGCGGCACTTCGTCAGTGGCGGTCGGCAGCGCTTCGCGTGCCAACGTGCTCCAGGGTACGGCCGTTGGAAACACGGCGGCAGCGGTAAATGACGAGAGCACGGCTGTTGGGTGGAATGCTCAGGCGAACGGTGTGAATAGCACAGCTATTGGACGCGGTACGTTCGCGACAACCAACGCCGTAGCACTGGGCCGCAACGCGACGGCAACCTCCGCCAACACGCTGGCCATCAACGTGAGCGGCACGGCCACCGACTCGCTCGAGACGGACCTGCTGGCCGTGACGGGCGCCAGCGCGCTCACCGAGTCGGCGCACCTCGTCGTGCGCCTCGCCGGTCTCGACTACCACCTGCCGCTGCTGCGCGCGCCGCTCAACCTGCGCATGCAGCTCACGCTCGACTCCGACTTCACGGACTCGTCGGGCAACGGCTTCAACGGCACGGCGACGGGCGTCGACGACGCGCCCACATTCGCGTCGTTCGGTGTGCACAACTACGCCTCGTTTACGTACACCGACATTACGGAGTCGGCGGCCGTCACGTTCCCGCAGCCGCTGACGGCGCCGTCGCAGTGGGGCGGCCAGGGCAACTCGCCGTATACGGGCGTGGGCTGGACCATGATGTGCTGGCTCAACGCACAGAGCGTGCCGCCGGGCAACGACTTCACACCGCTGGCCGTCGGCGACTCGTCGGGCACGTTCAACCAGCTCACGATGGGGTTCAGCGTGCAGCCCAGAGGCTTACAAGTGGCCTACTCGTGGTTCAAGTGGGCGGGCTACAACCCACCGGCAGCGCCGGCTCCCGACGTGGCCGTGCGCGACGTCGACACGTGGGTGCACCTGGCGGCCACGTTCGACCCCGCCACCGAGACGCTGCTGGTGTACGCCGACGGCGGCAACCCCGTGAACTACAACCTACCGGTGGGCGCCATGTTCGGCGGCGCCGGCTTCATCGACGGCACCACGCTGTACATGGGCGGCATGCGCGACGGCGAGGTGGTTGGATTCGGCAGCCGCTACGAGGGCTTTATTGACGACGTGCGAATCTACGAGCAGGTACTCCCACAGTGCATCATCGCGGAGATTGTGGCTGAGCGTCAGTGAAGTGAATTCATTTACGACGACGACGACGTTGGCATCAGCTTGGCCGCCTCGTCGAGGATCTTCTTGGCAATGTAGAGGGAGGTGCCCGCGGCGATGCCCACCATGATGGAACGCTGGTCGCGTGGCATCAGCGACGCCTGCAACGAGCGGCCCGCCAGCATCTGGCGCACGACGGCCGTGATGTAGCCCGTAGCGACGGCGTCGAGCAGCTCGAGCGACTCGTCCTTGTAGGAGGCGAACATGGTGGGGAACAACTGCATCAAGAACGACGACGGGCTGGCGTAGACGCTCAGCGCCGGCACCAGCATGAAGGGGCGGAACGCGCTGGCCAGCGGGGCGCCGGCGAACAGCACGCGCTCGCCCATCATGACGGCGACGACGGTGGCGGCCTCGACGAGGTGCGCCGTGGTGAACATCTTGCCGAGAATGCTGGCCTGCTGCTTGGAGGACTTGTTCGACGACGACATCGCGTGTGGCGAATTGCTGTTGTGCATAGAAAATGAGCTTTATCCATACTGAGGCACGAACGGTCGCATCACCACGAGGTCGCCGCCCTTGCGAATGTAAAGGATGCTCCGCTGCGTGTTGTTGAGTCCAATGCTCACGAAGAGGCCCGTGATGGGGTAGCCCAGCTGCCGCAAAATGTGCTCGGCGAGCCGCTTGCCGCGCCGGTTGAGCTCGTCGAGGTGGATGGTGGTGCGGTGGCGGATCTCGAGAAGGGCGTGCGCGTGCACGTTGCGTTTGCGCTTGCCCACCTCGATGGCGGCCACCGGCACGTTGATCTCGTCGATAAGGTCCCAGTCGGTGGGCACGGCGTGCTGCACCTCGTGGTTGGTGAGCAGCCACCGCAGGCCGTCGTCGCTGAGAAAGAGGCGCATCATGTCGATCATCACACGCTCCAGCACATCGTATTGTTGTTGCGATCGAGGTGTTCGGTGGGTGTCAACGAGCACCGTGAGAAACGTGTGGCGAGCCGCAGGATTTGCAGCTCCGCGTCCTCCACCAGCGGGGGGCTGCGCGTCCGCCATGGTCCCACCTTAAGCGTGCGCTTAGGTTTCTCGTCCTTTCCAAACGTGGGCAGCTCGGTCGGGGTGCGCAGCACGCCCAGGTGCACCTTCGTCGCCGTCGCCATCGGTCGTTGCTGTATGCGTCGTAGAATGTGGGTGTATTACCTGGTAGCAGCGGAGGTTGCGGCGTATTCATTTTTTGTGATGCGAATGGGACAGGCGTTCATATATCTGAATCAGCTGCGAGCCGAGTGTGACATACAGAGTGGCGAACTGCGGAGGCTAGAGGACAGGGTTCATTTGCTTGAGTTGGGCGATTTGAAGTGAATCTTGTCTGCATTTGCCATATATTGTTATAGGGTATTAGCACATGTAGACAAAAAACAAGAAGCCAATACCATGTATGGGAAATGCGGACAGTCACATGAGGTGTTCATTCAATTCCGCCAGCGCGTCCTCCCACGACCACGCCACAATGGCGTTCCATCGCCGCTCCACCAGGTCGTCGATCCACTCCTGTTGATGGGCGGTGACGCGCCCGGCGCCAAACCGTTTCATCTCGATGGCCATGGCCACAAAGTTGCCGCACCCGCTCGGCTCAAAGATGAGCAGGTCGGGCACGCCGCGCGAGTAGCCCAGCGCCGACTGCCGCTGCGTGGTGCGCAGGCTGCCGATGCCGCCGCACGTGAACGTGGAGCGGAAGCGCCGCCCGCCGTGGTCGCGCTGCATGAGCCGGTCGGCGGTGCGCAGGCATTTCACAAAGAAGCGCTGGTGCGCCGCCTCGCTTGCGCTGCGCGCGGGAGGGCGTCCGAGGTGGCCACCGCGCGCCGCCAGCATCACACGCTCCATCACTTCACTGGCCGGGCTTTGGTGCGGGAGGCTGTCCGAACTGCTCGAAGAGGTGTCCGTGTCCTCCAAAGGCGGCGAGCATGTTGCTGTGGTGCACGATGCCGTTGCCGACGTAGTGCATGTTGCGGACGGGTCCATCGTGGCCCGCGTACGTGCCCTGGCTGCACTGTGTGAGCTCAGTATTCAGCGAGCCCGTACGGGGTAGAACGTTGAGGTTGGCGGAGGGGTTGACGGGGAAGTGGCCCAGTGTTTGTTGCGTCTGCACCGTTGTCGCCCTTGGCACGTTGCTCATATGAGCGCCATCCGGGCCGAGGTTGGACAAGGTGATGTGGCCGTAACTCATCGTTGCTTTCTCGGTAGAAATCAAGTCCAACCCCGCCCCGACCACAGCGACTGCTCCTGAAGGGCGCGGCCGTAGTGGCGGCCCCAGCCCCCACGCGGCGCGTACGAGTAGCGGCCCGCGGGCACCTGGCCCAGCTCGTTGACGATGTCGATGCGCGGCTGCAGGGGCGCGTCGGGTCGGCGCTGCAGCCACCACAGGCCGGCGGCGATAGCGAGCGCGCCGGCGCTCAAAAGAAACGCCTCGTCCATTGCTGATGGAGCATGTAGAAAGGGACTGGGGGTCGTGACGAGGAGGGAGGGGGGTCATGAAATCACGATAACTGCAACATATCTATTTATGGATTCTCTCTTCACATTTTACCGCTTTTCAATGCTCTGTTCTGAATGCTGCATGGAGGCTCATGAAAACATACTTCTTGTGCGCCAAACCGAAACACTACGCGGGGAGATGCACGAGGTGCTGCACGAGACGCACCGACTGTGGAAAGCAGTGTCGCCGTTCGTTAATCGCTGATGGAGGACACCGTCATAACCTTTGCGCGCCGCGTCGCCGAGTGCTGCGAGACGATGGGCGAGGACGCCATGAAGCAGTGCATCCGCGCCGTCGCCTCCACGCCGCCGGGGCAGCTCGACGTCGACGCCCTCGCGCAGGTGATGCCCGACGACTACAAGGACGACATACAGCTGGTGCGCTCCACTCTCATCATCATTGGTCTTGCTTCACTCCCGAATCAAAAGGAGGGCGCGGGGGCGGCATCGGCCGAATGAGCACTCGATGTGCACGTAGGTGGTGGGCGCGGGCCACATGGCCATCTTGGGCGACGCCACCACGCGCCACTGCTGGCGGCCGCCCCGAGAGGGCCAGCACGCCTCGAGGCAGTCGACGGCCATTCGCAGTCCGTCGCCATCGCAGCCGAACAGCGTGTCCAGTGAAATGAGTCGCGTCACCGACGCCGCCATCTCATCGGCGTCCTCCTCGCTCATGCCCTCATACGATCGGATGCAGTACCGGTACAGCGCCCTGCTTCTCCTGGTAGTTGAGAAAACGTCCGGAGTGGTGAAGCTTAACGTCGACATAGCAGCTGCCTGGCCAACCCTGTTGTTGTGTTAGAACGCCGTCCACCCACCGCTTGAGGCGGTTCACGATGCCGTCCAACATCCAGGGGCTGCCCGTGTGCCGGAATCGAATGTGGAAGTGTGCGTGCAACTGCCGGTGGCGCGGGCCCTGCTCGACGCCGGCGACGCCGCCGGGGAAGTCTACACGGAGAACCCGCCCGGCCGCCGGGTTCACAAAGCCGCCCTGCAGCACGGCCTGCACAAACGCGTTGCTGCGCACGTCGGTGTTGAGGAAGGTACCGAACCGCTGTCGATAGTGGCCGGCGGCGTCGGGCACCTGGTGTGTGTTGATGGTGATAAGCAAAACAGTCCAGTTGGGCATTACACGTGTTGTTCACTCAGAATGCGCGATGCGGCGGCGATGGCATCGTCCTTAGAAGCCGCCGCGGTAGCCTTCCTCTTCGGCTTCTTCGAGTCGCGCGTGAACCACCAGAACGCCAGTGCGAGTCCACCGAGCACGGCGACACCGGCCACGGCCATCGCGATCATCTCCTGCGTGTCGCTTGGCTTCCCGCCCTCCTTCTTCTTCTTCTGAGGGAGCGGCGAGGCGCGCACGGGCGCCTGCTCGCGCAGCAGCGCCGCCACCTCGGCCTGCTCCTCCTCGGTCAGCGACTCGGTCTCGCGCTCCACGATGCTGCCAAACGAAAGTGCCTCCGCCATCTTGACGCTTGTTGACGCTTAGAAAGTCACACAAACACGGCCGCCGCCATGCCCGATGCGATGCTGACGGCCCACCACGGCACGCGCGTGCGCGGCACGTCGCTCACCCCATCGTAGCCATGCGCGCACACCCGCGGCTCGCCGCGCTCGTCGAAGGCGTAGAGGGGCCGCAGCGAGAACTGCGCGAGCGTCACGAGCGCGAAGACGGCGGCGCCGCGTGTGCAGGGCGTGCCGATCATGTTCACTGTAGGTGTGCTTAGATTCCGAGCGTGAACGGGGACGCGGAACCGAGGAACGGTTGCAGCGACTGTGTTGTTCCGTACGCGTCCGTGTCGCAGGCAGCCTCGCAGGCGCGTACAAGCAAATCCACGGCACCCTCGATCGGACCATATTTGTCCGCGCTCTCTGGGCCGGGCTTGCCGCGCTGGTAGGCCGGGAAACGGGGAAGGCAGGCGCGTGCGATTTCCTTGCGCTGCTCCTCGCTGCTCCTGGGCGTGTTTGCGAACGGGGCGCTGCTAGCCGGAGCAAAGAAGCTGAAGATACCGTAGTTGCCGCTAGTGCCCTTTGGTTGCAGAGCGCTTTCGAGATAGCCGTCGACGGCCTTGTACTTCTCAAGCGGGTGCACCATCACCATCTCGGCGCCGCCAATGATGCGGATGAGGCGCTTCAACTCCTCGGGATTGGCGTTGAACGGCACCGTCATGCAGTGGTACAGGAAGCGCGTCTGGTCGAGGCAGGCGTCGAGCACGGCCTGTTTCTTGGCCATCAGCTGCGGGAACGCCTCGAGCGCCTGGCGGTACTGCACGGGGTCCTGCATGTCGAAGGCCGACGACAGCACGCCCTGCATGGCGACATCCTGAACTTGGCGGCGCTTTCCGTCGAGGTAGTCGAGCTTGTCGTCGGTGAGCACGTTCTGACCGAGCAGCTTGTCTTGTCCGACCATGCCCTCCTCAATGGCCCGCTGCAGGTCGCGCATACGCTGGTCGCGGCGGTCCATCTCGGCGACGCGGTACGGCGCCGCATCGGCCGGGCGCAGGCGCTCGCCTTGCAGCTCGGCCGGCACCACATCGCTGAGCATGGTAGTGCCAATGTTCTGCGGGTCCTTGACGGCCTCGGCGCGCTTATTGGCGCCGCCGCGCCCGCTGGTGTCGACCATAGCGCCGCCTGAGGCGAAACGAACGTTGCCGCTCATACTTGCACGTGTACAGAGTCTCATAGAAAACATGTTCATTTTTGTCATACAGACGGCACCACACGCACGTCAACGTGCTTGTCTGTGGCCATTACGTGCCCGGGGTCGCACGCCCAATCGGGGTACAGGCGCACGCGCGAGGGACCCATCAGTTGGCACGGCATAATGTGATCGACCTGGTGGTGCAGGTGCGACACCACCTCGCGCAGGTCGAACACTTCGCCCGGCTCCTGCTGCACGGCCTCGGTGTCGCCCACGGAGCTGCACTTCTTCACGAACATACGGTGGTTGCGCATCGGTGGCGCGGGCGGCTTCAGGTCGCGCATACGTCCGTACGCGGCACAGAAGCCGCGCCGGCTGAGTTTGCCGCCAAAGTGCTCGGCACAGTCGAAGGTGGGCGGTGCGTCGAGCGCGGCGTAGTCGCATCCCGCCTTCTCGGCGATAGCGCGGCGCAGGCGGTTGCGCGTCACGGCGGGCAGCGTGCGCCGCTGCTCCACCCACGCCTTGGCGCAGTTGCCGTCGAGGAAGTGGAGACGGCGCCGCACACCCGGGAGAGGCCCCAACAGGAACGGCTCATCGGTGATTGGCACCGTGAAGCCGCTGTAGTCGCATTTGTAAAAGACCACGTGGTCGTTGAGGCGAAACAGCATTGAGCGAAGCGTTTCTACACGACCGACAGTGCGTGCGCGATGAACCCTTTCGTTCTGGCGAGCCAGCGGCGCGAGAGCGAGCTTGGCGCCGTGCAGGCGAAAACGAAGGAGCGCCCCTTCAACTGGAGCAACACGACGAGCACGTTCGCGCCCGTGGGTGGAACCGCCGATCTTGCTGCTGCCCAAGAGGCCGACAAGCTGGCTCGTGCCGTCGCGTTCGATGCCAACATCCCAGCCGAACAGAAGACGTTCTTTATCGAGCACCTCACAAAGAAGGCGCTGGAGAAGAGCGTCGAGCAGCGCAACTCAAACTACGAGAAGAACTTCAAGCTGTGGCTGCTCGGCAACCATAAAGCGCTCAACGACAAGCGCGTCACGCCGTTCGGCCACGACAGCGTGCGCCACATTCCCGGCGGCGAGAGTGCCTTCAACTTCGCGCTGCAGCAGATCAACACGATGACGGAGGTGAAGCGGTTCATGATGAAGCTGTACCTGCGCGGGCCGCAGAGCCAGAAGGAGATTGAGTACTACTACCGCTACCTGGTGGCGCCCATCAACGATCGCATGCAGGAGCAGGGCATCGACGTGGAAGAGGAGGATGATCCAGTCGAGGCGCTGCTCACGTCGCTGAGCGATGGCAAAGATGCGCGCGTTTTGATGGTGGACGGAGTTGGCATGAACGCCAAACAGATCCACGATACGGAAACGCCGCTGCCCCTCAACCCGCTCGTCAACCTGTACCTCAACGACGAGGTGAGCACCGAGTACTGGTCGGTGAACTGGGAGGACTGGAACAGCTACGAGGACGGCTCAATGGACAAGACGAAACGCTTCCCTTGGATCGGGCAGAGCGTGCACGGCGACGGCTACGACCCCGCGGTGGAGGGCGTCAAAGAACGCCACCCCGGGTTTCCTCTGCACGACAACCTCGGGGATACGCTGGACACACTGCGCGGAGAGGGCGCGGGTGGGGATGGCGATGACGCCGATCGCAAGGAGGACGTTCATTCCGAGCTGTCCGCAACGCTGCAGGGCAGCCCAGCTCCTTCACCGAACCGGGGGTCGCAGGTGCGCCGGCGTCCCGATCCGGGCTGGGGGTCGCAGGTGCGCCGGCGTTTCGCTGCAATGAACGACCAGGCTGGCGCGGGCGCAAGCGCCGACGAAAGCATGTTCGAATCAGCCGACGAGGCGTCTTTTCAGGAGCGGGGCGAAGCTGAGTCGCCCCGGACAAGTCACATCAGCGACCACGACGCCTATCTGGCCGCCTCGTCTCATCCGCACGCCGGTGTGATGCGCGCGCAGATGGAGTCGATGTCGAGCGATATCAAGAAGCAGTTCGGCCGGCTCGCGTCATCGGTGGCCAAGGAGAGGGACACCATGCTGCGGTCGTTGCAATCACAGCAGCGAGCCATGGACGCCGCTGCGGCTGCGCTTGGCGCTCTGACCAAAGAGCAGCGTGTCACATCGGAGCGCGTCGACGACCTGGCCAGCGCCATGCAGGCCATGTCCGGCGATATCAACAGGCTGAGCGGTGACGTGCGTGTGGCCGCAGTGGATCGCAAGGCGGCGCTCCGCGAGCTGAAAGAGGTGCACGAGCAGAGTACGAAGGGCCACGCCGACCAGATTGCCGAGCTACGCGACACGATACAGAACCGCACATTTCCGGACATTGAGGATCGCCTGCTACACAGCACCAAAAAGGCGTGTCGCGAGGAGTGCGAGAAGATCTTGTCTGAGGTACAGACATTGCGCGAGGAGTTTCAGGCTTCGAAAGGCGCCCTCAGTAAGGAAGACGCCGAGGCGCTTGGGGAACGGATGCGCGGCATTGTGAACAAGTGGCATGAGGCCAACACGGGAGAGGAAGAGGGCGACGATGCAGAGAAGAAGGCAATGCAGGAGCAGATCTCTGCGCTACAGGGCGATATCGAGGAGAGGGAAGAGGCGATGCGCTCGGCAGGCACCGCCCTCGTCGAGTCGGAAATGGCGAGAGGAGAGCTCAAAAAGCAGCTGGACGCTAAACAGGCCGAAATCGACGAGGCCGAAAGCAAGCTTGCTTCAGCCAAGGAGAAGCTTGTGGAGCCCCCTCCTCCGCCTCCAGACGATGAGCCGGGCATGGCCAAAATAGAGGAGGAGGGCAAGCAACTCGAAGAGCTGCGCGAAAAACTCAAGGAGACAGAGTCGGAGCGGGACAAACTGCAGAAAAAGGCGGGCGCGGCGGAGCTGCTGCGGAACAAACTAGCCAAGCTACGGGGTGAGATGAAAGAGCTGAAGCAATTCGAGGAGCAGGCCAAAAGCTCCGAGGTGCTGCGCAAGACGGTCGCGGACCTGAAGAGCGAGCTGGAGGAAAAGAAGCGGGCGTACGACAAGTTGGCGGCCGCGAAGGGCGTCGAGGACCTCGAAAAGGAGTGGGAGGAGCTCAATAAGCGTGCTGCAGAACAGGCGAAGGAGTATGAGGCTATGGCGAAGAGCGAGCAGGACACGTTACGCGCCGCGAGGGCGTTGTCGGTGGAGTTCGTTGAGAAATCGAAGGAGGCAGAGGAGGCCAAGAATAAGGCGACTAGGCTACAAGGCGAGTTGGCCAAGGCCCGTGCCGCCCAAGATAAGATGCAGAAGTCGGCCCATTCTGAGCGGGACGCGCGGGCCGCCAAAAAAGCCATCCAGGACCTCGAGAGGCAGCTAGGCGAGGCACAGCTTAGGGCAAACCGCGCCATTCGCGACGCCGTCGCCGCCGCCGAGGAAGAAAAGAAGGCGGCCATCCTGCAGATCAGGGACGAAGCGCTTGAGGAGATTGAGACGTTCAAAGCGAACCACGAGAAGGCAAGCAGGGCAGAGAAGGCTGAATTGGCGGCTAAGATCGACAGGCTGCAATCCGAACTGGAGGCGAAGGCAGCGGCACACACGATAGACGACGACGCCGACGCCGCCAGTGCTCATGTGGGCATCTCCGAACAGCAGGCGAAAAACGACGAGATCGTGCGGCGTGCACTGACCACGCTTCGCAGTGCAAAGGACGTGCGCAGAACTCGCGAGGAGCGTCTCGCGCTCATCAACGAGGCCGGTGCTTTTATTAAGGAGCACGCGGCACAATTGGGTCAAAGCGCCCAAGCGCTCCGCGAGGTGCACTCTTTGATGCATATGCAACATTGGAGGGGGCGTATCGAGGCGGCGAAGAGCGTGCGCGAGGAAGGCGAAAAGGCCATGGAGGGCGTGCAACCAGCCGGAGCGGAGCCACCCGCCGCACAGCAGGCGCGCGCCGCCGTGCTTCGCGTCAACGAGATCGGCCGAGGGGGGGCCCTCACCGACGAGGCGCGCTATGTCAGCACTCGCGCTGCCCGATAGCAAGCGTGGCGGGCACGAGGCCCGGGCCTCGGCCAGCAGTTCGCGCAGCCAGGCGCCGGCCGCGGCCGCTGCTCCGGTCCGGAAGTCGCGTGGTTCGGGTCTCTCGTGCCCCTGCGTTACGCTCGGGCGCTCAACTCGCTTTCGGACGTATTGCGGGTTCGCTCCGGTTCCCAGAGGCGAGGGGCCCTGCGGGGCGTAACCAGGACGAACGCAGCGGCGTATG
>SPJL01016661.1_pt1 | contig 17519 bp, 14 predicted proteins | sample 3741751 | NCBI WGS metagenome assembly SPJL01 (sample SAMN10925998, study PRJNA522277) | cold seep metagenome | isolation source: Elba SIP-enriched marine methane seep metagenome, extraction at timepoint T3 | place: Italy: coast of Elba, Mediterranean Sea | reverse complement strand
GCTCGACCCCGAGCCCATCAAGGCCAGCGGGGAGGATGCCAGCACTATCACCAGTTGGATCGCAGCAGCAATCGGCGGGATCATGGGGATAATTATGTACATGACGGTCTTTATCTATGGTATGATGGTGATGCGGAGTGTGATGGAGGAAAAGATGAACCGGATTGTGGAAGTAATGATCTCTTCGGTTAAGCCCTTTCAGTTGATGATGGGCAAAATCATTGGTGTAGGGGCTGTTGGGCTGACCCAGGTGGCTATTTGGGGAATTATGATTCCGATGGTATATGGCTTGGTATTTCTCTTTTTCGGGGTCGACAGTTCACAGACGGAGTTGGCCATGTCGACCGCGGATATTGATCAGGTAGAAATGCAGATCATGGCGGAGCAAATCTGGCAGGAGCTGTGGTCGCAAAATTGGGTCTTGATTTTACCTCTTTTTATCTTTTACTTCCTGGGAGGATATTTTCTCTACGCCTCTCTTTTTGCTGCCGTAGGTTCGGCTATGGGAGATGATATGGGCGAAGGACAAGCCCTGACCATTCCTATTACCATTCCAGTGGTGCTAGCCTTTTATATCATGATTGTAGCGGTACGTGCTCCACAAAGTTCGCTAGCGGTCTGGTCTTCTATTTTTCCTTTATTTTCCCCAATCGTGATGCCCGCTCGCCTAGCCTTTGATCCCCCTTGGTGGGAAATCGTGGCTTCGATGGGCTGTCTGGCCCTGACCGCCATCTTCTTTGTCTGGTTGTCTGGTCGGATTTACCGGGTCGGTATTCTGATGTATGGTAAAAAGGTTAGCCTGCGCGAAATTGGCAAATGGCTATTTTATCGCGGCTAAGCAATTGTTTTCCTTTATACTTCAAACGTTAATTCCACATCGTCACTAGTTGGGTGTGCCTGACAGGTCAGGATATAGCCTTCGGCCACTTCGTCGGGGTCGAGCGAATAACAAACTTCCATTTCCGTAGTTCCCTTCGTTACCTTGGCCATACAAGTTGCACAAGAACCAGAAGTACAAGAATAAGGGGGCTCATGCTTGGCCTCCAGCAAAGCATCAAGAATGGTTTTGCCTTTGGGCACCGTCAGTTCAACCGTTTTTCCTTCCAGCACTACTTTTATCTGGGCTCCTTCTGCCCCCATACTTTTCACGACATCTGGATCTACCTCATCAGCTGTGAAACGCTCCGCATGAACCTGCTTATCATCGATTTTTAAATCTACCAAGGCCTTTTCAACGGTGTTAATCATATCATTGGGCCCGCAAATAAAATACTCGCTATCAGAGGTCCGTGCCGGGTTTTCTTCTAGAAAATGAGCTACGGCCTGAGCATCGATCCGCCCAGTTTTACCCGCCCAATTCATCTTCGCTTTTTTAAACAAACCCGACCAGCCTTTTTCCTTTTGCTTCAGCGGCTGACTGAGCATGTGCTCGATAATCAACTGATCGGCATAGCGCTGACTCATCTCTTCGAGTTTGTCTCGAAAAATGATGCTGTTTTCGGACCGGTTGCCATAGAGTAGGAAAACCGTGCTGAGTGGTTCTTTTTCCAAAATCGTTTTCAGGATCGACATTAGCGGAGTAATTCCACTGCCCGCCCCAAAGAGGTAGTAATTCTTTCGTTGGTCGGGGTCTAATTTGGTAAAAAACCGCCCTTCTGGCGCCATCACCTCAACGGTGTCTCCGGCTTTGAGTTGATCATTGATGTGGTTGGATACTAAACCACCGGGAAGTCGCTTGACGGTAACGATCAGTTCCTCTTCCAAAGGGCTACTGCACATCGAATAGGCACGTCGCTCCTCTTGGCCATTGAGGGTAAACCGCAAGGTGAGGTATTGGCCTTGGGTATATTCAAAATTTCTCTTCAATTCCTCTGGTACAATAAAGGAAAGGGAAACCGCTTGATCCGTTTCGGGATAAACTTTGCTAATGGTAAGTGGGTAGAAGGTAGTGCTCATAATTAAATTAGGTCTACTGTTTGCGATGCAAATGTATTAAATAACTATCCCTCAAACAGCAAAAAAGGCCGGAGTTTAGTCAGATGGATAATTTTGACTTTGAATCCAGAAAAGTAGAGGTACTTATTTATCTGAGATGCGATTCCGCTGATTTTTTTGTATAATAGAAGCCCGGATTAATTGTTTCTACCAAAAAGGCTCAACTCATGCTCAGAGATGCAAAATATTTATTGGCTTATCTGATACCGCTAGCGGTATTGGGAGGAATATATTACGGCGGTATTTGGTCGCCCGGCTCGGTTTATGTCGGTTTTATTTTGATTCCATTACTAGAGTTGATTTTGCCTAAATCGGATCAAAATCTTAGTCCCGCAGAAGAATCTTCTAAAGATACCTCCTTCTTTTTCGATTTGCTACTTTATCTCAATGTACCGATCGTATATGGTTTGCTCTGGTATTTCTTTAGCAGTGCGGTGGTGGAAGATTGGTCGACCTTAGAGACTATTGGCTTATTGCTCAATATGGGTTTGCTGTTGGGAACCTTAGGGATAAATGTCGCTCACGAGTTGGGGCATCGACCACAATGGTATAATCAGCTGGCGTCGCATGCCCTATTATTACCCAACCTCTACCTCCACTTCAATATCGAACACAATCGAGGCCACCATAAGAACGTCGCTACCGATGAAGATCCGGCCTCGGCGCGTCAAGGAGAAATGTTCTATACCTTTTGGTTTCGTTCTGTAGTGGGTTGCTATCGCAATGCCTGGACCCTCGAAGCCAAGCGGCTCCAACACAACGGGCAATCTCCCTGGAGCTGGCAAAATCAAATGATTCGCTTTCAACTTAGCCAAGTACTTTACCTCGCCATCATCGGCTTTTTCTTCGGACCTCAAGTGTTACTTTATGCCGTTTTGATCGCTATCGGTGGCTTTAGCCTCCTCGAAGCGGTCAACTATATCGAGCATTATGGTCTGCGACGGAAAAAATTGGCCAATGGTCGCTATGAAAAAGTATCGCCCCGCCATTCTTGGAATTCTGACCATGAAATGGGTCGAATCTTCCTCTATGAGCTTACCCGACATGCCGACCATCACTTCAAAGCTACTCGTAAATACCAAGTGCTCCGCCACCTTGACGAAAGTCCACAGTTACCCCTCGGCTATCCGGGTTCAATGCTCCTCGCCCTGATCCCGCCGCTTTGGTTTCGACATATGGATCGAGAGGTAGAACGCTGGCAGCAAGGTCAAAAAACGGCCTTGGAAACGAGCTAGAGATTTTCTCTTCTTTTGGCTTTTGCAAAGAGCCATACTAGCCGGAGAAAGATCATTTAAACGAACTTTCCTACTAAAGCATTTTTCAGACTCCTACGAGTACTTAAGGAGTCCGCCTTGAAGCAACCAAGAGGCTGGCAAAAAGGTTAGCATATGATTATGGAGTTTAATTTTACGAACTCCTTATCTTTGCCCCGCTAGAAAATTGCTTATGGCCCAAAAATTATCCATCGTCATCCCTGCCTATAACGAGGAACGTACCATCGCTGCGATCCTCGATCGAGTGCGTGGGGTGGTGTTGATCGCAGGAATGGAAAAGGAAGTCTTGATTGTCAATGATTGTTCGACCGATGCTACCGAGGCTGTCATTCAGCAGTACCAAAAGGATCACCCCGACCTAGGCATTAGCTACCAGGCCCTGCCCTTCAACCAAGGCAAAGGGGCAGCGCTCCACGCAGGCATCAAGGCCGCTACCGGCGATTTTCTCATTATCCAGGATGCTGATTTGGAATACGACCCCGAGGAATACAATCTATTATTGCCACCGATTCTCAAAGGCTTTGCGGATGTCGTATATGGCTCGCGGTTTATCGGCGGACGGCCTCATCGGATCCTCTTTTACTGGCATTCCATCGGAAATAAATGGCTTACGGGACTCTCCAATGCGTTTACCAATCTCAACCTCACCGATATGGAGACCTGCTATAAGCTGTTCCGTACCGAGTTGATCCAAAAGCTGGATTTAAAGGAAAAACGTTTTGGTTTTGAACCCGAAGTAACGGCAAAGATTTCCCGCTTACCCAGCGTACGCCTCTATGAAGTCGGGATTTCCTACTACGGCCGCTCGTATGAAGAAGGGAAAAAAATTGGTTGGAAAGATGGTTTCCGAGCCATCTACTGTATCTTAAAATACAATTTATTCTCGCGCTAATGAAGGATTTTTCTTACAAAGAGTACGACTTGGAAGGAATGGAAACCCTGCAAACCATTGCCGGGGCCAATCAATTCAATGAGTGGATGTACCAAACGACCTCTCAGCGCCTCCAGGGCCGTATCATCGAGATCGGTAGTGGCATCGGTAATATTTCCTCCTTCTACCTCCGCGACCAACGCCAACTCCAGCTCAGTGATATTCGCTCCAATTACTGCGCCTTTCTACGGGATCATTTTGGAGATGCCCCCAGCGTACTGGGAATCGCTCAAATCGACCTGGTACACCCCGATTTTGACCGTGAATACCGCGATTTAATCGGCACCTTTGATGGGCTCTTTGCGCTCAATGTAGTGGAGCATATCAAGGATGATCGGCTGGCGATAGCCAATGCAAAAAAATTGCTTTGTTCCGGTGGGCGTATGGTCATTTTGGTACCCGCCTATCAGTTTCTCTACAATACCTTCGACGAGGCCTTGGAACATTACCGCCGTTACAACAAAAAACAGCTCCAAGGGCTTTTTCTAGACAACGATCTACAAATTGAGCATAGTCGCTATTTCAACCTCGCCGGAATCGCGGGCTGGTTTGTATCGGGTAATATTTTACGGAAAAAACTTATTCCTTCGGGCCAAATGCAGTTGTACAACCGCTTGGTGCCTTTATTTAAACTCGCCGACCGATTAACTTTCCGGCAAATGGGACTTTCCGTAATTGTGGAAGGAGTGAAAAAATAGCTACTCGCCCGCCCCAATCACTTCATTGATCCATTCCATCACTTCTTCGGGAGCTTCAAAAGGGCTTACGTGGCCTCCTTCTACCATACGCAAGGGCAAACCCGGAGGATCGGGAACATAGTCTTCTTTTCCTTTTAGCGCCAAGGCTGGCATCTTTAGGTCTTCTAACAAGGAAGCCGTGGCCTCTGCCTCCACAATCACCAAATGATCGATCTGACGCAACTCCGCATTGCTTAGTAAATTCATCGAACGACGCAGCTGGCTTAATAACTCTGGCTGCTGTTTAAACGTATCTTTTCCCATCATCGCCTTAACCACTTGTCGGCTGTAAAATTGACGAAAAGGGAGGAGGCGATGCCGCCACCAAAAGGTACGTGCCAGGCCTTTAGTCCCTGCTTCCGTAGGCATATTTCCCAAGCCAATCGCTCGAAAGCGCTGAGGTGCTCGATGCGCAGCAGCCAAGATGGTACTACTTCCCCAAGATTGACCAATCGCGTAGACCTCTGGAATTTGAAGTTCCTCCAAAATTTCCAAAAGCATATTTCCCATATCTGTCACCGACCACCGATCTGGGACTCCATTTTTACTCTGACCATGCAACGGCATATCGATGCTAATGGTAGTACGATCGGTAATTTGCGCTACTTGATTATCCCAGAGGTGATGATCAAAATAGACGCCGTGCAGAAAAATTATGGGAATGGTCTGGGCTACAGGGCGTAGGTAAACATGGATATCTCCTAGTGAAGTGGAGATGATCTGCGTTTGGGGTTCTGTACTTTGTGCGGAGGAATTGGGAGTGTTCATCGCTAATAAGGTACTGAATAACAATAATGTCGATTTCATGTGTCTTAATTTTGGTGTATACGAGCAATTTAGGGGGAAAATGCTCGGTGCACCTGACACCTAGGTTACAAAAAACGGCGACTACTGGCGTGCTATTTTTTGTCGGATGCGGCTGAGGGAGGGGCGTTGGATGCCCAAATAGGATGCTAGATGTGTTAGGGAGATACGTTGAAATTGGTGGGGATTGCGAGTAATAAAGTCGAGGTAGCGTTCTTCGGCGTTGTGGAATTGAAATAATTCGAGGCGGTATTGGAGGGCAATGAGGACTCCTTCGGCGATGAGTCGGCCGAGGCGTTCGAGGCCGGGGAATTGGTCGTAGCCTTGTTGGATATGTTTAATGGGCAAACCCACTAGGGTGCTGTCTTCGAGGCATTGGAAATGGTATTGGCTGGGACGCTGTTGTAGTAAGGCGGAGTAATGAGTGGCGTATTGTCCTTCCGACATAAAACGGATACTGATGGCTTCGCCCTTTTCGTTTTCGTAATAAGCTCTCAATAAACCCTGGCCCACAAAACCTATTTCCTGCTGATATTCTCCTGCCCGAATATAGTACTCCTTGGCCTTCAAAGAACGGAGCTCAAAACCCGACTCTAAATAACGCCATTCTTCCTCCGTCAGTCGCGGATGCAGACTTTGGATAGCTTTTTGAAAGAATTCTAGTGGGTCAAAGCCCTCAGATAAGGTATTATTATGGATAGTATAAGCAATTATTATCTGTTAATAATACAAAAATTAACATCAAAGCCCACCTTCTCTCCCTAAAAAGGCTTATATTATCTGAGTTGAAATAACACGATGCTTCAAAATTTCAATCCATATCGTCCCATTACTATTTTCGTGCTGATACTCAGCTATGTATGGATTGTTTTTCAATATCCCATTCAGGAAGCATTGCACATGATGGTCCACATCCCGGACCTACAACAAGAGCAGTTTACTTTTCACTCCCACGATAATAGTGATCTTGGCCACTTTCACCGCAATCTAGTTTTATTGGACGAAATCTCCGATGCCAATAGTGCCGAGGAAAGCCCACAGGCGGACCTCCAAATCAAAAAGAAAATTGAAATCGTCGATTTGCTCCAAGCCTTGAAAAAAGCCAATCCTCAATACACTCCTCCTGCGGAGCATTATCTCTTTTCTTTTTCTTCTCCTTTCATAAGTGTGAATAGTCCGCCACCCTGGCTAGGCTAATTGTTCGGAGTTCCCCAATTATGAATTAAGTCTTCTGTTTGATTCTACCGCTTTGGTAGGAGCAACTGTGCTTAAAACTTCGACTGGTCGAAATGGCTGGGGCTCTTCCGCTAGTTTTCCCTCGCGCCCACTGCGCAGTGGGGACTGACATTCATTCTTTATTTCTCATTGAAAGGAAAATCACATCATGAAAAAAATTATTTATCCCTTGTTGGCCATCCTCTTTATTGGTGTTAAAGTACTAAAGGGCGACGAGTCTCTTTTTGGTCATTAAACGATATAAGTTTTAAGGCCGGGAGTCTTCCCGGTATTATAAGAATAGCTAGGTTCTGTCCGGGGGGCAAAGCGACGATACTTTTGGGTATTGAAATTGCCTACTGCCTTGCCCTTCGGACTTACCACAACCTCATCGTTTTCAGAATACATCTGAATCAAGTAGTCTTAATTCCAAGAAAAGCATAACCCCGGACATAACATTTCATTTTTGACGTCATCAGCGGAAAAATGAAGTAAGCGCGCAGAAATTAAACACTAATTAAACTGTGCTCCGAAAGAAATCTTTATATTTGACTTGCTATTGGAATTGACTACATGCTTCAAAGATTTCATCCATACCGCCCCATCACTATTTTCGTACTGATGCTCAGTTACGTATGGATTATTTTCCAATACCCTATCCAAGAAGCACTGCACATCATCATCCACAGCCCAGATATTCAACAGGAAGAATTTAGCTTTCACTCGCACGAGATTAATGACCCCGGCCACTTTCACCGCAACCTCCTCTTGCTCGAAGAAATCGCCGATGCTAATAATGCAGAAGAAAGTCCACAAGCTGATCTGGAAATCAAAAAGAAAATCGAAATCATCGATATTTCATCCCCACCCTTAAGTACCGCCGCTTGGCCCAAACTAATGGTGGAGCAATCTTATTTATCCTTTCCTTCTCCTTTCCAAAATGTGATCAAACCGCCTCCACAACTGGCTTAAGTTTATTGGAGTCTCCCCTTTTTAACGACTGGCATAAGCTCGTCTACTTTTTCTAATTGGACCTTTACCAATTATCATTTATCGGGTACTCCTTGCTCTTATTCCCATACTGCCTTGCAGTAATTGGGCCCCTCTTTTTTGTTAGCATTTTATTGAAAGGAACATCAACATCATGAAAAAACTCATTTACACTTTGCTGGCCTTATTATTCGTCAGCGTTAATACTTTAGAAGCTCAAAAACTAAAAGGACAAATTACTGATAGCAGTAACTTGCCCATTTCCGATGCCTATATCTACATCGCCTCCGGTAGCCACCATGCCCACCACAGCCACAGTAATAGCCAAGGTAATTTTGAACTCGACGGTGCCTTTGCTGGTGATACCGTAACCGCTAGTTTTCTAGGCTTCGAAACCAAGCGAATGGTGATTAGCGATAAGGACATCGAGCGTGGTGTAAAGATTGTCCTCAACGATGAAGTCTTCGATCTTCAATCGGTAAGCGTCTCCAATTCGATCAAAGAAATTAATACCATTACGGCCATCGATCTCATTAGTAATCCAGTCCGTAATTCACAAGACATCCTGCGTCGAGTGCCGGGGCTTTTTATTGGTCAACATGCCGGTGGTGGAAAGGCAGAACAAATTTTCCTCCGGGGTTTTGATATCGACCACGGTACCGATATTACCATCAATGTAGATGGGATGCCCGTCAATATGGTTTCTCATGCCCACGGTCAAGGCTATGCCGACCTCCACTTTCTTATCCCCGAAACGATTCAAAATATCGACTTTGGTAAAGGACCTTATTATGCAGACCAGGGGAATTTCAATACCGCTGGATATGTAGAATTTAAAACGAAGGACAAACTAGAGCAAAGCCGTTTTGGAATGGAGTATGGTCAGTTTAATACCTTCCGTACTTACGGTTTGTTTGACTTGTTGAATAATGTAGAAAACCAAGATGCTTATATCGCTACCGAATATCAATTGAGTGATGGCCCAGTAGAATCTCCTCAGAATTTTAAGCGCCTCAACATCATGGGAAAATATACCATTCAGATGAATGGTGACGATCGTTTATCCTTGTTGGTTTCGCGTTTTCAAAGTAAATGGGATGCATCAGGTCAGATTCCTCAACGCCTTGTCGACGATGGTACCATCACTCGTTTTGGTAGTGTGGATGATACCGAAGGAGGTAATACAAGCCGGACCAATGTAGCGATTGATCATACCAAATCGATCAACTCCAATACCTTTGTAAAGACCAGAGCTTACTATAGCCAATACGACTTTGAGCTCTTTTCTAACTTTACTTTTTTCCTAGAGGACACCATTAATGGTGACCAGATTCGCCAAGTTGAAAATCGCAATATCTATGGTCTTAATTCTACTTTATTCCAAAACACTTCTCTTAGCGGGGTTGATTTGGAAATGAGTTATGGCATCGGTTTACGTTATGATGATGTAGACGGGAATGAGCTATCGCATACTGCTAATCGTCGGGAGACTATAGAACGGTTTGCACTTGGAAATGTAGATGAGACCAACATCAATGCTTTTGTAAATAGCGAATGGGAATGGGATCGTTGGTTGATTAATGCTGGACTTCGATTAGATTACTTCAGCTTTGATTATCAAGATTTATTACAACCAACTTATGTGAGTTTGTCGGAGGACAAAGCGATTGTAACGCCCAAACTCAACATCGTTTACAATCCTAATGCGAAGTGGCAAATCTTCCTTAAATCGGGAATTGGTTTTCACTCCAATGATACTCGCGTAGTAGTCGCTCAAGGTGGCGAACAAATATTGCCTCCTGCTTATGGAGTAGATTTGGGAACCATCTGGAAACCTGCACCTCGCCTTTGGGTCAGCACGGCCTTGTGGTACCTCTTCTTAGAGCAAGAGTTTGTTTACGTTGGTGATGCGGCTATCGTAGAACCAAGTGGTCAAACCGTACGCCGAGGAGTTGACTTTTCTCTTCGTTACCAACTGACGGATAATCTCTACCTCGATGGTGACCTCAACTATACCATCGCTCGTGCTAGTGAAGAAGAGGAAGGGGCTAATCTTATTCCCCTCGCTCCCGAGTTGACTTCGATTGGAGGCTTGACCTTCCAACACCCCAGTGGATTTTCGGGTAGCTTACGCTATCGCTACATCCGCGATCGGGCTGCTAATGAAGACAATTCCATCGTGGCAGAAGGTTACTTTATTACCGATCTCAACTTAGGTTACCAATTCAAGAATCTTACTTTGGGCGTAACGGTAGAAAATCTTTTGAATCAAGAATGGAACGAAGCTCAGTTTGCAACGGAATCTCGCTTGCGGGATGAGGCCGAGCCGGTGGAAGAACTCCACTTCACTCCCGGAACACCGTTCTTCGTCAGAGGAAGTATCAGTTACAGTTTCTAAAACGAAAAAGGGGCTGCCTCCTTAGTTGAGACAGCCCCTTTTTTTATTGACCAGAAGCAATAAAGGCTTCTTGGAAAGGATAATAATTTTCTACCGGTCGTTCTCGATCCAAAACCAGTTGGGCCATCATTTCCTCCAATTTTCGAAAATGAAAATCCCAGGTCCAACGCTGCTGCATAAACTCAAGTGCATTCCCACCGAGTTGTTTCCTCCTATTTGGATTATTGAGTAAATCAATTACATCTTGTGCAAATTCCGCATCGCCTTTAGCGGTTAAAATCACATCGCCTTCGGGAGCAATAATTCCTTCATTGGCAATGGGCGTGGCTACTACTGGCAATTGAGAAGCCAAACTTACCAACACTTTATTTTGCAAACCCGCACCGACTCGCATCGGAGCAATGCCTATCGTCGCTTCTTGCAAGAAAGGGCGAATATCAGGCACCTTACCCGTTACCTTTACTAAAGGGTCCTTCGTCAGGGCCCGAATCGAAGGCGCGGGATTACGACCGACCAACCAAAGTTCTGTATCTGGTTTTTCCTTTTTGATCAAAGGGTAAATGTGGTGGTAAAAATGCAAAGCACCATCCATATTAGTAGGTACCCCAAAGTCACCATTCATAACCAAGACGTTGGGCTTACGCGATATTCTTAAATCTTCAGAAAAGTAATCTACATCAATTCCATGAGGATTAAAGAATATCTTTTTAGATCGCCCTTTTTCCACAATCGCTTTTTCGTCGTGTGGAGAAATCAAGAGAATCCGATCAAAATGTTTGATCATTTCGGGTTCGTATGCTGCTACGCGATGGAACTCCTGAGTATAAAAAATTTTTCGCAACCAATCTTTTTCATGTTGAATCAGTCGTCCATAATTTAGCGTCTGAGCAATTTGCATCGCCAAAATCTTGGGAACACTTTTAAATGGCTTGATGTATTCTGCCATGCGAATCAAGTGAGCATAAAGTACATCGGGTTGATGTTCTTCCACCATTTCTTCTAAGTACTGCTGCATCAATTTGCGACGATAATAAGCAACTTGGTAAGGTGCTCTACCGAACACATTCGTACCCATACGCCACATTTTACCCATCTTATTAAGATCAATCACCCGTACTTCCTTGCAGTAGCTACGCATCAACTCGCGCTCAGATTCGGGGAATTTTTCCCAATTATTAAAGGTGGCCAATATCACTTCATGATTGCGACGCGCCAAATACTGAATCAGGTAAAAAACAGTCATACTGTCGGCCTTTCCTTGCTGATAAGGAAAACGGGCCGAAGCAATTAGAATCTTCATGGTAGAATTATCTTTTGGTGGAAAGCTGAATAAGGTCGTTAGTTCAGGTCATGAACTTTTTTACCATCACCATACTGCCCAACCCATTCTTGGTAGATTGGCTCGGTGGTAGTAATGACGACAGTGTCGACGGCTTCAAAAAAGCTTTGCTCATCTTCTAAGAAATGAGCTTGCCAATTGGGTAGTAAATCGTCGATGTATTTTTTATTGCGGCCCATCATAAAACGTGGCGTCAGGTTAACGTCCATCATCTTGACGTCGAAACCTTCTTTAATGAGCGAGCAAATTAATTTCAAACCGGGGCTTTCTCGAACATCATCAGTGTTGGCTTTAAAGGCAATGCCCAAAACACCAATCCGTTGAGGTTGATCCGCCAAGATGGCTTTTTTCAAATGGTGAATGTGATCTAAGTTGCTCGGTAATACCGAATCGAGTAGGGGGGTCTTTACTCCTTTTTCTTCTGCGATGGCATGGATGCCTCGTAAATCTTTTGGCAAGCAAGAGCCACCAAAGGCAAAGCCAGGAATAAGGTACTTGGGAGAAATATTGAGCTTCTCGTCCGCACAGAGAATTTCCATAACTCGTTTCCCATCTACGTCCTGATGATCGGCAATTCTACCGATCTCATTGGCAAAGGCGACTTTAAGTGCATGGAAAGCATTATTGGTATATTTCACCAACTCAGCCGTCCGGGTATTGACCCAAAAAGTTTTCCCTTCGATCCCATGATAGACTTCCTCTAGTTTCGATTGAATCTGTGGGTCATCCATTCCGAAGACGATTGTGGCCGGATGGAAAAAGTCGTGGACCGCAGCACCTTCGCGAGTAAATTCAGGATTCATCGATACCGAGATGCGGCAGTGGAAATCCGGCTTATTGACTTTATTGGCGATGACTTCTTCGGCCAAGGCCTTCATCCGTTGAGTGGTTCCCGGAGGCACCGTGCTACGCACGATAAACAAAAACTCTTCGCGTTCTTGCTCCGCCAAAACTTCCGCTATCGATTGTACACAACGCTCTACCGCAGTCAGGTTAATACTACCATCTGGTCGATTGGGAGTACCTACCGTAATCATCGCCACATCGGATTGAGCAATTACCTCCGCCGAGTCTGTTCGAAATTGTAACCGTCCGGTATCTAAATTTTTCCGAAGCAAAGGCTCTAGGTCGGGTTCCTTTACTGGGGCCAATCCTTCCTTTAATCCTTTCACTTTAGACTCAATAATGTCGACACCATAAACTTCATGCCCTAGCTCGGATAAACATACCGCGGATACACTTCCCACGTAGCCGAGGCCGAAAACGCTAATTCTCATGTTTGGATTTTGTAATATCTTGAAATATTTGTTGCTTTCCTATCTGATTCAACTGAAATTGCCAAGCTCCTTGTGGAGTCTGTAATTCCAATCCTGTCTGTACATTTTTACTTTGGTATTCCCATCCCTCGGGGCCTAAACAAGTGACCAATCGCAAGGGTAATTTTTGACGATAATTAAAACGAAGGCTAAGCGCCTTTTCTAAAAAGCCATAGTAATTTGATCGCCAACCGTCTACTTCTTTTTTGGAATCACCACGTACCATTTTACCTTCTTCCAGAGGCTCTACTTCTGTATAATGTCCAATGGCAAAATCTCCTTGTGGTGTTTCCAAAAGCCATTGTTCCTCCTTACGCTTGACCGGAAAGTCCGCCAATAACCAATGCAATTCTATCTCGTGACTTTCTTCTCCAATTATATCATCCACTACGACCCAATACTCTTCCGCCACTCGCGCTATAGCTCGACGATGGATGACCGAATCCGTTAAACGCGTATAACCATCGTGTTCAAACTCCATGTGCAATACTGCTCCAGTGCCTTGATAGGCATTGACCTGGCATTGATGCCAGTAGCCCCAAGTAAAGCGATAACCTCGCTCCATTTGATCCTTGCCATCTACCGTGATGGTATTATGATAGCGGGTGTGTTTGTAGGCATCGAGCCAAGGCCGGCGACCATAGTACAGGTAGGTTCCTGGATCGCAGCAGATATTAATCCCACGCCACCACAGATCGAGGTGAAGGGCATCGGCATGAGCGGGTCGGTCGCGGTAAGATTCGGCATGTACAAAGCCCCAAGATTTTGCAGAACCCAAGGTGTAAATTCCACTGTGGTCAAAACGCTGAGAATGATGAGGTTCAGGTCTTAGGGAAGCATTGGGGCTTAAACTATCCGCTCCAAACAACCATAAACTATCTTCCAACCAAGGCCCTTTTTCGCCCAACAACTCCTTATGGAAATAATAGTGCAAGGCACAAAGCGTAGGGCGATAGTCTGCAAAGTCGCAAGAGTTAAATGGTAAAATTAAGGCCCCGTCATTACTACCAAAATTTGGTGAACGACCACTTTGAGGATCAACGATTGCCGTGAGATAATCCAGACAAGCTCGCAATCGTTGTTTAACCGTTTTGGAAAAATGATCGTTATTCGCCTCTCCAAACCGAATCACGTACAGATAAATCTGTACCATAAAGCGCAAATAATTATGCGACTTTTGAAAGTAGGTCCCATCTCGTCGAATCAAAAAGGTGACGCGTTCCTCCAATATCTTTTTCCCCATCTCACGCCATTGCTCTGCATCTTTTAATTGAGGAAAAAGCAAGCCGGTAACATAAAGGCCAAGGCCCTCACTAACGGCATGATTGCTCTGTTGTAAATAAGAGTAATGATAATCTTGCGAAACACGATAAGCTTGCGCGGCAATTGCGCCCAGCCACTTTTCAAAACGCTCGCTCGTAGTAGCCGGACAATCTTTAAAGGCAAACCATCCCACATACCAAGCCATTAAGCGCAAAGAGGTTTCTTGCCCACATTTCCAATGCGGCCCTGTATTGGGAGGATTATTTTCAATCCAAGATTCGATATGTTGCCAGTAGCGTTCGGCAAGCGACTCATCACCTGTCAACGCATAGGCACGAACCCAGTCGTATACGATAGCGAAGCGACCACTTTCCCAAACAAATTTCAGGTCTTCGTAAGCCTCTGTATGCATCGGATATTCCGACCAGTGCTTATCGGGTTCGCATTGTACCGAAGGGCTAAGAAAAGGATTAGTAAACCAAGCTTGTGGAAAGGTTAAGCTATATTCCAGTTTGGAAAAATAGCGCTGCTTTTGGGGATCAAGGTAAAGACTATCTAAGGCATTAGGGTTGATGGCTTCAATTGCAGTCTGTAGTTTTTCGCGATCAGAAAGGTCAAAGAAAAACTGTCGCTTTGCCTTTCGCCAATGCTCTAATACTTCTCCCAGCGCAATGTCTTTTTTTAGCCACTGCCCTAATTCAGGAGCTTGCCAATCGCGCTTTGGCAACTTGCGTTTGTGGTGTCCGGTTCGCAACTGCGCTTCGTAGTACAGACGCCGTAGTGTCCAAGCCAATCCATAATCCCGAGCAGTTTGCCAGGCCGTTTTTACTTTAGCTATCATCTACTCCTATTCCGAAATTTGAGCTAATGCTTTTTTCATTTGTGATTTCAACTGTCGATCGTAAACTACTCGTTGCAAACCTTCAAAGGCAAAGACGGAACGTAAAAGATTTTCTTGCAACAATCCCACTTTTTTTTCCGAAGGACGGTATCCTAAATTTTTAAACCATTCTTTACAAATCACTTCAATGCACCGCACCTGAAAAGGAGAAAGTTTGGTCCGCCACTTTTCTAGATTCTCTGCTAGCAATGGTTTAAAGGTATTGTCTTTCCACTGCCATTCCGAGGGGTCGACCAATTCCTCTGCCGAACGGCGCAGGTCGAGCATACTTGCTTCATAGTCGTAGCCCAAGAAGGCGAGGAGTTTTGTCAATGTTGTTTCGGGTTCTGTAACCAAGGATTCATAAGACAGCTCATAATATTGATCGCCAAATAGCCGTGGTCCTAATTCGCGGCCACGAGTAATTTGCATCTGACTGATAATTGCGTTCATCCAATAGGGGCGATGGGCAGACCAAGCCGCTTTCATTTTAGACAAGGTGACATCCCGGGGGTCGCGATAAATGTGAATGATTTTAGCCTTCGGATAAATTTGCTGCAGCACTTCTAGGTAATCGATGTACCGAGGATCTTTATCACCAATCATCTGCTTGTCCTTGCGAACAAGGTAGCGACTGAGCAAATCGCGGTATACCTCATGGAGGTCAAAGGCCTTTGATTTACCATAGTCGGCGAACAATTCCGCTTCGGGAATATTAAGCCTTTGGTAATAGGCATCATTGGCCAATGTTTTTTGAAAAACTGCTGGGCCTCGTTTTTCCCATTGCCGTCGAATCGCTTCACTGCCGAGGTAAAAGCGTAGGAAATGAGTTTCGGGAGTAAAGGCAATTTTGGAATGTCCATTGAGCAGCGTCATAAGCAAACTAGTGCCCGAACGTCCGACGCCTACAATGTAAACAGCTTGATCACTATTGGTCATTTTCGGAAATACTTCTTTTTGATTTTTTTATCTCGAAAAAGAGAAAAATAAATATCGCGCGAGATCAGATCGAGGCTTAAGAGCCGAATCCATTGCCGGAGCCTTTTACCTAAAGGCTCATTGACCTCTTGCTCTTGCCAATTTTCCATCCGATGGCGCTTGCGCTTAAAAAGAAGGCGCAAATTATTTTTTTGATTCAACCAAATCCGACGCCTAACGCGCAGTTGGCGAAAATCTTTTTCACGGTGCGTCTGCAATAAGTCATACCCCAGTTCGCGAAGTGTGGGCCCTTGTATTCTTTCGATCATACGAACCTCCTTGTCCGTCAACAATTCACGATAGCGATTAATCTTACTCGGGTCAAAAGCTTTACCGACATACGAACTATCACCACCAGTCAATTCATTTTGGGAAAGGTCCAACATCTCCGGTCGAAACGGAAGGTTTAAAAACTCACACAATTCGCGAGTTGTTTTTTCGGGTTCTCTTACCAAGTCTTCGTAATGAACTAGGTGATAATTTTCTTTCCCCAGTAATCCTTGATTCCAGATTCCTACTACATTTCCATCCACCCAAGTTTGCGCGCTTAATTCCAAGTTACCATAGGCCCGTGCCCTGATGCTATGGGCCACCGCTCGTCCGTCGCGCACCACATGTACGATTTTGGCTTGTGGCAATAGTTGCAGTAGGTCCGGAATGAAGTGTTGTAAATTGGGTGCTTTGTCTCCCCAAACCTTGGCCCCATTGGCCTCCAATTCTTGTTGCAAAGAGGCCATCACCAAACTCCGTATATTGGGATACTTCGCCAGGTTTTCATGATCTAATAATTGTGCTAGGCGTCCGCGATAATCGTTGCGAATCAACCAAGCCAATAAATTTTCTTTAGATTCTGTTCCACGCCACGGTAAGGTCTGATGGTAGTTTTTAATACAAGTTAACAAACGCAGGGTCACTGAATTTTTTCCTACAAAAACATCCGGATGGTTACCGAGCAAGAAAGACAGTAAAGTCGTTCCCGAACGTTGTACCCCGACGATGAAAAAAGTAGGAACCTGCTTAGGCATTTGTAAATTTATTGATCTCTTGCAAAACGCGATCTAATACCTTTTCGGCATTAAATTTATTTTCAAATAGGTGTCGAGCATTTTGTGAAAAAGATGGATAATTTTCGACATTAAAATAACGCATGGCCTTAATCAAATCCTCTAAGGAATGAGGCTCAATCAACAGGCCTGTTTCCCCTTCCTCTACCATCTCGGGAATCGCTTTCCAACGGGTCGTAATGACGGGTAGACCCAAAGCATAGGCCTCGATCAATACTCCAGGATAGCCTTCGCCAACAAACCAAGTGGGCAATACCAAAACATCGTAATCGCACAAACGCGGTAGTACTTCTTCCTTACGCAAAAGGCCTTGATAAGGAGAATTAGCCGTATCG
>SPJL01038955.1_pt1 | contig 17599 bp, 11 predicted proteins | sample 3741751 | NCBI WGS metagenome assembly SPJL01 (sample SAMN10925998, study PRJNA522277) | cold seep metagenome | isolation source: Elba SIP-enriched marine methane seep metagenome, extraction at timepoint T3 | place: Italy: coast of Elba, Mediterranean Sea | reverse complement strand
CTCTATACAGACCCCGACAATCTTTTCACCTTTATTGACAACCACGATATGACTCGTGCCTATTATGTAGCGCAAGAAAATACGCCTAAGGTCAAACAGGCCTTGACGATTCTATTGACGACCCGCGGGATACCGCAATTGTTGTATGGTACGGAAATTAACATGCTGGGCGGTGAAAGCCATGTAGAGCTGCGGCAAGATTTCCCCGGTGGTTTTCCCGGCCATGAGCGCAGTGCTTTTTTATCGGCGGAGCGAACGGAGGCCGAGACGGACATTTTTAATTTCACTCAAAAACTACTACAGCTACGCAAGCAATATCCGGCTTTAGCGCAAGGAGAATTTATTCAATACCCTGGTACGTGGAGCAACGATTTGTATAAGTATATCAAACGAGATGGTACGAATACTTTCTTGGTAATATTGAATGGGCATGATCAGGAAAAAGCTGTCGATTTGGAGGAGTTGGAGGCGCAATTACCAGCGGGTAAAAAGGCCAAAGATTTATTGACTGGTCAGGAGATCAACTTAGGAGGTGCTTTGCAGATGGAGGCGCATGGGGTGTGGCTGTTGAAGTTAGGTAGGTAAAAAAAATTTAAGAATAGTATAGGTTTTATTGTTATGATAGGTGACGTAGAGTTGCGCAGAGTTATTGCAAAATTTAGCAAGATACTCTGGGTAACTTTGCGTCCACTTTGAGGAAGTCCTTTCAAACTCTTTCCAAAGGTAAATAAGGTTTCTCTGGCCATTCCACCTCGATTCGATCTCCCGGCCTTAGCTCTCCGCCTTTTAATACCACTCCCATAATCCCCGCTTTCCGAATTAACTGCCCTTCAGCATCGCGATCTAGCACCGCTGCCATCAAACCGGGTTGGATACCATCAAGCTGCGAACAGGGATTACGTAGGCCCATCACTTCAACCACGGCATCAGGGCCAAGGTGCAATTTACTATGCCGAGGCAAAGCCAATAAATCAATGCCCTTAGTGGTAATATTTTCTCCCATCTGTCCGGGAATAAGGGAAAACCCTTTTCCCAATAACTCTTCGTGCAACTCCTGATGGATAAGATGTACTTGTCGTAAATTAGTTTGAGTAGGGTCGCGGCGTACACGCGATCGATGTTTGACCTTCGCTCCTGCATGTGCATCTCCCTCAACCCCTAAGCCCGCCAATAAAGTAATACTGAATTGATTGGCCTTACTCATGGTATGAGTAGCACTACGGCTAACGGCAAGGATGATTGCAGACATAAATAGCGGTTTAGAAAATAAAATGAAGGGCAAACAAAATTCCCCAAAAAATCAGCCCCCAACGCATTACCTTCCAAAAAGGAGCGGCGACTTTACCCTGCGCTCGACCGCTATCGCGACCTACCTTTTCTAATAAGCCATTGATATAATTACCTCCCGCCCCCGCAGTAGCTAGGGCATTGGTATCGGTAGTGCTGGTTTTATTGGCTGCTTTATTTTTCACTTCTGCATCGGCTTCTGCGCTTTCAAAAATGCCTTCCGCAAATTTTTCCACCGATTGAAAGATTCGACCTTTAAAAGGTAAAAAGCCCATGGCATTCTTCAGTTCCGGTAGTACAAACTCTTGCACCACTTCTTTGGTAAAAGCAGAGCGATCTTTTTTATCCTCCCCTCCTTCCGCTTCCCAACGATCATAAATCCGGTCGACGGGTTGGAGGATGCTTTGCAATAATTCGGAAAAGGTGCCGATCAGACCTCCCGCAATAAAATTGACACTGGCCGTCATGCCGACGATGATAGCCCAGACTAAGCCCAAAAGCAGTCCTGCTAGGAGGATGGCGAAATTAACGCCGAGCTGGTATAGGGCATAGTTGAGCACGAAATAAAGGAACAGGCTTAGGATAAAGGCCTTGCCTAAATGCCAGGGAATGACTTTGGCGAAAGTAAACAACTCAAAGGCCGAGGCAATCGGGCTTCCTTCTTCTCCTTCGTAGTCTTGCATTATTTTCTTGACGTCCATATTGGGTAGATAATTGATGATCTGTCGGTCAAAATAATAAATGAAAGAGATAAAAAGGCTTAGATGAAGATAAAAATCAATTATTACCTTTTTCCTACTTTTGGTATTATTGTATATCTGAGGTTTTGTATTCTAAATATTCAGCGCCTTTAAATCCAGTATACTCTAGCTTTAAAAAAATATACATGAAAAACGCTTTACTTTCCTCTTTGCTACTCCTTGCTTTTTTTAACAGCATCGCTCAAGTACCTACCTTACTCAAGGACATCAATCCTAATGGGTCGGGAATTCCTTTTTCAGTGGAACAAATAGTGGAGTACCAAGACCATTTTTACTTTACGGCCATGGATGGAGTCCACGGCCTAGAGCTCTGGACTAGCGATGGCACAGAAGCGGGCACCAAGATGGTCAAGGATATTTTCCCTGGTCCAGAAAGCGCTGAATGTAGTCAGTATTTTGTAGCCAATGGGTATCTGTTATTCACTGCAATTACAGCTTTAGGTCGAGAGTTGTGGCGGAGTGATGGGACAGCAGAGGGCACCGTATTGGTTAAAGACATTCGGGTAGGAAGCGAAGATGGAGTGGCGACGGATTACAATCCCTTTAGCGAGTTTTTCGTGTGGGAGGAGGTTTTATATTTCTCTGGCAACGATGGTAGCTGTGGCTGGGAATTATGGCGCAGCAATGGAACGGAGGCTGGCACCTTTATGCTTAAAAAGCTCAATGTCAATGAAGATAGTTGGCCAGAATTTTTTGAGCCGTATAATGGAAAGCTCTACTTTTCTGCTCGTCGGTTTTCGAGCAATATTCTCTGGTCGACAGATGGGACGGAAGAAGGAACGCGCTTTGTCGATCTGGTCCCGCCCTATTTTGATCCCAGTAATTTAGCGAGCTGTAATGGCTTTTTGTTATTTAGTGCTCAGTCTAGTGTAGGCACTGAGCTGTGGCGGAGTGATGGAACGCCAGGTGGCACCGAACTGGTCAAAGACATCAACCCCATGGGGAGTAGCTTTGCCACCCAACCCAATTCCTTCGAGCGCCGACTATTTAAAATCGGCAATACCGTATATTTCTCCGCTACCGATGGTACCCATGGCGCAGAGTTGTGGAAGAGTGATGGAACTCCAGAAGGTACTCAAATGGTGCGGGATGCTACCCCAGGCCCCGAAGGCTCGGCCGCCCAAAACTTTGTAGCGGCACGTGGGATTCTTTACTACAAATACAGTGATGAGGTACACGGTTACGAATTATGGCGGAGTAATGGGACAGAAACGGGAACCTACTTGTTAAAAGATATTAACCCCGGCATCTTTAGCAGTATGAACTTACCCACTCAGCTTGGCTCCGTTTACAATAATATCTTTTTTCGAGCTACCGCTCCTCCTTTTAGCAGTGAACTCTGGCATTCCGACGGTACCGAAGAAGGCACAACTCTCCTGGTAGATGTCAACCCCGGCTTTATCGACTCTTCTCCCCGGCTTTTTACTGGATACCAAGGCTTAGTTATCTTTGCAGCCCGCCACGACGAGTATGGCCATGAACTTTGGACCATACCACTACCTCCGCCACCGCCACTAAATGCTATAGTCTACATCACCAATACTATATCCTGCTACGGGGATTCTACGGGCTCCCTCGCGATCTCCATTTCCGAAGGCCAATCCCCCTATTCCTATGTTTGGGATAAGGAAGGATTGGAAGGGCCTATTCCAGATGGCCTGCCCGCAGGTGATTATACCGTTACCATAACCGATGGTATCGGAGTGACGGCCGCCTTTAGTGTTAACCTCCCACAACCAGCAGAGCTAACCATGGAATTAAACACTACTCCAGTTTCGCCTAATATGGTGGATGGAAGCGTAAGCGCTGTTCCAAACGGAGGCACTCCACCCTATACTTACACCTGGAATACCAACCCTCCGGCTACTACGGCGACCATATCTAATCTATCTGTTGGGACCTATCAGGTAACCATTACTGATGCTAATGATTGTAGTATTGAAGGAAGCGTAGAACTTGATCTGCTCAATTCGCTAAACGCGACGCCAGCCTTTGATTTAGACTTGGTTCCGAGTCCGGCAAGGAATTATTTTACGATTCAAACGCCTAGCGTATTGACTAATCTAGAGGTTCAACTCTTTGATAGCTTTGGTCGCTTGGTTCAGCAGTGGGACGGGGTGGTCAGTGGTCAGCAATTGGCGGTTGATCAACAAGCTGCGGGTATTTATATGGTATTGGTAAAATATGGTTCCCAAAGATTGCTCAAGAAATTGGTAGTCAAATCCTAAGATACCAAAGCCCCCGTTGGTCAACGGAGGCTTTGGTTAATTTTCTTTGCTAGGATAAACTTACTTCTGTTGTACCACAAACTGCTTGCTCATCCGACGATAGCCTTCTGCTTTTACCGTGAGGGAATAAATCCCATCCGGGTAATCGATCAGGTCAAAGGATTCGGTGCTGGCATCAATCCGCGCGATCCAACGCTCGGCCATCAATTGGCCTAGGGCATTGTAAATTTGTACCAGGGCGGTTTCGCCCTCATAGGCTCTGATGCTGAGATGTACTTGTCCTGCTGCGGGGTTAGGGAAAACGACGAGGCGTTCATCTTCCATGGAGAACAGGAGGAGTTGGGTTTCGGTATAACGGAAGGTTCCGTCAAGGTGCATTTGTTTGACGCGGTAATAATTAGGGCCGTCGAGTGGTTCCGTATCTAGGTAGTCGTACCCAAAGGCCTCTCCACCACCAAAACGATTGGCCACCATATCGAGCACCTCAAAATGTTCGCCATCGCCAGAACGTTCAATTTCAAAATAATCATTTTTGAAGCCCGTGTTGGTCATCCATTCCAACTGAGCATTGAACTGTCGGCGTTCTACTGCTAAGGCGAGAATTTGATGGCTGATAAATGGATTGATTGTCTGCGAAGCCAAAATATTAACCGAATAATCTTCTACTTCACCAAAATCAAATTGCCCACAAGCACTCGGGTATTGATCGCGACGCATCGCCACTCGCATCCGGGTACTTCCTTCTACCGCATCCGCAGGAACGTTGATACTAGCTGTTACAGCATCTCTACCATTATTTGCTTCCACCACCAATTCGCCCGCATCCTCAAAGTCAGCATCTCCATTAAAATCAATCCATACTCGCCAGAATAAATCTGTTTGATAACCCGGCCAAGTCAATCCCGGATTGAGGTCAATGGTATAGGTTTCTCCTTGTTCGACATCCGTACTCAAGCTAGTATAATCGCCATAGAGGTCCTTAAAAGATTCATTGTCGATACTACCCAAAGTTACCCGATCAATCCATTCGAACCAAGGCTGATTACCACGTGCATCGCAATAGACGCCGGGGTTGGTACAGTTGTCTACAGTTTTGGTAACGATATTACTAATTCCCGCATAATCAGTACATCCGCTACGACGAGCGAGGCGACGGTACCAAGTGGTTTCTGTAATGGCAGCGGGGTTAAAAGAGCTAGAATTTCCTGAAGTATTGACCCAAGGCCCATTCGACGATACGGTCGACAACTGCCAAGTGTACTCCAAGGCACCACTACCGCCCGTCGGCAAACCAGCGTTGGCAATGATTCCCGGATTATATGGGTCGCAGGCAATTTCGTTTCCACTGATGGTTCCACCATTGGTGACGTTATTACAAACCGGCCCACCCGAGCCATCGGTAACGATTACAGTATAATCTTCTACTTCCCCATTCTCAAAAATCTCACAGGGATCGGCATAGGCGCCTTTTTTCATCGATACCCTCATCCATGTAGCGCCCAAAGGAGCACTGGCCGGAATACTCAGCGAAGCATTTACATTGGCATTGCCATTATTCGCTTCCACCACCTTTTCTCCCACATCTTCAAAATCACCATCTCGGTTAAAATCAATCCAAACCCGCCAGAATAAATCCGTTTGATGACCAGACCAACTCAATCCGGGATCAAGATCAATACTATAGGATAGCCCTTGTTCGGCGTTGGTGCTTACGTCAGTAAAATCACCATAGAGGTCTTTAAACGAACTATGGTCAATATCGGCGAAGGTGACGCGCTCGATCCATTCTACCCAAGGAGCATTACCCCGACTGGCGCAATAATCGGGTGGGTTTCCACCGCCTTGAGTTACATTAAAACTCCGCTCCACCTCTGGTGCGGGATTATAGCTTCCATTCCCCGCTTGGTTGGCGCGAATCGTAACGGTACCTGGTGTTCCATCCAAAGTAACCGTATTCCCCGACAGAGCAGCAGGACCAGAGATGAGCGTAAAGCTCACCGAAAGGCCAGAGCTAGCCGTTGCGGAAATGGTAAAAGCGGGGTCCGTGGTTTCTTTATTGGCTAAAATGGGAAAGTCGATCGTTTGATCTAATAGGCCGGGGTTGACGATGCTAAAGCTACGCTCCACTTCTGGTGCGGGCTTATAATTAGCATCTCCTGCTTGGCTGGCGCGAATCGTAACGGTACCTGGCGTTCCATCCAAAGTTATCGTATTACCCAACAGAGAAGCAGGGCCGGAAACGAGCGTAAAGCTCACCGGAAGGCCAGAGCTAGCCGTTGCCGAAATGGTAAATGCGGGGTCTGTGGTTTCTTTATTGGCCAGGGCTGGGAAATCAATCGTTTGATCTTGCAATGGAGCCATTCCATTATCAAATACCAAGTAGGTAAACTGTTCGGTGGTATGGGCACGCTCAGCATCACTGATTTGATCTTCATCCACGGCCACTTTGATCTCGGAACTACTCAAGGCATTGGCTCCGATCAGCACGGGCCAGCCACCATTATTTCCATCCATCCCTACCGACGACATCAAGACAACATTGGAGTTGGTCAAACCACTCACCGGATAGGAATATCCACCCGTTTGGCCTTCTACCCCACCGACGATATCACTCCCCAAAGCAGCATAAAAAGGCATGCCATCCAACGTACCATTACCCGCTTCGAGAATCAACAAACCAAGGGTTTCATCTATCCGGGTTTTGTCGCTATCTTCTCCAACATGTTTGCCCGCCGCCAAACTACTCGCAGTCGGTGGATCAAATTGAGAAGCTTCGGTACTTGCCCAAAAGACCGACCAATCCGAATCGTTATTCGTCATTACCTGTCCTAAAACTACCGGATTGGTATAACTATTTTCGTAGCTGCGGGCTTCGCGAGGCCAACTATTGATTTCTGCCGTATTATTAGAATTGACCCGACGGGCTTCTAATTTAATACCGTGTTCGGCTTGGTTGTAGGTTCCCTCTTCTACCACTAGATAATGAACGCTATAATTTGTCAAACTTTGCCCAGAAGGGTTTTGGACTTTTAGTTCGAAGGAATTGCCATTGGCATTGCGAACCCGAGTCACTGCGGGCAGATCGCTACTACTTTGCAATTGAACGGTAGCGATGACTACTGGCGAAGTATAGGTATTATCGAGAGTAATGGTTTTCCAATTGCTGCTGACCTCGGTATCCAAACCGGACTCTGCTTGAAGGGCGGGAGCAGGTGGCGTAGGGTCCCAAGGAGAAAGTACCGCTCCGGGAATAGGCCGTTGTAAAGTTCCACTGGGCAAACGCCAACCGACCGCGAGGTTATCTCCTCCCGAGGCTTCTTTCATCAAGGCTTCGATATAGTAGCGTTGATCCTGTACCAAGAAAATTCCTGCGGATTGTTGTTCCGGGAATTTATCCCACTGTCGCGAGTTCGTCCAAGTAGGGACCGAGGCGATCAGTGATTTATTGGCTGGATTTTCATTCGAACTCAACCACAATTCTCCATTATCATCACTGGCGATCCAGAAGGTATAACTTCCCGTCTCGGGAGCGCAAAAATAGCCCCGCACGCGGACGCCATAATCATTTAACACATTGACTGGAATCTCAAAATTGCTAATCTCCGTGGTCGCATCCGGTTGGGTGTTTAAGGGAATATTGCTGATTTCGGTGCCACCGATTCCCGTCCAGGATTCCATTGTAATCATGCCTTCACCAGCACAGGATGGAGGTGGAGAAGCCGTTACTTCAAAACTTTGCTCGACGGCTCTGGCCGGAGCATAGGTAATATCACCACTTTGGACTGCACGCAGTATTACCGTACCCGGCACTCCGACTAGGCTTACTTCACCATTGAGAATACTCGCAGGGCCTTCTGCTACATAAATCGTAACGGGCAAACCGGAACTGGAACTAGCGCTAACCGCAAAAGGCGAGGCATTGGTTTGTCGATCGCTTATTGGGGCAAAGTTAATGGTTTGATTGGCGCCGGGGCAGGTAGGAAATAAGTCTTTAAAATAAGTTGCCGACAGGCCAGCGGCATCCGTCACCGTAAGATTGACGCGATACCAGTAAGTGGCTCCATCACAACCGATGGGCGACAGAGTAGTACTGGTATTGGCATTATTATCAGCAGGTTCATCATGGTGATGGTCGTTGTGGTAAAGTGAGGTTACCCAAGTCCAGGTCAACTGCCCTGCGCTATGCTCGGCATCCGTGACGGAGGCATTGAGTGCGAGATTGGCAGAAGTGGTAGGATCAAAAGTGCTTAAGGCATCCAGACTCGTAGAAACGATCACCGGAGGTGTATTATTCAATGAAACGACACGGGTTTCTTGATTGCTATTGCCTTGTGGATCACTAACCGTCAGGCTAACGGTAAACTGAGCCGGGCCACTACCACCCGTCGTAAAAGTGTGGAAGGGATTGGCCGCATTGCTGGTACTACCATCTCCAAAATCCCAAGCATAGGTCAAGCTTTGAAACTCTGGGTCAAAAGATTGGTCGCCCGTAAATTGAACGCCTAATGGCCCCGGCCCATATTCCCGATCCAATTCGAGCTGGGCCACCGGAGGCCGATTATTACTTCCCGTATACACCACCCGACGGATTTGACCGGGATAGCGAACGTAAAAAAGACCATCATAATCGTGATTCGAAGCAACAAAAACGATGGGACCACCATTGGACACAAAATCGCTAATCCCCGTAGGATTATTATTAGCATCAAAAGTAAAATGACGAATCCAATCGGCACCGTAATCTGCATGAAAGTAGGTATCGTGGTATTCCGCAGGGAAATCGTGGCCTTCGTAGAAAACGCCCCCGGTAGAAGCATTTCCATTGAAATTGGGGCCTGGCACCTGAGCAGAACCGACATTATAAATTGTACCGTCTACTAAGGCCCGAGGCGTGGTATTCCGCCAATCGACTTTGGGGCGTTCGTGAGTAGTGGGAGCATAAGTTGCATTATTATAGCCGGGCTGATGCGTCATTCCTTCAAATTTAGGCCAACCAAAATTGAGACCTGCGGAATGGATGATATTCAATTCTTCGCGTGCTCCCCAGCCCACATCACCAAAGTAAAAAACGCCGGGATTTCCATCGCCCGGATAGTGGCTTCCCGTATGCGGCTTCTTGCTGATCCGATAAGGATTCCGTACGCCATAAGCCCATACCCGCGACTGCGCCGAACGCGGGGCAGAACCATTATAAAAGGGATTGCTAGAGATACCATTTCCTGTTTCGGGGTCAATCCGCAGGATTTTACCATTATGAGAATTTAGCTGTTGACAACGATAGGCTCCAACATTTTCATCGGCCCGGATAATCCCATCGGCCAAAGCTTGGCTATAATAAGTCTCCGAGGCCGAGCCTTGATCCACAGAGCTATAACTTGCGCCATCACCAGCACAAGCAAGCAAGGTTCCATCGGTTCCAAAGATCAATCCACCAATACCATGAGATTCGTGCAAACTCGGCACTCCAGTTTCCTTGGTCTCCCCCACCAAAACCTTACGACTATTATAATCTACCGAAGTATATCCCGTAGCCGGATTAGCGGTATAGCGCGTAATCCGTCCGATGGTAGCCGAAAAATATTCGTTGGTGTTCGGGTTGTAATTGTTCGTACCATAATATAATAGGTGGTGACGATCGACGGTATATTGCAAATAAAAATGGCCATTGGACAGGAAATTAGGATCGAGAACGAAGCCTAGGAGTCCAAAGTCGCGCCAGTCCCCTACTTCCTCACTGATATCAATGAGGGGGTCGGGCAAGCGAACACCATTATCTACGATCCAGACCTTTCCTCCTTTTTCGTAGACGTAAATTCGACCGTTTTCATCAAAGGTCAATCCGACCACATTATTCCAACCTCCCATAAAGAGTTGGTCGACAAAACCCGCAGGTTGTGCCATCAGATTTGGAGCAGTCCAAAAACTTAGGACGATGAGAAGAGGTAAGTAAAACCGGTTAAAATAAACGGAGATCGCGTTTTGGTTGTGTTGGGCCTTTGCCATAGCTGGATGGTTTGTTTGTAAGATTCAAAAAATAGCCATGCAAACGTACTGCGTCAAAGCAGCCGTTCCGGTGTTGTGGATTAAATAAAAACTAGAGTAGTGTCGATCAACGGTTGTTACCAGACACACTCCCAAGCCTTTCTCGCACGAGTCAGGGGGACGGTTAAAAAGTAGGGGCTGTGATTCGATTCCTAGTGGATGGGACGGAAAATTCTTGGCTAGGAAAAGTACTGCAAGCTACTGAATTTTAACCTGATTTGCCACGTTTCATCAAAAAAATCTAATCAGCACTCTTCATATTCAATAATTCCATCAAATCATTGATGCTCCCAATCAGGGGGTAATAAGGCCTCGCGATGGTCGGCTAAAAAGGCAATGATTCGATCTGCTTCGGTAATGCTGATACTTGGATCGGTAGGTAAATTAAGAATATGCGCGCTCAATTTTTCTGCCATCGGGCAGCTTCCTTTTTGGTATTCCCACCGTTCTAAGTTCGACTCGATGGGATGTAAAGGACTCAAAAACCAGTCGCCGAGGGTAATATGATGTCGAGCCGCCAAATCTAGGAAGGCTGGACGATCGCGAACAAAGAAGACATATTTTAGGAAGAGGTGCTCCGCATAATCGGGTTCAAACACAGGAGGAAAACCCCAGCTTTCAAAAGCCTTTTGGTAGCGATTGGCGATAGTCCGGCGGTGTTGGAGATTTTCGGAAAAACGAGCCAATTGCCGGAGCCCTTCCTCGGCCTGAATCGGAGCTGCACCTTGTAGGAAACCAGCTGGCATAATGGGGCCTGCCAACTCCCCTCCTTCTGAAGAACCGCTAATGATATTTCGTTGACTCAGCCAGCGGTAAAGTCGTAAAGCAGGCCAGTATAAAAAGGAGTTGCCCAAGAGGCCGCGCATTTGCAATTGACGACGGAGCATCCAGTCGGCCCGAGCCGAGGGCGGGGTCAAGGAAGCTTCAATTTCGAGGAGCTTTTTTTGTAGTTCAGGATCGTGAGCGACCACAAAACCACCGATCCCTGTGGAGTAGGGTTTGTTCCACTGACTGGAGAAAAAAGCGGCATCACCGAGGAGGCCGCTAGCTTGCCCTCGATAGCTGCTACCAAAGCCATGAGTATTGTCCTCTATGATCTTCAATTGGTGCCGATCGGCGATGCTTCGGATGGCGTCAAAATCGGGAGAAAGGCCAAAGGTATTTTGTACCAAAATGGCTTTGGTACGAGGCGTAATTTTGGCTTCGATGGCTGCGGGATCCACATTATAGGTCTGCGGATCGATGTCGAGATAGATGGGTTGAGCGCCACGGTAGATAATGGCATTGGGGACCACTACGCAAGTAAAACCCGGCAGTAGAATTTCATCATCTGGGCCAATATCGAGTGCTTGGAGGATGGCATAGAGACCAATTCGTCCTTTCCAATAGAGGCTAAGATGATCCACGGAAAGACCAAGATACGCTGCGAGTTCGGTTTTATACTTTAGAAAAATAACCGATTTAGGGTATTGCCTCATATATAAATCTTTGATTGTCACCGCAAAAGTGTTAAAAAATGCCGAAAAAAATGGCATCTTTCAAAATAAACCCTATAAATTTGTGCTGTAATTGGGAAAAATTTACCTTTGCGCCGCTTTTTGGAAACTTGAAGATAGAGCGGTATTTGAAAGATGAATTTTTTAACCAATACTTATTAAGATCCCAAAGATCCATTTTAAAGCACTAAGTTACCCATGAACAAACCACAAGCACTGTTGCCATTGGCAACAAGCATTCTCTTACTATCCTCTTGTCAGTCTTTTCACGAGAGGAATGTCGTCCAAGAAATAAGTCCGACTGAAACCAGCGATTCTATGGAGAGTCATCCATTGGAATATCGCCGGAATGGCAAGATAAAAAATGCCGATTTACTAGCGGACATTTATAGCCTCGATCAAGCCCGTTCGAAGGAGATTCAACCCCAGTTGAATGCCGATTTGATTGCGGGTCTTGAGAACCAACGTCGCTTATTAAAAAAGCGCAAGGCCAAGAATCGCAAGGCTGGCAATCTCACCATTGAGCACCAACAGCTAGAAAAGGTTGTAGACTTGCTACAGCAGGCCGCTGGTGACCCCAATTTTGATTTATCGAGCCAACTCAATGCCTATCAGATCCAGGGCAATGATGAAAAAGGTAGTGTTTATTATACCGGTTATTTTACCCCCATTATTAAGGTAAGTGAAAAGCCTACGGATACGTACAAATATCCATTATACACTCGCCCACTCGACTGGGTGGGAAGCTTCCCTACTCGCGAAGAGATTGATGGCGAAAAAGTATTAGCGGGTCAGGGCTTAGAATTGGCCTATGCCAGCAACCCAGTGGATGTGTATTTTATGCAAGTCCAAGGTTCAGGTATTGTCGAATACACCGACGGCCGCCGAGTACTCTTTGCCAATAATGGTCATAATGGTCACCGCTATCGCAGCATTGGTCGCTATATGATTGAAAATGGTTTGACCACACCTCAATACGTATCGATCAATAGCATTCGGAAAATCTTGGGAGAGCATCCCGAGTGGATGGATGAAGTATTGTACAGCAATCCTTCTTACGTCTTTTTCCAACCACGTAAGGCTCGGCCAACTGGAGCGGGGCAAGTACCTTTGACTTCCGACTACTCCATTGCCGTAGATCCCAAGTATGTGCCACTAGGGAGTTGTTTGCTGGCCTCCGTGCCGATGCACGATGCCCGGGGTAACTTTACCCACCATGAGTACCGCGTGCTCTTGGCTCAGGATACTGGTGGTGCCATCAATGGCCCTGGTCACGTCGATGTATATACCGGCATTGGCCGCAAGGCAAAAAAAGAAGCCGGATACACTCACCACTATGGCAATATGTGGCTGCTGTTACCGAATGATGAAATACTAGCGACCTTGCCTTAAGGTCAATAACACCACCGTAAGATGATAGGAAAAGCCTCGTTTTGAAGATTCAAGACGGGGCTTTTTTGCTACTTTCAAAATAATTTCCTATCTTCAATTAGTCTAGAGAGAGCAATAATTGAACATCGAAAAAGGGTATAGCACTCTGCCATCATACTTACCAACCTCTTTATCAATACACAACAAATTAAAATAAAAATAATTTATTTTAATTTTGATAAAAGATTTTTTTTCGATTATATTTGTAACGCTCCATGACTATAGTGGCCTGCAGACTTCGGGCCAATGACTGTAGAGAGAAATACACCGAGAACATTTACTAAGAACAAACTCAACTCAACCGCGAACATGCATCAAGCTCGCGCGCTGCTGTTGGAATGCTTTAAATAGAGGGTTAATCTATGGCTCGAAATTTGCTGTGTTTTAGACAGGAGGGCTCCGTATTTATTTGCGGAGAGCTGACGATATAGTAACCTATAATCGCCACTTTTTAAATTGTAATCCCACATGCGTCACCTTAACAAACAACTTGAGGTAAATCACCATGCCTTAGAACATTATTTGGAAGAGCAGGATCGCCAGGAGGAACTCCGCAACAAACTCGATCGCTTTGGATTAGGTTTGATGATTATCTGCGGCTTACTAGGTTTGTTTTATACCACTACTGAAGCAGGTTCTCTATTCCAACGCAAACAGGGTGCCAGTTCGGCAACAGTGTTTGCTCGAAATGGGACTAATGCCGCGCCGATTGCCAAGGCAGCTATGGTTGGTGCTGTTGCCCACTCGGGTACTACGGCCAATTTAGCAGAAAAAGTAGTCCAAATCGAAGGACTAAAGCACAGTGGTCAACCGCTTCAATTCACCATTGATAGCTTTCATCCTGCAGCTACCTACGAATTCAACTTTGGAAATGGCCACACTGCCATAGCCAATCAGCATCAGGTTCATTATGCTTATGATCGGGCGGGTACTTACGAAGTACAGCTGAAAGTTACCTTTGAAGGAGAAAGTAAAATTGCCTATACGGACATTTTGACTATCCAATAGACGGGACTTTAAAATTTGCAGCGAACAACTGCCATCAATGGGTTTGAATTGATGGCAGTTGTGTATTTTCAGCAATAAACCGACAGTTTAAGACTCCAAAATGGTCTATCGCTAGATTTTTTCCCATTTCTATTTACCTTTTAGTTTCGCCCCGGATTGCTAAGTTTTTGCAGAGGGAGCTGGTATAAATGAAAAAACTGCGTTGGCTCCAATTATTAAACAATTTCAACGTTTTCTTGTTATGGAGTTCGCAAAATCACTTAATACCGCGTTCTTATTTTAGGTTATGTATATTTCTATTTCTTCGATTAAAAGTTGTAATTTAGGCTAATGTTTGGGCAAATTAAAGACATCTTGGAACGCTCGGCCTTTGGGGTCTGTAGCTATTTAGGACAAAAGATGGGCATTGCATCTAGCCGGGTACGCTTATACTTTATTTACAGCTCCTTTGTAGCCCTTGGGTCTCCCCTACTCCTTTACCTCTTCTTCGCCTTTTGGATCAATATCCGGGATTACATCCGTCGCAAGCGGGATGTGATTTGGGAATAGGACGTCTTTCTCCGTACCACTAAGTTGGGTTTATTAACAAGAACAGCCAAGGTCAATGCCTGTTCTACGGGTTCAATTTTATCAATTGCCCTCTATCTACAAAGTCAGCTCCTGATTTTAGCAGATAGAAATAAACGCCCGTGGGATAGTCGCTTAAATTTATAGCAAAGCTATTGCTGCCTTCTTTTCTGACAAAGACTTGTTCCCCAATAGAATTGTATACGAAGAGACTTAGCTCCTCCGAGTCAAGGTTTTGCAGATTAAATTGAAAATGATTACTAGAGGGATTGGGAAAAACATTTACCTCAACCGCCAAATTGCTATTTACAATATTGGTGATCGTAGAATCGATACAAACATCTGCGGGGAGTTTTAATGCTCCGACGATAAAACCATGGTTAAGGTTCCCACTTGAATCTATGGCTTGATGCCCAGAACTTCCATTGAAATTCCAAACTCCCACATCTGAAGATTGAGTAGTTAGGTCAGGACAGACTGGCGTAAAGTCAGCATCATACAAGGCCTCGGCAGAAATTCTTAAATCATCGATTTCTCCTTTAAAAAACCGAATAAAGTCTTTTCCCCAACAACCTATGGTAGTGATCTCAGAAGAAAATGAAGTTGCTCCAGTACGTGGGTGACTGCTCGATTGTTTAATTCCATCAATAAAAAGGGACATCCCATTTTCGGGATGAATTACAGCCGCAGCGTGATACCATTGATCGATATTCCAAGAATTATTGTCCGAGTAAACACTTCTATAAGGGAAGGTGCCATCCACATCAAACCTAAGCGTTCCCGGATTATCGACAAAGGATGGTTGGAAGGAGAAAGAAAATTCATGCGTGTTTCCAGTGGTTCCACTAATTTCTCGGGCTAATAAGGTAGAAAAATCAGCTAATTGAGGGCTTATTTTTTCGTCTAATTTAAACCAGCATTCAATGGTTCGGATGTTGTCGCCTACGTCGGGCCCCAAATCGACATAGTCGTTGATCCCATCAAAAGACAAGACGGTATTCTGGGAATATCCCAATTGAATGGACAAAACTAAAAGGGTTAGTGTTAAGATAGATTTCATTTTTTATATTTTTTAAACAAAAGAAAATACAGCTTTCAACAAGTTGTAAATTTACAATATTGAAAGAAATTTTCTAGGGATTACCTTGTTTATTTGAAATGCTGTAGTGAGTTGCGGCCATTATTTACCTTTATTCCCCCTGCCTTTTCCCAGACGAAAAAGAGGACGAATAGTTAGCAAAATGACCTAAGCTATCTAAACCATTAGATTGGAAATACCAGCAAAGAAATTCATTAATTCATCACTGCTGAAACACATAGCGGATGATGTTTGCCCCCATCTTGAGGGCTTGGAGGCGAACCTCTTCGGGGTCCTTATGAACAGATTGATCTTCCCAGCCATCGCCTAGGTCGCATTCGTAGGAGTAAAAGCAGACCAGGCGGCCTTCCCAGAGGATGCCAAAGCCTTGGGCCGGAGAATCGTCGTGTTTGTGGATTTTGGGTAAACCGTTTTTAAATTGGAATTGCTGGTTATAGATTTCGTGTTCGAAGGGGAGTTCGATAAATTGAGATTCGGGAAAAACCTTTTTCATCGCCGTACGGACGAAGGGATCCATCCCATAATTATCGTCGATATGGAGAAAGCCACCACCGATGAGGTAGTTGCGAAGGTTTTCCGCTTCGAGGTCCGAAAAGACGACGTTTCCGTGGCCCGTCATGTGGACGAAGGGGTGGTTATAAATATCGGCGCTACCTACTTCCACTGTGGCGTAATCCGTACTGAGATTAGTGCCGAGGTTGGTATTGCAAAAACGAGCCAAGTTGGGCAGGGCGGTGGGGTTAGCATACCAATCCCCTCCTCCATTGTATTGGAGCAGTGCCAATTGTAAATTTTCACTAGTATTCGTAGCCAAGGGGCTAAAGGCCAGGCAAGTTGATAGCAAACAGAGGATAGCGAGTAGGCGAATCATAAAATCGGAGTTTTGTAGTAACAACAGTAAGAGTTCCGGGCGGGTTTAGTCCGCTTTTTCATTAAGGTAATTTAAAATGCTACAAGCCGTAATTCCGGCGGTTTCGGTTCGTAGCCGACTACTTCCAAGGCTAATTGGACGAAAGCCTTGCTGAAGGGCCAGCTCCACCTCGGCGGGGCTAAAGTCCCCTTCCGGGCCAATCAGAACTAGAACGTCTTGTCCGGCCTGATAATTTTCCCCCAGCAGCGTCTTTTCTCCTTCCGCGCAATGCGCCATCAGCCGCAGCTCCGGTAAATCTGGTTTTTCCAATACCTCGCGTAAGGGGCTGAGTGGCAATAAGGTCGGCAAGCTAGCCTTTAGCGACTGCTTCATGGCGGAAAGTAGCACTTTTTCCAAACGATCCAACCGCAAGCGACTTCTTTCTGAGCGTTCGCATTGAATTGGAATAATTTGATCAATGCCAATTTCGGTTGCCTTTTCCAAAAACCACTCGTAGCGACTTATATTCTTGGTTGGAGCAATGGCGATTTGAAGTTTAAAGTTCCGTTGCTTATACGCAGGCTCCCGATGAAGGATACTCAGCGTACATTTTTTTTTACGTGCCTCAATAATTTCGCCCTGATAATAGGTGCCCAGGCCATCCACAAAATGCAGGGTATCCCCTACCTGATGACGAAGCACTTGGACAATGTGCCGCGCTTCCTCTTCGTTAAAATACGCCAGGTCACTTTGGATATTGGTGGTATAAAACAATTGCATTCGCCAAAATTACGAAGATTTGGCAGAAAACATTAGACCAAAAAACTTGT
>SPJL01019133.1_pt1 | contig 17600 bp, 16 predicted proteins | sample 3741751 | NCBI WGS metagenome assembly SPJL01 (sample SAMN10925998, study PRJNA522277) | cold seep metagenome | isolation source: Elba SIP-enriched marine methane seep metagenome, extraction at timepoint T3 | place: Italy: coast of Elba, Mediterranean Sea | reverse complement strand
GATCAATTTAATCATCTGATGGTCTATGCTGTTATTGATGGTAAAGAGCAAATACTTGATTTGGGAGATAGTAATCGGCCTTTGGGAATGCCACGAGTGGCGGCCTTGAATAAAAGGGCTTGGTTGGTAAATGGTCCTCAATCTAAGTGGATTTCCTTAGAGGCCCAAGCCGCTCGACAGGTCTTGATGGCTGAAATGACCATTGATGAAGAAGGATATTTAAGTGGCGAGATGAAAGGTATGTATTCGGGATACCAGGCCGTCATCGAACGGAGTAGGTGTGACCAAAAGAGCGATGGGGAATATTGGCAAACACGGATACAAGAACGTTTTCCCGATGCTGAAGTGAGTGATTTTAGCAGCGAATATCTCGACGAGGTCGATCACGATTTCCGCAATCAGTTCTCTTGTACCATTCCCGATGCCGTACAAGGAAATGAAGAATTACTTTATATCCATCCGGTGATTTATTCGGAATACGATACCAATCCCTTTAAACTTGAGAAACGCAATTATCCCGTTGATATACCGTTCCCATTGCGGGAGCAATATATCTTAAAATTCCAGTTGCCCGAAGGTTATGAAGTCAGTCATTTACCGGAGGCTTTGCGGATGAAATTGCCAGAAGGTGCGGCGACTTATAACTTTAGTGCCACTCAAGAGGGCACATTGATTCAAATTATGGCTAATATTCAGCTCAAGGAATTGGAATATGGGCCGGGTGATTATCCTAGTTTAAAGGAATTTTTTGATCGGATTATCGCCAAGATGGAGGACTTTATCATTTTGAAAAGAGTAAGTGAATAATTTATTGATTATGAAAACGCTAGCATTGAAATCATCCCTTCTCTTCTTTTTATTGTGGTGCTTCGCCCCCTTGGCTCAGGCCCAATTCTTTTACCCCACCACCAATATCTCGGAGGAGATGCGAGAAGATGCGCATACCGTAGTCCGGGATTATGCCAAACACTTTGAAGTAAGTGCTCCGGGCAAAGCGATCTATCGAGAAAAGGCCGTGATTACCATTCTCGACAAAAAAAGTTGGGCGACCGATCTGGTTATTTTTTACGATACTCAGCGCAAGGTGGGAAAAATTAAAGCTAAAATTTATGATGCCTTAGGAAGGGAGGTTAAAAAATATTCTGCGAAGGATATCAAGGATCAATCCGCCGTATCTGACTTTTCGATTTATGAAGATAATCGAGTCAAATACCTTGAGTTTTTCCATACTCATTATCCTTTTACCATAGCCTATGAATACGAAGTGATTTACACCGATATCCATCAATACCCTCGTTGGCGGGTTCAGTATTACGAAACATCTGTCGAAAATTCTTCCTTTACCATCAGCCTACCCAAAGATCAGGATATTTCTCATAAAAGCGCTAATTGTGATTTTGAACCTCGCAAATGGCAGGAGGGGAACCTCAAATATTATGAGTGGAAGGTTGAAGATTTGACGGCCGTCAAAAAAGAAAAAATGGCTCCTCCGACCTTTGAAGTCCTGCCCATTGTCTATGTCGCTCCGCATAGTTTTGAGATAGAAGGATACGAAGGGAGCATGGTTGATTGGCAGAGCTATGGCAGTTTTATGTATCGCCTCAATGCGGGCCGCGACAAACTCTCGCCTGAGATGGCCGCCAAGGTCAAATCCTTGACCGCTAATGCCAGCAGCGATCAGGATAAGATCAATATTCTATACAAATACCTACAAGAGAATACCCGCTACGTCAGCGTACAGCTCGGGATTGGAGGATGGCAAACTTTTGATGCCAATTATGTAGAAAACAATAAATACGGCGACTGTAAAGCCTTGACCAATTTTATGCTGTCGATGCTTAAGGAGGCCGGGGTGACGGCTCATGCGACCTTGATTAGTAGCGGAGATGGGGAAGAAGAAATTCCCGAAGATATTACTTGGCCCGGCTTTAACCACGTAGTCCTTTATGTGCCCAGCGAGCACACCTGGCTAGAATGCACCAGTAACCATAATCCCCCCAACTACCTAGGGTCTTCCAATGCCGATCGGAACGCACTGCTGATTTCGAGCGAACATAGCAAGCTCATTCGCACGCCAAAGTTGTCCGCCAAGGATAATCTCGCCGAGCACCGGGCCAATATTCAACTCAGTGAGGATGGTGCGGCTACGATCACCGAAAGCTCAACGCTACATGGCTGGCTGCAAGAGTCGCTCCGCTATTTAGCCAATAATTACAATATCGAAAAGCAAAAAGAATATCACCAACGTTATAGTGAACTACCTAGTTTTACCTTTAAAGATTGGAAATTAGCGGTGGAGGAGGACAAACCCATCGTTACCCGTTCTTGCCAGTTGGAGGTCGCTAAATATGCGACCAAGGCGGGGCAACGCTTTTTTGTTCCCCTCAATAAACTCCATCCTTTCACCGAGGTCCCTAAGTCGATGAAAAATCGCAAGATTCCCATCGATATCGAACACGAATATACTTTGGACGATGAGTATGTGCTCGAAATCCCCGAATCTCTGGCTGTGGAGAGCTATCCTAAGGAGCCCATCATCATCGAAAGTGACTTTGGCCGCTTTAAAATGGAGGTTCGGGTAGAAGGGCAAAAGGTCTACTACAAAAGACATCTGGAAATACATAGCGGTCAATTCCCACCAGAACGCTACGGCGATTTGCGGAGTTTTTACAAGACCATCTCCAAGAAGGACGGGAGCAAAATAGTATTGAATAAAAAGTGATCGCGTGTTAAAATTCCTATCTTTGCGCTGAATGAGTAATCGACGGAAGGTTATTTTTCCGTCACTAACAGCGCAAGCGGAGACCACATGGCACACAATATTTACCAAGACCTCGTTGCGGCTAAAAAACGGGGCGAGAAAAAGTTCGTCGTTCTCATCGACCCCGATAAGGTAAGACTGGGAAACATGGATCGCGTACTTCAAGAAGCTCGCGAAGCCAAGGTGGATTACTTTTTTATTGGTGGCAGCTTGGTGGTCAATAATATGCTGGACGAGTGCCTCAAGTCTATCCGGGAGCACTGCAATATCCCGATGATTCTCTTCCCCGGCAATTCTTTCCAACTCAGCTATCGCGCTGATGCCATCCTTTTCCTATCCCTTATTTCGGGCCGTAATGCAGACTTATTGATTGGCAAACACGTCATCACCGCTCCTTATCTCAAAGTAAGTCCGCTAGAAATTTTGCCTACGGGTTATATGCTCATCGATGGTGGAGTGCCCACTACGGTATCTTATATGAGTACTACCCTACCGATTCCTGCCAATAAAGATGATGTAGCCTTGTGTACTGCTTTGGCAGGCGAAATGCTCGGCCTTAAGCTGATGTACCTCGATGCTGGTAGCGGCGCCCGCAATCCGGTAAGCGAATCGATGATTGAGGCCGTGAGTGGTGCTACTCAAGTGCCCGTAATCGTAGGCGGAGGGATTCGCACGCCAGAAAAGGCCCTGGCCAATGCCAAGGCCGGAGCTGATGTAATCGTGGTTGGCAATGCCATCGAACAATCTCCCGAGTTGATCAGAGAGATGGCCGCGGCTGTACATTCCGTATCGGTCGAGGTTTAATTGGCCCCCTTGGGAACCAATGCTCCCATTCCCCCGTTTGCTATCTTTGTACAAATCACAAAACATTTGAAAGAAGGTACAGTAATTAAATCGACAGGAAGTTGGTATCAAGTCCGGCTCAATGATGGCTCGACCTTGCAGTGTCGTATCCGTGGTAAGTTTAGGCTAAAGGGCTTGAAATTAACTAACCCGGTAGCCGTTGGCGACCGCGTAGTGGTGGGCAAAGATGAAGAAGAAGGCATGGGGATTATTAAAACGATTTTGCCCCGTGAGAATTATATCGTTCGGCAATCTCCCCGGCAGAAGCATCACCTCCACTTGTTGGCCAGCAATATTGATCAGGCCGTGCTGATCGTTACCATCCGCAACCCCTTGCTCAAACAGGGCTTTATTGATCGTTTTCTCTTGATGACCGAGCCTCACGATATTCCCGTTATTATCATTTTCAATAAATCTGACCTCTACGATGAGGATGACCTCGCTATTTACGAATTGATGGAGGCCATTTATGAATCTATTGGCTATCAGGTACTTTTGGTATCGAGTTTGGAGGGAGATGGAGTAGATCAATTGCGCGAGTTGCTGGGGGATAAAATCTCTTTGGTGAGTGGGCAGTCGGGAGTGGGTAAATCCTCTTTAATCAATCAGCTCCAACCGGATTTAGAATTGCGCACGGAGGTTTTGAGTGATTATTCTGGAAAAGGGCAACATACCACTACCTTTGCCGAGATGTTTCCACTCGATAACGGTGGTTCGATTATCGATACTCCGGGTATCAAGATGTTGGCTTTTAACAATTTAGAGGTCATGGATGTAGCGCATAATTTCCGGGAGTTGTTTATCGAATCGGAACATTGTAAATTTGGGGATTGTACCCATCGTAATGAACCTAAGTGTGCGGTAAAAGAGGCCGTGGAGAAAGGGGAAATCAGCGAATTACGCTACGCAAATTATCTACAGATTTTGGAAGAAATTGAGGATCAAAATTATTGGGAACGTCATACTGAAATGTAATTGTCATGTCTTATACCAGTCGCCATCGCCATAAAACCCGTCGGGAAAAGCTCCAGCAAAGCCAGCGTAATATCCGCGTGGCCTTCATCATTGGCGTCATTGCCATAATCATTTTGCTGATCAAAAACCGGATCTACCTCTACGATACCGTCCGGCTCTGGTTTTATTAACAGTTTAGAATTCAAAGGCTACCGAAGCTCCTGTTTGCAAGATTCGATTGACGGGTCCAAACCCTTCCACCAATCCATCCACAAAGAAGTATTGAGCCGTCAGCCGAGGGATAATGCGGTATTTGCTATCTTTGATAAAGAAAGGAAACCCAATCCCTACTAAGGCAAAGCTGCTCAAACGCCCCAAATCATATTCCACCCCAATCACGGCATTATTTTCACCAAGCGACCCCATAATCTTCGATTTTTCAGCCATCGTTAGGTTTACCATCATCCCACCTCCTAAAGACAATAGGACGCGATCATTTAGGTGCAAGTCTGCCCAGACGGGCAATTCCAAATTCCAGTAATTGAAATCAGTGATCAAGGTAGAACTATTGGGATTGTTAAAGTTATTTTTGATGTCGGTTCCAAAAAGCAATCCGTCCACCTTTACCCTAAAAGCCCCTCTCAAGGCATGTAGCCCCAAGTGGAAATCCAATCTTTTATTGAGTCTTTTGTTGGCACCAAACCCCACTTGTACATAAGCCCGCCCCAGAAACTGCTGGTCTAAACCGGGAGCAAAAAGCTCCAAAAACGGATCAAGCTTGAGGTTGTGTTGGCCATAACCTCCGCCAATAGATGCTTCAAAAGCAATAGGTTTTGGATATTGCGCCTGGAGATTTAGGGAAAATAAAAGGGAAAAAGATAGAATTGCGAGGTGTAGGATAGTTTTCATAAAGCTCAAGATACAAAAAAGCCCCTTTCATCATCGATGAAAGGGGCTATGAAAAATTCCTATTTTCTATATTAAAATCTAGCTCAAATCGTTTGGCAAAACCTAAGACTCAGTTAGGTTGTTAATTATACGATTACAAAGTTAAGGCACTCTCCTTTCGTAAGAATCACAAAAGTTTCATCATTTATTCACTGTAATATGACAAGTTACCCCCCTTAACCTAACAGCCTAATAATCAACACCTTAGACACACTACCACCATTCTTTACAATACAAAATTGTCCGTTATTTGACTTTTTCCAGGTGATTCTTCTGTGGAAGGGGTAAGAGTTTGTGATTTGAGTTAAAAGTCTTGTGAAATAAGCACTATCTTTCTGTGATACTTTTGTGATAGCTAGAAGTTACCTTTGCATTACTGATAAAAATTCCCATTACCTATGAAAAAAAAGGTCCTCATAATCGAAGACGACAAGGACATCGTAGAATTGCTCAAAATCCATCTTACCGATCTCAATTGCGATCTTGATTGGGCTTATGATGGAGAGACGGGCTTGCGCAAAGCATTACAAGGCGGTCAACAATTGATTATCCTCGACGTGATGCTGCCGGGTAAAGATGGGATGGAAATTTGTCGTCAGTTACGTGCCAAAAACACCCAAACCCCGATCTTGATGCTGACGGCAAAGTCAGAAGAAATTGATAAGGTATTAGGGTTGGAAATGGGAGCAGATGACTATTTGACTAAGCCATTTAGCATCCGCGAATTTATCGCTCGGGTCAAAGCCATTTTCCGCCGAATGGAACTGATGCGTCCTAACTCCGAGCCCGCGCCTTCTAGCCTGATGCGCTTTGGAGAATTACAGATCGACTTGGAGAAACGTAAAGTAAGTATCAAAAACCAACGCATCGATCTTTCGCCAAAGGAGTTTGAGTTATTAAGTTTGTTAGCCTCTCATCCAGGCAAAAGCTACGATCGGACTCGGATTCTAAATCTTGTTTGGGGCTATGATTTTGATGGTTATGAACACACCGTCAATTCTCATATCAATCGCCTGCGGAGCAAAATTGAACCCGACATCCATCACCCTCAATACATTCTTACGACCTGGGGAGTAGGTTATCGCTTTAACGAAGACTTGGAAACGGTATAAATTATGAAGAATCGATTGTATTGGAAAATTTCGGCTACCCTCTTCTCCATCTTAGGAGTGCTGGGTTTGATATATATCCTCATCAGTAGTTTTATGGCGCAGCAGTATTTCCAGGAGGTCAACCAACGACTTTATGGAGGCATTGCAGAGAGTACCGTCAATGAGGTAAAGCCCTTGGTTAATGGCGAAGTAGATACCACCGCCATTCAAGATATCATGCACTCCATGATGGTGGTTAATCCCAGTGTAGAGGTTTATTTACTGGATACCGAAGGCCAAATTATCACCTATGTGGCCCCCTACAAAAAGGTCAAGTTAGAGTCGGTCAACTTAGACCCCATCAAAACTTTTATCGCTGATAAAGAAAATCGTACCTGTATTTTAGGGGATGACCCTCGGCATCCCGGACAACAAAATGCCTTTTCGGCAGCCCCTCTCCTTGAGGAGGGCGAACTAGTAGGCTATGTTTACATCATCCTCGCGAGTGACGAACAAGTTGCGGTCACCTCCATGTTGGCAGGCAGCTATTTCTTCAAATTGGGCACCATTCTTTTCTTCGCCTCTCTAATCGTAGCACTCATCATTGGCTTGCTGGCGATCTGGTTTCTTACCCAGAACCTTCGCCGCTTGATCGACACGGTCCGACGTTTTAAAGAAGGAGATTACGAAGCTCGGATCCAAAATGCGGAACAAAGTGACCTCTCTGATCTCGCAACAAATTTTAATGAAATGGCTGATACCATCGTTGACAATATCAATCAGATCAAATCGGTGGAAAATCTCCGTCGCGAATTGATCGCCAATGTCTCGCACGATTTGCGAACGCCGCTGGCCATTATGCAAGGCTATGTAGAAACTTTAATCATCAAAGAAGACGACCTCCAAGCCGACGAACGCCGGCGCTATCTCAATACGATTCTCGATAGTAGTGAAAAACTATCTAATCTGATCAAACAACTCTTTGAGTATTCCAAACTAGAGGCCAAGCAAATTCAACCTCAAAAGGAACCTTTCTTTATTTCCGATCTCGCCCAAGATGTTTTTCAGAAATACCAAATCCTAGCCAAGGACAAGGATATTGAGATGAAACTCAAGGCTCCCAAAGGCTTGCCCATGGTTTTTGCCGACTTAGGCTTGGTGGAAAGGGTGATTCAAAACCTGATGGATAATGCCCTGAAGTTTACGCCTAATGGCGGCTCCGTTAGTATTGAGCTCGAAGGCCATAACGACAGTGTGGCGGTCCGCATTGCGGATACTGGGCCGGGGATTCCCGAACAAGAACAGTCCTTTATCTTTGAACGCTACCGTCAGGTGAGCAATGAGAAAGGTAAAAAACAAGGCGTCGGTTTGGGCTTAGCTATTGTCCGCAAAATCTTAGAACTCCACGATGCTACCATTCAGGTAAAGAGTCGCCTCAATGAGGGTACTGTTTTCTCTTTCCAACTGCCTACTTATGATGGACGCGAACTCTCGATAACTACTGTTTAGATTTAGGAATACCAAAATCGACGTGATAATGGTCATCGTGACGGATAATCACTCGGTTTTTGGTAAAAGGCAGGTTTTTGATTTTGGGGCCATATTCGCTTTGCAGTAAATAGGGCCGGAGTACAGGGTCAAAAATCACTTTTTGGATTAAGAGGCCTTGGTCGCGGGCAGCGCGGTCTAAAGCATACAGATGCTTAGCCATCGCCTCATAATCAATCTCAAGATTACCTTTCTTTCCCCGATCATCAAATTCGTAGCGATACCCCCATAAGTTGAGCAGGTGACTGCTCCGATACGCTTTACCATTCTTCCGTAAAGGACTCATAAAATCGACACTCAGGCCATTATTATGCGTGCGATGAGGTAAAAATTTTCCACCTCTTTTGCTTCCTATTTCTCCTACCACAAAAGTCGTATTAGGACAAGTATCTTCGCAAGCTTCATAAGCGGCAAGCATTACCTGACGAATACGATCATTAACGTGGGTACGTCCAAGCAAATAACAGAGAAAAGAATAGGTCGTATAATTTGCCCCGCGATAGTACATCCGCTTGCTATCGACAATATGTCCATTAGCCACATGACCGAAACTTTTACTCGGCTTATCGTTTTCAAAGTACTGTAAGGTATTGGGAAAAAGGAAAAGGAATAGCAGTAGCCCAAGCATCCCCCACGCTGCGTATTTCCATACCCGCCGCGTATGCAGGAATAAGGCTCGCAAAGCTAAAAGCAGCACTAAATAATAGGGAAAAACCAAAATCAGCCGCTGTGCTTTACTCAAATATTTACCGAAAGGATAAACCATGGCCTTTTGAATCGCCACGCTAATCCGGCTAGCATCTACATGAGCATATTTAGCAAAGGTGGCATTGGAGACCACCCATTTCCCGATACTTGGAATGAAATAATAAAACAACAAGAGCAATAAGGCCAATAAGTAGGGAAAAGGATGTCGAAAATACCGGCGCATATCAAGTATTTGATTGAAAGAAGCGGCGCAGCAGTGGCCGTTCGATCCAAGCAATGAGTCCGAGATAAGCCAACAGAATAGCCGTATTAAGCAATAAAGTCTTTGCTAATGATTCGACTACGATCGGTCGCAATTGTTCGCTAAGTGCGTACGCTCCAATAGCTAGCAACAAATAAAGCGCCATTTTACCAATCGGATAGTCGACGGGATAATAACGCCGACTCGCCGCATAATTACCTACTGCCATAAAGAAATAAGCCGCCAATGCGGCCCAAGCTGACCCCAGATAACCAATTCGAGGAATCAGGTAATAATTGAGGCCAATAGATAGCACCGCTCCGCCCACAGAAATATAGGCGCCAATATCCGTGCGATCCGTCAGTTTATACCAAATCGAAAAGTTGTAATACAAGCCCAAAAAGAAATAGGCAATCAATAAAATCGGGACCACCACCAGGCCGGAGCGGTAATCCGCTCCAATCAGGTATTGGACCAGGTCGAGGTAGAGGACTAGCCCTAGGAAGACCAAACTCCCTACGAGGGTAAAGGCTTGGGCAACCTGCCCATATACCGCCCGAGAATCCGACCGATCGGCATTGCGAAAGAAGAAGGGTTCTGCAGCGTAATTAAAAGCTTGGATAAACAGATTCATCAACACCGCAATCTTTACACAAGCGCTATAAATTCCGATTTGCTGAAGGTTCTCCTCCGTCGTTCCTCCCAATAATTCATTTAGTAAATAGCGGTCGAGGGTTTGGATGACCACCCCGGCCAATCCAACCAGTACTAAGGGGCCCGCGTAGCGCATCATTTTTTTCCACAGCCCCATATCAAATTTCCATTGGGTCTGACGGTAGCGCGGAAGAAAGCAGAGTAGACTCACTGCACTGGCCACTAGGTTGGCAATAAATACATAGTCCAGGTTCCACTTTGGATCGTAAAAGCTGGCGATAGAATGATAACCGTTTTGCAATAGCCTTGGGCATGCTTCCAGGAAAAAGACCAGCACGCTGATATTTACCAGTACATTGACAATTTTGAGGGTGGCAAAAAGTAGGGGGCGTTTCTCAAGGCGGAGCTGTGCAAAAGGGAGTACCGCCAAGGTATCGAGGCCGAGGATAAGGGCAAAATAGCGTACGTAGGTTCCTTGCCCCGGTTTGGAGAGCAATTCGGTGGCGATGGGCTCTGCAAATATCCAGATGAGGACTACCAACAATGTGGTGGTGCCGAGTAGGGAGAGGCCGCCGGTAGCAAAGGCTCCTTCCTGCTTTCCTTCCTCACTACCAAAACGAAAAAAGGTAGTTTCCATTCGGTAGGTAAAAAAGACCATTACCACGGCTGCGAAACTGTACATGATCCCATGAATCCCAAATTGAGCGGTATTGGGGCCTGTAAAAACACGCGTAAGGTAGCTAGCGAGGATAAAATAGTTGAGCAAACGCCCCAGAATGCTACTGAGGCCGTAAAGCATAGTTTCTCCCGCCAACTTTTTAATTAGTGACATACCTTCCACTTTTACGCTACGCTAAGTAATTGACTATTCAATTTTTTATCAGACGGCAATTTTAGCGATTTATTGTTAAAAAAGGCATTAGTATCCGAAGCTTTCGTAAATTACTTGCTCGTGTCTTCGGTATCAATTTTGCATTTTTGTTGGAAACCTTAAACCGAAACGGAAATATGATAAATTTTGAATTACTGAGCAGTATCTGCAAAACGCCCGGTACTTCGGGCTTTGAACAACGTATACGAGAACTCGTACTACAAGAGGTAGAAAATCTAGCCGATGAGGTTTTTACCGATGCTATGGGTAATGTGATTGCCGTAAAAAAAGGCAAAAGTGACCAAAGAGTAATGGTTGGCGCCCACATGGATGAAATCGGCTTTATTGTGACACATATTGACGACGATGGTTTTATCCGCTTCCACACCCTTGGCGGCTTTGACCCTAAAACCTTAACCGCCCAACGAGTAATCGTACACGGCAAAAAGGATATCATCGGGGTCATGGGTTGTAAACCCATTCACATGATGAAACCCGAGGAGCGCTCCAAAGCCTATCCGATCGAAGAATATTTTATCGATACTGGATTATCGCAGGAGGAAGTAGCCGATATCGTCAGCCCTGGCGACCCCATCACTCGCGAACGCGAATTGATTGAGATGGGGGATTGTGTCAACGGAAAATCCCTCGATAATCGCGTTTCTGTCTATATCTTGATAGAAACCTTACGAGAATTAAAAGATCAAGAAATCCCTCACGACCTTTATGCTGTATTTACGGTTCAGGAGGAAGTAGGACTTCGCGGGGCCATTAGCGCCGCGCATCATATCAATCCAGACTTTGGCTTTGGCCTCGATGTTACGATCGCCTATGATGTCCCTAGTGCGCAGTCGCATGAGTATGTGACGCGTTTGGGTAAGGGTACGGCTATTAAGATCATGGATGGCTCCACCATTTGCGATTATCGCATGGTACGCTATCTAAAGGAGGTAGCCGACCGGCATGATATTCAGTGGCAGTCAGAGGTTCTCCCCAAAGGAGGGACCGATACGGCCGCGATTCAACGCTATGGAAAAAGTGGGGCCATCGCTGGTGCCGTTTCCATTCCATTGCGCAACATGCACCAAACCATCGAGATGGCCAACAAAGGCGATATCCGCCATTCGATCGATCTTTTAAAATTTGCTATTGCAGAATTAGATCGTTACGACTGGAGTTTTCGCTAAGGAAAGTTGAAAATTATTTTGGTTAATCTCCGGTGTCTTTCCAAAGCCACCATTTGATTTTTTCAAAAATAGAAACATGAACTACCGTACGCTAGGAAAAAGCAATCTCCAAATCTCGGAGGTATCCTTAGGTACTTGGCAGGTAGGCGGTAAATGGGGCAGTGGCTTCGACGACGCCCTTGCCGATCATATCCTCCAAGAAGCTGCTGATCAAGGCATCAATTTTATCGATACGGCCGACGTCTACGAAAGTGGCCTTAGCGAAAAGGCTGTGGGTCGACTCATTCGTTCTCGATCGGAACGCATTTATGTCGCTACCAAATGTGGCCGCCAAATCAATCCTCACCTCAGCGCGGGTTATACGCCCGAAGTCCTCCGACAATTTATTGAAGATAGTTTGCAACGAATGCAGTTGGAAACCTTGGACTTGGTACAACTGCACTGCCCACCCAATGAAGTTTATTATCGACCAGAGATTTTTGAACTCTTTGATCGCTTAAAGGAGGAAGGTAAAGTGCAGAATTTGGGGGTAAGTGTAGAAAAGGTAGAAGAAGGTTTAAAGGCCTTGGAGTATCCCAATGTGGTTAGCATTCAGGTGATTTATAATATGTTTCGCCAGCGGCCTCAGGAATTACTGTTTAGAGAGGCTCAAAACCGCCAAGTTGGGATCATCGTCCGGGTGCCCTTAGCCAGTGGCTTACTGACCGGACTTTACAATGCTAATACTCAATTTGCTGCTACGGACCATCGCAACTTCAATCGCGAGGGAGCAGCCTTTGATAAAGGCGAGACCTTTGCCGGGATTGATTATGATTTGGGTTTAAAGGCTGTGGAAGAACTTAAGGCTTTATTCCCGGAGCAGGCAAACCTAGCGCCCGTGGCCATTCAATGGGTCTTGCGACAAACGGCGGTAAGCTGTGTCATTCCCGGAGCTTCGAAAGTAGGGCATTTGCATTCCAATTTGTCCTACCAAAACCTTCCGGCGATTACAGAGGCCCAAGCTCAAGCTATCGAAAATATTTACCAACAATATATCCAAGCCAGTGTACATCAACTTTGGTAAGTAGTGCGTAAAATAATAGAGTGATTTAAACCCCTTAACCATGTGGAAAGAACGCAATAATAAACTTCGGGCGACCTTCAAATTCGCTGACTTCAAACAAGCCATCGCCTTCATGACAGAAGTCGCCTTTTACGCCGAAACGCAAAACCACCACCCCGAGTGGAGCAATGTTTACAACACCGTCAAGGTGGTGCTCTGTACACACGATGAAGGAAATGTAATTACTAAAAAAGACCGCAAGCTCGCCAAGGCCATTAGTACAGTCTACGAAAAATACCAAGCGGCTTAACCACCACCAAGCAAGTCCTTAGCGCTTGACTAAAAAACTATTCCTTTGAAAATCACCTCCAAACTCCCCAACGTCGGTACGACGATCTTTACCGTAATGTCCCGACTGGCTCAGGAACACCAAGCGATCAACCTTTCGCAAGGCTTTCCCAACTTTGATTGTTCGCCAAAACTCAAGGCCTTGGTTCAATACTATATGGATCATGGCGCCAATCAATACGCGCCGATGCCTGGCTCTCCTCAACTCCGAGAGGCGATCATTGGCAAGGTTGAGCGGCTTTATGGTTGGCGACCAAAGGTAGAAAGCGAGATTACGATAACGGCCGGAGCGACACAGGCTTTGTTTACAGCCATCACTGCTTTTGTACATGCTGGCGATGAGGTCATCTTGCTCGAACCTGCTTATGATTCCTATGGGCCAGTGGTGGAGTTGTGTGGTGGTAAAATTGTGCCCTACCAATTACAAGCGCCAGACTATCAAGTCGACTGGGAAGCCTTCCAGCAATTGATTAGCCCTCGAACCCGGATGATTATCATCAACACCCCCCACAACCCGACGGGCAGCATTTTGCAACAGGCAGATTTGGAGCAATTGCAAGAACTCACCCGAGGGACCGACATCTTGGTGCTGAGTGATGAAGTGTATGAGCATCTGATTTATGATGGAGAAGAACACCAAAGCGTATTGCGTTATCCCGAATTGTGGCAACGCAGTTTGGCGACTTACTCCTTTGGAAAAACCTTTCATAATACGGGTTGGAAAATGGGCTATTGCCTAGCCCCCGAGCATTTGATGAAAGAGTTTCAACGCGTCCATCAATTTAATGTATTCAGCGTCAATCATCCTACCCAAAGAGCCATTGCTGATTTTCTTCAAGATCCTGAAGAATATTTATCGCTGAGTAGTTTTTACCAACAAAAACGCGATTACTTTTTGCAGGCCATGGAGGGTTCGCGCTTTCGTCCTGTTCCTTGTCGGGGCACTTATTTCCAGTTGTTTGACTACTCTGCGATCAGTCAGGAAAAAGATACGGACTTTGCGGTTTGGTTGACAAAGGAGCATGGTGTGGCCACGATTCCGGTATCGCCGTTTTATTCCGCTGCGGATACAGAGGCCCGGGTAGTGAGAATGTGCTTTGCCAAAACGGAGGATGTATTGACGAAGGCAGGGGCAGTATTGAAAGAGGTCTAGTAATTTCAACCACGGTACTTGCTTTAGTCGTTTTACGACTACTATTTTTAGGCGATAAAACAGCGTTCCAGCTATTTTCCGAAATACTTTATTGGTTAATCTTTATGGCTATAGCTTAGCGGCTATCAGTCCTTCCCATTTAGTAATTTATCATCATAATCTTTTAACATACAACAAAATATAGTTGGCGATATTTTTATATTTTAATCCCATTAAATGAATTTGTAATGTATCATTTCTAACCCCTTAAACAAAAATCAAAATGTCAGAAGCTAAGCAAATCCCTTCGGTGATCTTAGAGGCTGCCATAAACCTAGCACCTCATGTTTACCTCCACCCTGATGATCCTTACCGACCTTGTTCGGTAGATTGGTATCTTGAAAATGTCAGTTTATGGATTAAAGGTGGTGATCAAATTCTCGCTACGGGAGATGTAAATCCAGACAGTTTATTGGAAGCACAAGAATCCAACGAAAACGAAGACTTATCGCTGCGAGTACAAGTACCTGATGATGATTGGGATAATATGTATCCCGGTAATTCTACCTACCGCGGGCAAGATGTCGAAGAAGATGATGTCCCTTGTTATTATTGTATTCGTGAAAAAGGCGGGCGTTATTATTTGCAGTACTATTTTTTCTATGCTTATAATGGTGGTATGTTAGCATCCTTAGATCCGATTAAGGATCTAGGCTATCAAGCACACGAAGGAGACTGGGAATACATTACCGTAGTACTGATTCCGAAGGATGGAAAAGTATTGGTGCCAGCCATCGCCTATTCTGGGCACGGTTACATAACACATTGGGATACTAATTCTGATGATAGCCCCATAGCTCCAGATGAACTCAATCCGATTACCGTTTATTCGGCGATTCATTCACACGCCAGCTATCCCAGCGCCGATGATTTCGATTTAAAAAAAATACCAGACTTTGCCAATTACTTTCTCGAAGGAACTGATGTCACGGCCGAGGGAGGACCGATTTGGAAGACGGGAGATAATCTGGTACAAATAGAGCAAGAGGATTCCGATTCCGAGCGCTATCTAACTCCATGGGCAAACTATAAGGGAGATTGGGGAACAGATCGAGTCTTCAAGGAAGGGATCAATATTCCAGTAGTGGATGTTGGGGAAGTAGAGGTGCGGGTGGAAGGTCCTTCTGGGCCGACGACCAAAGGTTACGAGGTCGACGTAGTTGGTAGCGTTGAGGTGACCTACGAAGCACAGGGGGATGAATCATTCCGCTGTTCCGATGAGTTCCCCAATTGGAGTATCCCTTCCGACGCTTATTTAATTTTAGAAGTGGATACTTACGGGCGAAAGGGCATTCCGGTATTTTCTTTTAACCACAATAAAGATGGAGAAGACACTCGCTGGTACTCCAATAGAAAAGGAGGAGATTGTTTTGCGGTAACCTCTGAAAATGGAGCGGCTGGAGCTTTTGAAGTATACCTTGGTACCATGTCTCCTCTTCCACCAGATACGGAAGGAGATGACACCTACAGTGTTACCGTCCGATGGTCGATGATAAAGGAAGATTCTCAATCGGAAGATTCAGGGGTGGATGTGTCAGAACTCACTCATTTCACAACCGTTGGGGTTTACTATGGTCAGCAAGGCGGTGAGGCTTTTCGTAGCTCCGATAACTTTCCTGTTTGGGATGTCGAAGAAGAAGACAATATATACTGTGAGATCGAATTGTCGGAAGGGCAGACCGAATACCCGGCCTTTGCGGTTAACCGAGACCAAGACTGGACATCGGGAAGTGATGATCGTTGGTATTCAGGACTCACTCATGGCTCTTACTTTAGATCAAATGCCGGAAGTGGGTATAGCTTATATGCCGGTACCGTTTCTGTCCTTCCCGAAGGAGTTGAAGAAGCAGATACCTACAAAATAAAATTCTATAAATACGTCAATTAGGTTATTAGCAAATAATTTGATTACACCAGTCTAAGATGAATTTTAGCTTAGGGTGCTTGTTTTTATCACAAGCACCCTAAATTTATGTCTCAACTGCAAAATATCGATAATGAGCGCACTAAAAGTTAAAAGACCATCGTCTGAAGATCAAAAGGTAGGCTTTGCCTTTCCTAAATGGAGTAGCTCAATAGTTTATTTAAGTTTACTGACCCTACTCCTTAGCAATGCTTGCCAAAGCACTCGGGTGGAAGGCTTGTGGGAAGTACAGCAAGTGGAGGTTGGCGATCAGGTGGTGACGCCCATAGCGCGTTGGATGCGTTTTGAAGCAAGACAAAAACAGCAGTCGGGGAATGGTTGGTTTCAACATTCCTATGGCACTTGGAATTATGATAAAGCTCAGCGGACCTTAAGCGTTAGTAATACCAATGGTTATATTGACTCCAATCCACCTTTTCTGGTGAGTTTTGAAAATGGTAAAATGTATTGGCAGCGAGAAGAGGAAGGGCAAGCTGTAAACATTCAACTCCAGCGGATCGAAGAACTGCCGACGGCTCCGGGGAATCAGCTTTTGGGAGTCTGGGATATGGTTAGTGCTAGCTCCGATGACCAGGATCAGAGTAAAAGCCTCGACCCCAATAACAAACGCTACTGCTTTTTTCGCCCCGACCAACGTTTTACCATCCAACATGGACCCCAAGGCCGACAAGGTGGGATTTATCAAATCCACGGCCATCGTCCCCAATTGACCTTAATCTTTGACGGCGCCGAATGCCAACGTGAAGCATGGTTTTTTAAAGTCCAAAACAATTCACTAGTACTCGAACGACAACAAGATGGAAAAAGCCTCCGCTTAGAATATCAACGCATCGATCATTTCCCTCAATAAAAATACCATTCAAAACCATGAAACAAGCTTTAGTAAATATCAGCTTACTTGTCCGCGACTATGACGAAGCAATTGCCTTTTACACTCAAAAATTACATTTCGAGTTAATCGAAGACACCCCACTCAGCCCAGAGAAACGCTGGGTCTTGGTAGCACCTCCCGGAGGTGCTGGAGGCTGTCGTTTGCTACTAGCCAAAGCTAGCAAAGAAGCGCAGGTGGCCCAGATTGGTTTTCAAACCGGAGGGAGAGTTTTTCTCTTTTTACATACCGATGACCTAGATCGAGATTATCAAAATTTATTAGCGCAAGGGATACAAATTGTCCGGGAACCTTCGACCGAGGAATATGGCAAGGTGCTCGTATTTGCCGATCTATATGGGAATCTTTGGGATTTAATTCAACCGGCTTAAATCATTTTTCAATATGGACCGCCCCCTC
>SPJL01023763.1_pt1 | contig 17601 bp, 21 predicted proteins | sample 3741751 | NCBI WGS metagenome assembly SPJL01 (sample SAMN10925998, study PRJNA522277) | cold seep metagenome | isolation source: Elba SIP-enriched marine methane seep metagenome, extraction at timepoint T3 | place: Italy: coast of Elba, Mediterranean Sea | reverse complement strand
GATGTCGATGTGGTTCTGATGCGTCAGGATCCGCCTTTCGATATGTCCTATATCACCGCCACCCATATACTGGAGCTGGTTCATCCGGAAACCCTGGTGGTGAATGATCCAAATCATGTCCGCAATGCGCCAGAAAAGCTGCTGGTGACCCAGTTCCCTGAATTAATGCCGGAAACCCTGATCACCCGGGATGTTGACGAGATCAAAGAGTTTCGGGCCGATCACAAGGACATCATCGTCAAACCGCTTTTTGGTAATGGCGGTGCGGGGGTCTTCCACTTGAAGCCGGGTGACAGCAATCTGAATTCGCTTCTGGAGATGTTTCTGGGCCAGAGCCGCGAACCGGTCATGGTCCAGCGCTACCTGCCGGAGGTGCGGGAAGGCGATAAGCGCATCATCCTGGTCGATGGTGAGGCGGCGGGCGCGATCAACCGCGGTCCTGCTGCCGGGGAAGCACGTTCGAACATGCATGTCGGCGGGCGGCCCGAGAAATCGGAGATTACATCGCGGGAGATGGATATTTGCGCCGCCATCGGCCCCTTGCTGAAGGAACGCGGTCTGATCTTTGTCGGGATTGATGTCATCGGCGGCTTGCTGACGGAGATCAATGTGACCTCCCCCACCGGCTTGCAGGAAGTCGGGCGTTTCGATGGGGTTTCACTGGAAGCGCAGATTTGGGACGCGATTGAAGCGAAGCTCTAAGTGATCCGTTCGATAGCGGCGGCGAAGAACCCGTCCATACCGCCCGCCTCTGCCTGATAATGCGGCATCAACCGAACCCAGCCGTCTGCAGTCACGCCTTCGCGGAAGACGCTTGGACAGTCGTTGTCGGGTGGGCCGGTTGGGCCGGGTGGGACAACCTTGACGTCCGGATTGCGTTCCAGAAGTGCCCTGATGCGATCTTCGCCTTCTTCCGGCTCAAGCGAGCAGGTGGCGAAGACCAACCTGCCGCCGGGCGCCAGAAGGGTGAGACCTGCGTCGATCAAACGATCCTGTAAGGCTGACAGGCGCGTGACATCTTCCGACGATTTGAGGCGCCCGAGATCGGGGTGACGACGAATGGTGCCGGTTCCGCTGCAAGGGGCATCGATCAGAATGGCATCGAACAGGATGCCATCGGGCGGTGTCCAGGTGGTGGCGTCTGCCGTAACAACGGTTGCTGACAGCCCGAGGCGCGTCATGTTTTCTTCCAGCCGGGTAAGGCGTGCGGCGGATCGGTCCATTGCCGTCACCTCCGCCCCCAGCGCTGCCAGTCGGGCGGTCTTGCCACCGGGCGCCGCGCATAGGTCCAACACACGCCGACCCTTAACCGGCCCCAGCAAGTGAACCGGCATGCTGGCGGCCAAATCCTGGACCCACCACGCCCCGTCGTCATAGCCCGGCAGGGCGCGGACATCCCCGGCATGGCTCAGGCGCAGTGTCGATGGCGCGATCCAGGTCGCGTCCATCCGTTCGGCCCATTCTGTTGCGTCCAACTCTGGCTTCAGGGTTAGATCAAGCGGCGGTTCGCTCAGCAGTGATTCGGCGATGGCGCGGGCTGCGGGCGCGCCATGGGCATTCTCCCAACTGCGCCACAGCCAGGCAGGGCAGTTAAGGCGCGCGGCGTCTTGATCCTGGGCCAGCGTGCCGGCTTCTCCCGCCGCCCGTCGCAGGACGGCATTGATCAGCCCCCGGAAGGCACCGAGTTTGCGAAAGGCGGCCAAGCGCACGCTGCCATCGACGGCGGCATGCGGCGGTGTGCCCAGAAACACAAGCTGCGCCAGACCGATCCGCAACAAGGTTCGCAGGGCACGGCCCCTCGCCCCACCCGGATCTTTGTCCAGATAGCGATCGATCAAGGCATCAAGCTGCCCCATGCGTCGCAGCACCGTACGGGTCAGCAACAGCGCAAAGCCACGGTCCCGAGCCTCAAGCTCGGCGACAGCTCGTGCCTCATCAGCCAAGGCTTCATCCAGTGATCGCTTATGACCGAGGATTCGCTCCAACAGGCCAAAGGCAACCTGCCGCGCCGGCAGACCGGCGGCACGCGGCTTCGGTTTTGCCGGAAGATTTGCCCTTGCGGGCTTTCTTGACTTGGACGGTGGTCGTTTCGGATGTTGAGCCATGGCGCCTTTTAGCGATGTCGCGCCAAGCCCGCAATCATCTGCTGCCGGAAAACTCTGTTTTATCCCCAAGGGCCAGCAGCCGGGGCTGGGGTGAGGCCTGCCATGGCTTCTAGGCGGCGGATTCGTTCTGCCATATTGGGGTGGGTTGAGAACAAGCCGTCGATCTTACGGGCATGGAGCGGGTTCACGATGAACATATGCGCGGTCGCAGGGTTGTTTTCTGCGGCGGGGTTATCGATGGCCGCCGCGCCGCGCTGTAGTTTATCCAGTGCTGAGGCGAGCCAGAGCGGGTGGCCGCAAATCTCTGCCCCGATCCGGTCGGCTTCAAACTCGCGCGCGCGGGAAATCGCCATCTGGACCAGCATCGCCGCCATCGGACCCACGATCATCACTAACAGGACGCCGATCATGCCGAAGGGATTGTTGCGATTATCGCTGCCGCCAAACATCTGTGTGAACATCGCAATGTTGGCCAGCGCTGAGATTGCGCCTGCGATGGTCGCGGTGATGGTCATGGTCAGGGTGTCGCGGTTCTTCACATGCGCCAGCTCATGCGCCATCACGCCGGCGATTTCCTCCGCCGATAAGCGCTGAAGCAGGCCGGTTGTCGCCGCGACCGCTGCGTTCTCGGGGTTCCGGCCCGTCGCAAAGGCGTTGGGCTGCGGGTTCTCCATCACATAGACCTTCGGCATGGGCAATTCGGCGCGATGGGCGAGCTGCTCGACAATACCATAATATTCCGGCGCCGTGCGGGCGGTGACTTCGCGGGCGCCATGCATGCGCAACACGATCTTGTCGGAATTCCAATAGGCGATGACATTGCCAATACCGGCGAAAGCCAGCGCGATGATCATCCCCATCTCGCCACCGAGCATATAGCCGCAGCCAACGAAGAACGCCGCCAATCCAGCCATCAGAATTGCTGTTTTTGCCGAGTTCATCTTTCGCAGTGCCTCCGTCGTTCATGTGTTGTGTCGGGTATGAGTACCGCTCTTTAAATGCGGTTCATGCGGGCAAGTTTCAAGAACTTGCCGAATGGTTGGATATTCACCATATTCTTATCCTATGAGCTTGATGGATAAATTTAAAAGCCGACTGACAGGCAACCCGAAACCACCGTCTGCGGGCGCTGGGAAAGCGCAAACATCGGATGATGCGGAAGCGTTGCCGCCAGGCACTGATTCGCGCCGTATTGCAGAGTTTGAAGCCGAGCGCGCCGGAGCGAAATGGCGGGCCGAAGCTGAAGCAAAAGGTGAGGTTGAAAAGGAAGTCGGGGGTCCCAAGGGGCTGGAGCCTACCCGCTATGGCGATTGGGAAAAAGCCGGGCGCTGTTACGACTTCTAACCCATTTCAGTCTGCCTAGCGGAGTATGATGGCTTCTGTCGTATGGATTGCGCGAAGTCTGTTATCCCGTCTGCTTCATGTTTTTCCACGGCATGCGATCCTGAAGTGTCCTCTTTCGTGCTTAGCCGGAAGAGGGTGGTATGAGGACGAAATTGCCGAAATGGTTCTTCTCCATAAAGACGCTTTGCGCTTCCGCTATGTCGGCCAGTGGATAGGTTTGCGCTAGTAAAGGCCGGATTTCTCCCCGTTCGATATACCCGACCAGGTCCGGGAAAACCGGCGCGTCCCAGGCCGTGCAGCCGATCAGATTAATGTCTTTGAGATACATATCCCGCATGTCGAGGTTGACCATGGGGCCCGCGATGGCGCCGGAGGATACGTAGCGCCCGCCGCGCCTAAGCAGTTTCAGCATTGCGGGGAAACCGGGCCCGGCAACATTGTCGACGACGACATCAACGCATTCCGAACCAAGGGCCGCGATCACATCAGTGTTTCGATCCAGCACTTGATCCGCCCCGATTTCGCGCACGGCATCGGCCTTGGTGCTGCCAGCGATTGCGGTAACCCGGGCGCCGCGGCGCTTCGCGAGTTGTACCGTGGCCGAGCCGACACCGCCCGATGCGCCGGTTACCAACACGTGATCCCGGTCGGTGACACCCGCGCGATGCAGCATGTTTTCCGCCGTGCCATAGGCACAGGGTATTGTCGCCAGTTCCGCATCCGACCAGTCGCAGTCGATGGGGAAGACCTCCCCTGCCGGGACTTTCACATATTCGGCAAAAGCCCCATCGAAATCGGATGCCATCCAGACATTATGCATGGTCTCGTACCCATCAGGGCGCATGCAGGCCCGGACCAGAACCCGCTTGCCCAGAAGTGCCGCATCTGCCCCCGTCCCAAGCGCGGCGACCTGTCCGCAGCAATCCGTACCCTGGATGAAGGGGAAGGGGGTCGCCTCGTTCCAACCACCATCGGCTTTCTGCTCGACGGCGCTTTCCTGGCTGTCGGCGGTTGAATCGGTACTGTCCGTAACGCTGGAGGAATACCAGCCAAGCCGCGTATTGATTTCGGTATTGTTGACACCCGCCGCCAGAACCCGCAGCAGCACCTCGCCCACCCCGGGCTCGGGCACCGGGACTGCCCGATACTCCAGCTTGTCGTACCCCCCGTTCCCTGTGGTCACGACCGCCATCATTGTATTCTCAACGCCGGCGGTATCGAAGCGATTGGTCATAGTATCGATCTACTCACTCTTGCATTCGATGACGCCGATAAGACTGTCACGGGTGACGAGGGTGGTGAGTTCTGATTCTGACAGGTTTTCGGTTCCCTCTGGCCGGCAGGGCAGGACCATGTAGCGGAGGTCGGCGGTGGAGTCATGTACGCGTACGGCTTGATCTTCGGCAATGTCTGTGCCGAATTCCGCCAGAACGGTGCGGGGCTCCCGCACAACACGACTGCGGTATTCGCGGCTTTTGTACCAGTCAGGGGACTTACCCAACAGAAAGACCGGATAGCAGGAACACAGCGTGCAGACGATGACATTGTGGGTTTCGGCCGTGTTCTCAACAACCGTCAGGGGAGCGGGGCCGGGATCCAGGCCCAATTCTGCAACGGCTGATGAGCCATCTTGGATCAATCGCTGCTTGAAGCCATCATCGACCCAGGCCCGTGCCACAACCTTGGCGCCCAAGGCCGGTGTTCTTGATTGCATGGTCTCGATCTTGGCGCGGAGCTCATCAGCATTGAAGACGCCCTTGGCGATCAGCAAATCAGCAACAGCGTCCGCCATTGCCGCATGATAGGTCAGGGCCCTGTCTTCCGTATCCGGCTGTTTTGGGGCACCGGAATGGTCATGATTATGATCATGCCCGTGATCGTGGCTATGGTTATGAGGGTGTTCCGTACTCATGCCGCGGGCTCCAGCCAATTCTCAAAAAGCTCAATATCAACGGTGTCGGCATCAAGGCCTTTGTAGTCAGGCCAGATGTCCTTCTGCCGGAACCGGACCCGATAGAGTGTGAGCGGCTCGTGATCGGCGCGGCCATAGGCAAGTTCTTCAGGGTTTTTGAAGGTACCGACCCGGCGTTCGACCTCCCCGGTCAGTCCCCGGCAGTAATAGGGCGTGCGGACATGGCCGATGGGAAAGCGTGTCCCCACTTTGACCGTATCGCCTGGCTGAAAATCGCTCATCCCTCCGCGACCTCCCCGCCTGCCGCGCGTTGTTTTGCGCGCACTGCTTCGATCGCTTCACCCAGCTCGTCCACAGAGAAGACGCCTTTTTCCAGCATCACATTCGTGGTCGCCGCGATCCAACGCTCGTAATAGGTCAGCTCTTCATAGATATTGCCGCCCATCTCCTCAATGGCGCGGCGCATCTCATCCACGCGCAGAAGGGGGCCGCGCCCGGGCTCGGATAGCAACCGGACGATCGCGTCGGTTTTGTGTTCCCAAGGCTCGAACTCGTGTTCGGTGCGTTCGACCGGCCCCGCCGGCAGCCCGCCCATATCGTGGTATCTGCGTTCCGTTGTCATGGGTGAAGCCTAGTCCCTCTGTGCAAGGAGTATCAAGCCCTCAACGGGCACCCCATATTCCGTCCGCAGGCTATCGTCATCGAGTGCCAGGATTGAAAAACCGGCCTCCTCAACGACATGGCGTAGATAGGCCGCACTATGTTTGTATCGCCCGCTCTCATTGAGAATATAGCTTTCGGTTTCCGTCGCCTCGACAGAGAAGGCGAGGGTCCCCGTCGGCTTCAGCGCTGTGTAGAAGGCGGCGGCAGCATCCTCCAGCGCACCAAAGTAACAGAGCACATCCGCCGCTGCGATCAGATCGTATCGGCCCGGTCTTTCACATAGGAAGGATACAAGCTCCGCTTCCGCCAGGGTGTCATAACAGGACTTTGCTTCCGCCTCTTTCAGCATGCCGGGGGAGAGATCGACCCCCTCCAGCCGGCTTGCGATTGGTCGCAGGCATTGGCCCAGTAAACCCGTCCCACATCCTGCATCCAGGATGGAAAGACCGCCCTCAGCGCCGATCATGTGACGCGTCAGAAGGGCTTCGATCAGCACCGGCGCGCGATACGCCAATTCCGCCAGTTTTTCTTCGAAACTGGCAGCGTAGTCATTAAAGACATCGGCGACATAGGCGCTGTTTGCGACGTTTGGCGTTGTGCCGCCGGATATTGCCGCCCCGATATGCTGGGCATCCGGGTTGTCGGGAAAGCGTGACAGCCATTCTGCAGCGATCCGGATTGCGGTTTCCCGCTCGCCATTCGCATGTTGATCGTAAAGCGCTTTTCCCAGATTGGAATGCGAGACCAGATCATCCGCATCTTGTTGAATGGCACACCAGAGCGCATCGACGGCCTCATCGGCGCGGTTCAGCTCATAGAGCGCCAAGCCAAGATTGGTGTATTCTCCAAACGCGTCGTCGCCGCGAATGCGCCGCGCCGCGCCCAGGCGATCCGCCGCTGTCTCGTAGTCATCCAGTTGAACCGCAATCTCCCCACGCCATTCCAACGAATCGAGATTATCCGGATCAAGCGCCAGCACGGTGTCGTAATCGGCGGCACTTTCGGTGAGCCGACTGCGGCGGTAATGCTCCTCCGCCCGCTCGATCAAGTCTGGGATGTCGTCAGTAGTGATCTGGGCGTCTACCATGGTCGGTCCTTATGCGGGAGCTGGCGAAGCTTGCCGGGTCCAGGGCAATGGCGCATCATCGCCGCCATGTCCAGTGAAGACACACATGAAGATACATCTATTGATGCGATAGGCCCTCGAATCCGTGAGATTCCGGCAGGCGATAACCGCGAGCGTCTGGTCTGTCCGGATTGCGGGCATATTGCCTATGAGAATCCGAAGATTGTGGTCGGCGCCGTGGTCACGGTCGGATCTCAGATATTGCTATGCCGCCGCGCCATTGAACCGCGTCGGGGTTACTGGACGATCCCGGCGGGCTACATGGAGCTGGGGGAAAGCGTTGTTGATGGCGCGCGCCGCGAAGCCCGGGAAGAAGCTCTGGCGGAGATTGAGATCGATGCGCTGCTGGCGGTCTATTCAATACCGCGAATCTCTCAGGTGCAGATCATCTATGCAGCGCATTTGGATCGCCCGGATTTTGGTGTCGGAGAGGAAACCATGGAAGCGCGGTTATTCGATTGGGATGCGATACCGCGCGATGAATTAGCTTTTCCCTCTGTCCATTGGGCGCTGGATCATCGGGCACAGATTGATCCGGCAACGCCCTTTACGCCGTTCGTCAATCCGACTGGCGAGACGGGAAGTTATTAGCCGGTGCTTTAGGCGCGGTCTTGGGTCTTGATGTCCTGTTCCTCATTCTTGCCTGTCCCAGCTTCAGCTTCAGTTTCAGCCTCAGCCTCTGCCGTTGCGCGGGCAATGAAGGGGGCTTGGGAGAAGGAAAACAACAGGGTCAGGCCCAGGATGCCGAAGACCTTGAAATTGACCCAGAAATCTGTCGATTGGGTGCGCCAGACGGCCTCGTTCACCACGGCCATGACGATGAAGAACAGGCCAAACCGGACGGTCAGGGTGCGCCAGGCGGCATCGCCCATTGTGAGCGCCCCTTTTAAGACCAGTCGCAGGGGGTGCCGGCCTAAAGCCAGTCCACCGAACAAGATGACCGCGAAGAGAAGCTGTACGATGGTTGGCTTCATCTTGATGAAGGTCTCATCCTTCAGCCACAAGGTCAGCCCACCGAAGACGACGACAAGACCGGCGGTGACGAGCGGCAGCATTGGGACGCGGCGCGCAATCAGATAGGCAAGCGCCAGAGCAAGGATGGTGGCGACGACGACAGCTTGGGTGGCAAGCATCAAATCGCTATACCAATAGGCCCCCATAAAAGCGGCAAGCGGTCCGTATTCCGTTAAGGGGCGCAGCCATTTCGGTTCCGGCTTTTTGCCGTTGTTTTCCGCGCCGTCGGTGCTGTTGCTCATCCATAATCTCCAAGCCTATGCGAGGCCCCAATGTAAGGCGGTTGAGCGAGAATGAAAGTCGTCCTATGCTGTTTTCCATTATGGCAAGGATACCAACCGATACGATTGGCCGGACACCGGCCAGACTGCCCGGCACACCCGGCCGGGCTGCGTCGCCGTCTGCGCCTTCAGGGCGGTCGTCTCGCCGGTCAGGTTCTGATCCCTTTGATCTGGAAAGTGCCATCGACCGTCTGCGCACGCTGCTGGCCTTTGACGCGGCCCACGGCCCGCGCGACGGCATCCCGCGACGCGGCTTTTATCTGAATGTTTTGGTTTAGAGCTGGGACCAGGGCTTAATCTGGGGCCATGGTTTAGTCTCAGCGTCTTACGCGTCGTCGATCAAACCCATCAGGCTTGATGCGAACTGATCCGGGTCGAAGGCGCGGAGGTCTTCTGCTGTCTCGCCAACGCCGATGGCGTGGACCGGCAGGCCGAATTTCTCTGCCAACGCGATCAAAACACCGCCCTTCGCCGTACCGTCCAGTTTTGTGACGATCAAGCCGTTTACATTCACACTGTCCCGGAAGACCTGGGCCTGGCTCAACGCATTCTGACCAACTGTCGCGTCGAGGACGAGGAGCGTGCGGTGAGGCAGATCCGCGCCGCGTTTGCTCAGAACGCGATGGATCTTTTCCAGCTCTGCCATCAGATCAGCCTTGTTCTGAAGGCGGCCCGCAGTGTCGATCAATAGAACATCGCTGCCATTCTCTGTCGCCTGGCTATAGGCATCGAAGACGAGGCCCGCTGCATCCGCCCCGGTCGAACCGGCCACGACCGGCGCGCCTGTGCGTTCTCCCCAGATGCGGAGCTGTTCAACCGCCGCCGCCCGGAATGTATCGCCGGCGCAGAGTGTTACGGATTTGCCCTCATCCCGGAAGCGTTTGGCAAGTTTCCCGATCGTCGTCGTCTTACCGGTCCCATTCACGCCGGCGACCAGGATCACATAAGGTTTCTTGTTCGGATCAATGGTCAAAGGTTCGGCAACGGGGCGCAGGATGTCGGCTGCCGCCTCGGCCAGGGCGCGGCGCACCTCGTCAGCGGAGACTTCTTTGTCGAAACGGGATTTGGCGATTTCGGCAGTCAGTTTGGCGGCTGTGGCGGGTCCCAAATCTGCTGCGATCAGCACATCTTCCAGTTCTTCCAGGGCATCATCATCCAGTCGCCGCTTGCCGGTGAAAACGCCTTGGATACCATCGGCCAGCCGTGCAGAGCTGCGAGCAAGACCGCGCTTCAGCCGTTCAAACCAACTCGGTCCCGCCATCACGCCACCTGCTTTTGTGAGGACATGTCCAATAGGGTGCCTTCGACTAATCCGTCCTTCGCCTGCCCGAGCCTGACAGGGACCAGTGCACCGTCATCAATCGGTGTGCTGAGGCGAACCGGGGTGAAGTCTTCGGTCCGGCCAACCCCTTGCCGCTCGATCAGGACCATCGCATTTTGGCCCTCCCGAGATGCCAAATGCCGCGCCTCGGCCTCAGTGCCCAATGCGCGAAGATGCGCTGCACGCTCTTTCCTTACCGGGCCGGGAACCTGGTTCGGGATGCGGGCGGCCGGCGTGCCGGGTCGTTCGGAATAGGGAAAAACATGAAGCAGTGTCAGACCCGCTTCCCCAACCATGGCTGCCGTGTTTTCGAACATTGCATCCGTTTCCGTCGGGAAGCCGGCGATCAGGTCGGCGCCGAAGACCGCTTCAGGGCGCAGATCGCGGATGCGATGCACCAGGGTGATGGCTTCGCTGCGGGAATGTCGGCGCTTCATCCGTTTCAGGATCATATCGTCGCCGGCCTGAAGCGAGAGGTGGAAGTATGGCATCAGTCGGTCTTCTTCCGCGATGACCTTTAACAGATCCTCATCCATTTCGATGCAATCGATGGACGATAGGCGCAGGCGCGGAAGTTCGGGAACGGCCTTCAGAAGGCGCCGGATCATCTGGCCCAGACTGGGTTGTCCCGGCAGATCAGAGCCATAAGAGGTGATGTCTACACCGGTAATCACCGCTTCCTTATAGCCATTTGCCACAAGCTTTTTGACCTGATCGACGATGGCACCCATGGGTTGGGAGCGGCTATTGCCCCGGCCATAGGGGATGATGCAAAAGGTGCAGCGGTGGTCACAGCCATTCTGAACCTGCACGAAGGCCCGTGACCGCCCTTCCAGCCCCGACACCATATGCGGCGCCATCTCTTGGACCGCCATAATGTCTTCGACCAGGATTGGGTCTTGGGCGGCAAAGGTCTCAGCTTTCAGCTTCTCAGCATTGCCGACGACGCGGTCCACCTCTGGCATTGTTGAGAAACCGGTGGGGTCGATCTGGGCGGCACAGCCGGTAACGATGATTTCAGCCTCTGGGCGATCCCGGCGTAGGCGTCGAATGGCCTGGCGCGCCTGGCGTTCGGCTTCTGCGGTGACGGCGCAGGTATTGACGACAACAACATCCGACGCGCCGACTTGGTCCAGGGCGTCGCGCATTACTTCAGATTCGAAGGTGTTCAATCGGCAGCCAAAGGTGACGATCTCCGGCGAGTTTCTTGAGGGGGTGCTCATGCGGCAGCATCCCGATTGGCAGCATCCTGAATGGAGGCATCCCATGCGATGTCACCTGTATAGCTCAGGGACGTCGGGCCGGTCATGATCACATGATCGTCTTCGGCGCGCCATTCTATCGACAGACGCCCGCCGTCCACGATCACATCGGCAGATCGGCCAGCGATCAAACCACGCCGTATCGCGGCAACCACTGTCGCACAGGTGCCGGATCCGCAAGCCAGGGTCACACCGGCGCCGCGTTCCCATACCCGCAAACGAAGGGTTTCTCCGTCGACGAGGCTGGCGACTTCGACATTCGTGCGTTCCGGGAAAAGTGGGTGATGCTCAAGCCCCGGCCCCAGCGTTTCAACAGCGGTCTCGGAGGCTTCTGCGTCCTCGACGAAGAAGATACAGTGTGGGTTGCCCATCCCGACCGCTGAAGGGCCGCTCAGCGGTCCGGCGCTGATCGGCAGGATCAGGGTATCGATCTCCTGTGCCAAAGGAACGTCTTCCCAGAACAGTTGCGGCGGCCCCATATCGACGCTCACCAAGCCGTCTGAACGACGTTGGCATTGCAGGATACCGCGTCGGGTTTCAATCGCGATGCTGTCATCGCCGTTCTGTGTCATCAGCAGATCGGCAACGCAGCGTGTTCCATTACCACAGGCACCGGCTTCACTGCCATCCGGGTTATAAATCCGCATGAAGATGTCGGCGCCGGCTTTATCAGTCGGTTCAATGATCAACAGTTGATCGAAGCCGATGCCGCGATGCCGGTCGCCAATCCATTGGATGGTCGCGCGGTCAAGCAGAACTGGTTCGTCGCGCGTATCCAGCACCACGAAGTCGTTGCCACAGCCATGCATCTTCCAAAAGCCGGTCATTGCCCAAGCCTTATCTGGATCCTCGAAAGAGGGGGTCATCGTGGCGCGGTTATAGGGCGGGGGGTGCCGCCGGGGCAAGAGAAAGCGTGGGGAAGCTATTTTTCGCCCATCTGTCCTTCATAATGGGCAGCAATTGCAGAGATCATCTGCCGGAAGGCTTTTTTCCGGTTGGGCAACATAGCGTGATAGGATCGCGCGAGTTCTTCGGTCTCGTCCAATGCTTTAAGGTCAAGGGTATTGTCGCCCTCTTGCTCCGCAGCGGCATCTGTCGAATAGGGTGCTTCAGGGCTGTTTTCACTTGGCAGGGACAGGCCTTCGAAGAAGTAACCCACTTGGACATCCAGCACTTGGGCGATGGACAGCAGGGTTCCGGCGCTGACCCGGTTCCGGCCTGTCGTATATTTTCTCAGCTGCTTGTCGCTCATGCCGATAGCGTCAGCCAAGACCGTCTGGGAAATCCCGACCTGCTTGCGTCGCACTTCGATCCTGGCGCCGACATGAGCGTCGACAGTTGTTGCTTCGCGGGGATTGTCCATTGCCGATGAATTCTTCCTGGTCGCGTACTGGTTCAGTCGCACCTATGGTAACTCCGGTGCGATTCTCCTTTATGGCGAATATGCCATGCTCCTCAGGCAACATCAACCAGGACTTGCGATAAATCATTTTATGAAACCAAAATAAAAGTGCGCCCAGCTTCTGGATTGTGCGGAACGAGCGTTTAAGGCAGTGATTATGTCCCTTGTTCCCCTCACCCATTCGGCAACAGGCCTTGACCTGCACAGTGTTAGGCGATAGAAGCCGCGCCATATCCAGGTCAGCATTGCTAGACCGGTCCTTTGGGCAGACCCCCTAGGGCTCCGCCAGTCCGCGAGTTTCGCGCACTGGCGCCGTTTTCGTTTGGGGCATGGGTCTGGATTTTGCTGGCGCTGGATGGTGCCAGGACTGGAATGTGCTGGTAAGCGCGAAAAGTGTTTTAAAAGGAAGATCGGACATATGTTCGCATCATTGTCGGAAAAGCTGGGTGGGGTCTTTGATGGCCTGAAGCGGCGCGGCGCTCTTAAAGAGGGCGACGTTAAAGCTGCTATGCGCGATATTCGCGTGGCCTTGCTTGAAGCTGATGTGGCACTGCCGGTCACGAAGGACTTCATTGCCAAGGTTCAGGCTGAGGCTGTTGGCGAAAAAGTTCTGAAGTCGGTCACCCCAGGACAGCAGATCGTCAAGATCGTCCATGATTCTCTGGTCGAGATGCTGGGGGCGGAGGAACAAGAGCTCAACCTGATTGGTGAGCCGCCACTGGCCATGATGATGGTCGGCCTGCAGGGTTCCGGTAAAACCACATCGACGGCCAAGATCGGTAAGCGGCTTACCGAAAGGGAAAAGAAAAAAGTCCTGATGGCGTCTTTGGACGTCAATCGCCCGGCGGCGCAGGAACAGCTGAAGGTCTTGGGGGAGCAGACCAGTGTCGCGACCCTGCCGATCATCGCTGGTCAGGGGCCGGTTGATATCGCGAAGCGCGCGATGCAGGCCGGTCGCCTCGGCGGCTATGACGTTGTGATGCTTGATACCGCCGGTCGCTTGCATGTTGATGAGCCGCTGATGGCGGAAGTCGCAGCGGTCAAGGACGCGGCGGCGCCGGCTGAAATTCTTCTGGTTGCGGATTCCCTCACCGGTCAGGACGCGGTCACGGTTGCCGAGAGCTTCCATGGTCGCATCGGTGTCACAGGGATCGTATTGACCCGTGTCGATGGCGATGGTCGGGGCGGTGCGGCGCTCAGCATGCGGGCCGCAACCGGTTGTCCTATCAAATTCATCGGTGTCGGTGAAAAGCTTGATGAACTGGAAGCCTTCCGGGCTGATCGGATCGCCAGCCGCATTCTTGGCATGGGGGATGTTGTTTCCCTGGTTGAGAAGGCGCAGGAGACGATTGACCAGGAAGAGGCCGAAAAGATCGCCCGCAAAATGCAGAAGGGCGAGTATGACCTGGAAGATATGGCCCAACAGCTTCGCCAGATGCGTCAGATGGGCGGGCTGGAAGGGCTGATGGGGATGCTTCCCGGCGTCGGCAAGATGAAACAGCAGATGAAGGCGGCGAATGTCGACGAGAAGCAGCTGACACGGCAAGAGGCGATTATCTCCTCCATGACGCCGTCGGAACGGCGCAATCCGAAGATCCTTCACGCCTCTCGCAAGCGGCGTATTGCCGGTGGTTCTGGCACGACGGTTCAAGAGATCAACAAGCTTCTTAAACAGCACCAGATGATGGGCAAGATGATGAAGCAGATGAAGAAAATGGGCAAAAAGGGAATGCTCGGCAGCCTTTTCGGCGGCGGAGGAGACCCGATGGCCGCGCTATCGCAGGGCGGTGGCGGCGGTGGCTTGCCGGGGCTCGGTGGTGGGACCGGTGGCGGACTGCCCGGACTGGGCGGCGGTCCTCTGCCCCCCGGCTTCGGGAAGCGCTGAGAGGCACGCCCGATAATAGGAATTCGCGGTCCGGCACAGCCGGATCAAAGAAAAACGGTAACAGTTATGAGTTTTGTCTAGGAAGGAGTTCGAATACCCATGTCCTTGCGTATCAGAATGGCCCGTGGTGGGGCCAAAAAGCGTCCGTTCTACCGCATTGTGGTAGCGGATGTCCGCTCGCCTCGCGATGGTCGCTTCATCGAAAAAATTGGTATCCACAACCCGATGGTGCCGAAGGATCACGAAGAGCGTCTGCGTCTTGATGTAGAGCGCGCGAAATATTGGATGTCGGTTGGCGCCAAGCCGAGCCCGCGCGTCCACAAGTTCCTGGCGGAACTTGATGTCTTGGAAAAGGCCGCGATTCCGGCACAGACCAAGAAGGATAAGCCCAAGGCGAAAGCTCAGGAGCGTCTGAAGGAAGCAGAAGAAGCACGTCTGGCTGCTGAAGAAGCGGCCGCTGAAGCTGCTGCTGCTGCCGCAGAAGCCCCCGCTGAAGAAGCCCCGGCTGAAGAAGCGCCTGCTGAAGAGGAAGCCTCGGCCTAAATCCCGTTTGGGATTGGGTTGGTGCTGGATCGTCATCCATGCCGGACGGATCGACACTGATGGTGAAGCAAGCCAAACGAGACGGCGGGGCTCAAGCGGGCTCGGCGGGCGCAGGACGGATTGTCCTGGGCGCGATCGCCGGCGCGCACGGGGTGCGTGGTCTCGTTAAGCTGAAGAGCTTCACTGATGTGCCGGAGGATATGTTGTCCTTCGGGCCGCTTCGTTTTGGGGCTGCGGGACGCGATGTCACCGTGACCCATAAGGGCATGGTGAAGGGCCTGTTGCTGGCTGCCATCGAAGGCGTTGCCGACCGTAATGCGGCGGATGCCCTTCGCGGGACGGAGCTGACGATCTCTCGAGATCGGTTGCCGGCCTTGGTGGCTGATGAGGACGGTGAGGATTTCTACGTCGCCGATCTCATCGGGCTCAATGCCGTTGATCCGGATGGCGGCGTGCTTGGCGGTATTGTCGCGGTCCATGACTTTGGCGCCGGTGACATGCTGGAAGTCGCACCGGAAGGCAGCGCGCGCGGCGGGCGGGAGACATTCTATGTCCCCTTCACCCGCGAGGCGGTGCCGGATGTCGATCTTGTGGCTGGTAAAGTCACGGTCTCTATGCCGGATGAACTTGTGGCGGGGGAGGATCGCGATGACTGATCTTGCCTCCAACACGATGTCTCCCTGGCAGGCGACAATCCTGACGCTGTTTCCGGAGATGTTTCCGGGGCCGCTTGGTCATTCGATTGCCGGTAAGGCGTTGCAGGCGGGGCATTGGTCGTTCGACACGGTCGATATCCGCAGCTTCGCGACTGATCGGCATCGCACAGTGGATGATACGCCGATGGGTGGCGGGGCCGGCATGGTGATGCGTCCGGATGTGATCGATAGTGCGATCGCATCGGTGGCGGAAGCACCGGGGCCGTTGCTGTATCTCAGCCCACGCGGTGTGCCCTTTGATCGTGATCGGGCGCATGACTTGGCCTCCCAATCCGGGGTCAAGCTGCTCTGCGGTCGCTATGAAGGTGTTGATCAGCGGGTGCTCGACAAGTGGGACATCGAAGAGGTCAGCCTCGGCGATTTCGTTCTGTCGGGAGGCGAGCCGGCGGCATTGGCGATGCTGGATGCCTGTATCCGGCTTCTGCCCGGTGTCATGGGGTCAGCCAGCTCTTTGGACGAGGAAAGTTTTGAACGTGATTGGCTCTTGGAATATCCGCTCTATACGCGGCCTGCCGATTGGCAGGGGCGACAAGTGCCGGATGTTCTTCTGAGTGGGCATCATGAAAGAATTCGCGCCTGGCGACTGGATGAGGCGAAACGGATCACGGCGGCGCGCCGTCCGGATCTGTGGCACCGCTACCAGCATCAGGCTCGACAGACTGAAACAGTTGCGTGACGTGTCACGCTTTGGATGATTTTACGTTATAGAGGAAAGGAACTCTGGTCATGAACATTATCGAACAGCTCGAAAAAGAGCAGGTCGAGGCCCGGGCCGCTGCTGGCGATTTGCCCGAATTCTCGCCCGGTGACACCGTGCGTGTCCGCGTGAAGGTTGTCGAAGGCAGCCGTGAGCGTGTGCAGGCTTTCGAAGGCGTGTGCATCGCGCGGAAGAACGCCGGTCTCAACTCCTCCTTCACCGTCCGTAAGCTTAGCTACGGCGAAGGTGTTGAGCGTGTATTCCCGCTCTATAGCCCGCGGATTGAAGGCGTTGACCTGATCCGTCGCGGTAAGGTCCGCCGCTCCAAGCTCTACTACCTTCGTGGTCGTACCGGTAAATCGGCTCGGATCACCGAACGTAAGACGGGTCGCGGCATGAAGGACGGTCGTCCGATCGATCAGGCTAAGAAAGCGGCTCCTGCGAAAGGTTAAAGGCGCTTTCGGGTTGGGATGACCCGGCGGAATTTGGTCATAGAGTAAGGTGGAGCGTGGGATGAGCGAACCGAAAACCCTGTTCGATAAGATCTGGGATGCACATTTGGTGGACCGGCAGGAAGATGGGACATGTCTCATCTATATCGACCGGCATCTCGTGCATGAGGTGACGAGCCCGCAGGCCTTTGAAGGGCTGCGGAATGCCGGACGGAAAGTGCGCCGTCCCGACCTCACCCTCGCGGTTGCGGATCATAATGTCCCGACCACGGATCGTTCCGCCGGGATTGATGATGAAGAAAGCCGGGTTCAGGTTGATACCTTGGCCAAGAACTGTGCGGATTTCGGTGTTGAATATTATGGCATGGATGATATCCGCCAGGGCGTCGTTCACATCATTGGGCCGGAACAAGGATTTACCTTGCCGGGTATGACCATCGTTTGTGGTGACAGCCACACGGCAACCCACGGGGCCTTCGGCGCATTGGCCTTCGGGATCGGTACGTCGGAAGTCGAACATGTGCTGGCCACCCAGACGCTGTTGCAGAAACCTGCCAAGAACATGCGGGTTTCCGTCAATGGCGCATTGCCGGTTGGTTTGACCGCGAAGGATCTGATCCTCGCGATCATCGGGAAGATCGGCACGGCTGGCGGGACCGGCCATGTAATCGAATTCGCCGGTCAGGCGATCCGTGATCTCACCATGGAAGGCCGGATGACGGTCTGCAACATGGCGATTGAAGGCGGGGCACGGGCTGGGTTGATCGCGCCGGATCAGACGACTTTCGACTATGTCATGGGGCGCCCGATGTCGCCGAAGGCCGGGTCGTACGAACAGGCGGTTGCCTATTGGAAGACGCTGCCCTCCGATGAGGGAG
>SPJL01010486.1_pt1 | contig 17645 bp, 22 predicted proteins | sample 3741751 | NCBI WGS metagenome assembly SPJL01 (sample SAMN10925998, study PRJNA522277) | cold seep metagenome | isolation source: Elba SIP-enriched marine methane seep metagenome, extraction at timepoint T3 | place: Italy: coast of Elba, Mediterranean Sea | reverse complement strand
TTGGAAGATCCCGAGTGTTGGCGTACGTGGGTGCAATTGTGCGTTGCAATGCCGTGCTTTGGAAGATATTCGCTCAACAAGTGGGTGCAAAGGGAGGCTATGCAGAGGTTCGTACGGATGGAATGGAATAATTATGTTGAGTATTTATTGCCCTGTGGCAAACTGCACCGCGGCAACGACCAACCTGCTGTGATTTATGCGGATGGTAGCAAAGTGTGGTGGGTGCACGGCAAACGGCATCGCGATAATGACCAACCTGCTGTGGTTTATGCGGATGGCAGCAAAGTATGGTGGGTGCATGGTAAACAGCACCGCGACAACGATCAACCCGCTGCGATTGCCGCGAATGGCACCAAAGCGTGGTGGGTGCATGGCAAATTGCACCGCGACAACGACCTACCTGCTGTGATTCGCGCGGATGGTAGTAAAGAGTGGTGGGTCGAGGGCAAACGTGTCAAATAAAAATCGCCCCTCAATGGACGCAAATAAAGTATTCTCGCATCCCGCCATTTTAGATTCGCTCGTGCGTGCCATTTACAGCATGAAATCGGAGCGCGAACAACGACACACGTGGCGCGTCCTGTGCGAAGCCGTGCCGGCGTTTGGTCGGTACACGCTCGACGATTTGCTGCAGTGTGAAGCAAAAAAACGCATTTTATTCAGTTCCAACGACAATGCCATGGAGGATCTCTTGGCATGCCTTCATCAATGGCGTATAAAAAAACCATGAATAAACACCGTACAGCGCGCCGAGTATCGCGCAATTGCGCACAGTGTAGCCGCGGACGAGCATCACGAGAAACGCGCTCACGGCCATGCAAATTATCGCATGATACGAAAATTCCATCTGTATACGTCGCGCCATGGGCACCGTGAGCGCCCACGCTACTCCCGAGTTGATGACGCGTCGGGCGCAAAACACGTTGTTTGCCACCGTGTAAATTAGCGATAATCCCGCGCCTATGAGAAAAAACGTAAATTCCGTTTGCATTGAAGGGTTGTGTAAAATATACAGACTGTGCGCCCCCCTACAATGAACGTTAATGATATATTATCGCCATTGCCCGTGCTCGAGTCGTTGGCGCGTGCCGTGATGAGCTTGGAAGATCCCGAGTGTTGGCGTACGTGGGTGCAGTTGTGTGTTGCACTGCCGTGCTTTGGAAGATATTCGCTCAATGAATGGGTGCAAAGAGAGGTTAAGGACAAGTTTTATGCGGATGGAGGAACGTGTCGGTTATTGTGAATATTTATTGCCTTGTGGCAAACTGCACCGCGACAACGATCAACCTGCAGTGATTTACGGGAATGGTGACAAAGAATGGTATAAAAACGGCCAACGACACCGCGTAAGTTGGGCTGGTGGTACTAGAAATGGCACACGGTACTTGAAATAAAAATCTCTTTATAGTTCCTTTTCACGCGCAAAATACTGCTTTGCGCGGCGTTCCATCACTTCGAGCGGCCACGGAACGCGCGGAGGATCGCGTTGCTGCACGCGGCGCTCCTCGAGCACCGATCCGTAAAAGACCAAGAGCCGCAACAGGCGCCGATTAAGTTCGTACATGCCCGCGTACAGTGGCAACATGCACGCCGTGGTCATCTTGTACTTGCGTCGCGCCGAGCGGAACCGCACGTACATGCGACGTGCCACGCTGTTCACGCGCTCGGCGTATTTGGCGCGCACCTCAGCTTGATCCTTGTACTTTTCCAGCACAAAGCCTACGGCGCGCACCTCGATACACTCCTCGGGCGAAATGTAACGCACGGGGCTCATGATCATCTCGTAGGCCGCAACGTACGGTTCGCGCGGACGCTCATTGCGTTGCTCGAGCAAAGTCTCGTAGCCCGCCGTGAGAATGGCGTGCAGTGCGAATGCGAGGAAAAACTCCACGTGTTCCATTTCGCACAGCGCGGCGATGCGGCGGAACGTGGTGCGTATCGTTCCCATTTCGCATTCGCCATTGATACAGCTCAGCACAAAGTGTTTGAGTTTCAGGAACAGTGGCATGTAATCGCGCTGAAACTCGCCGCTCGACGAGTTTGCCAAGTTGCACTTGAGCTCTCGGTGCAGCGTGCTGTAGCACTCGTGTATGCGATCGGTGGCGTGGCTCAATTGTTCCATAATAATTTTTATTAAACTTTTTGACGTTTACGTTTACCGCTTTTGGGGCCGGTCTTTTTCGTCTTTTTTTGCGGCGGCTGCTCATTGTCAAAGTCGGGGTTCGGAAGAACGGCATAATCAGACGAATGGAGCTTAGTTGCAACAAAGTACTTGTCATTTTCCGCCACTTTTTGACCTGGTTGCACTATTGTATGAGTGTTTAGCCCAACATTAATCGGAACTTGGACTTCGTTTTCGTTTTCAACTTCGTTTTCGACTTCGTCTTCGTCTTCGTTATTGTCCTCGTCTTCAACTTCGTCTTCGTTTTCGACTTCGTCTTCAACTTCGTTTTCGTCTTCGTTATTGTCCTCGTCTTCAACTTCGTTTTCGACTTCGTTATTGTCCTCGTCTTCAACTTCGTTTTCGACTTCGTTTTCGACTTCGTCTTGGACTTCGTCGTCATCGTCACGCCGAACGCTCTTGCCAGGTGGATAAATGTCGATAATCTCGTCGGGTCGACCATCGAAATACGATTTCAAAGACGCTATTCCGTTCTTGTGACACGGTTTGTCATTGACGTAAAACTCAAACAACATTGATTTTTCAGCTGGGATGAATTCCACTACTGCAGGTAAACCAAAGTCTCGATGTTTTTTACCATTGCGATAATACTCCATTCGAGCGCCCTTGATGCGCGCAGGAGCGTCTTTGCGATGAAGGACATTATTCTTGAACCATTCGTGCAATCCTCTGCGCTTATCTATACGCTCAATCAAATCGCCTTTAAGATGTTTCTCGACAACTCCATTCTTCACCGTTTTAACCACTCTGTTGTCCTCAATACCGTGCGTAAAGTAGCGACTAAGCTCCTTTAAAGTATCCATAAACTCAATTGCTGGTCCGTCGTCACGATGGAAGTTCCCTTCATTGTCAAAGTAAAACTCTACGTTTCCGCCAGGCACGCGTTTCGCCGGTTCGCCATTGGGTCGCGCGCAATAACGCCCATTGACACGATAATCCCACGCATCTGTTGTAATGTCGTAGCATTGCGGCAAATCACCTTCACGATGTGGCACCCCGTAACGATAATAGGCAAACGTGAATTTACACTGCACGGCATGGTCGGTCGGATGATGCAATGCATGTGTCTTGGAATCAAACGAGTATGATTCATAGCCATTCTCAAATGCAATCGTTACAATTCCGAGATCTTCATTTGTAAAACTACTAGTTTTGAGAAGCTTGGAAATACTCTTGTAAAATCCATCGGGTGTATCGAATTTTTCCCATTTGTACTTGTACGGTTCCAGTATTGTGTCGCGATCCACGGTGTATACTTTCGGCACGTGTTTAGTGGTCATATTTTTGAGGGGACGTCCGGGTCAATCTGTTTTTTCCCAAATGCGCCCCACACATATAAATAAAACATGTCCGCACGAATGGAACGTGAGCACTCCGTGCGAACCGATGAGCACTCCGTGCGAACCGATGAGCACTCCGTGCGAACCGATGAGCACTCCGTGCGAATAGACAAACACGCGCAACTTTTACGCGAACAGGAAACGATCCTGCGCACGTTTGAGCAGAACTTTGAGCAGTTTCGCGCACACGAAGAAAAGGTGCACGCGTGCCTCAATGACGCCCAAAGTCTGTACAGCCTGTTGTGCGAACGCGAACGCCAAATGAGCCAAGCCGAAATTACGCTCGAGAAACGCATTGAAGATTTTCTTGAACGCGAAAGTGCGCTCAACAATCGAACTGCTGCGCTAATATTTCGTGAACACGAATGTCAAAAGATTGAGCGTCGGATAAAATTAATTAACGAAGCAAAGAATTCACTAAACTTGAGAGTCTAAAAATAAAATGCACAGAAATTAGTAAACAATGGCCGGTGAAATGTGCGCGCATGTGCTGCACCGTATTGCCCAGGACGCGCAGCTCGGCGCTCGCGACGCGCTCAATGTGGCACTGGTGTGGCCCGCGTACGCCGAGCACGTGCGTCGTTATAGGAGCGTGTGGCGCGATTTGTACGTGCGGCACGGCACGGCTTCGTGCGCGGCGCGCCACAATCGTGTACAGGTGCTGCTGCGCATGATGAGCGAACAGCGTCGCTCGTACACGTGGCGCGGAGTGCTCAAAATCGCCATGGCGCACGGTTCGCAGCAGAGCGCCAAGGCGATTATTGACAACGTGTACGCCGAGGGCCGTGGCGATACACATGTAATTATATACGCGTACATTCACGCGGTTCGCACGGATAACATTGAGCTCGTCGATTACATTCACGCACAGTGCGCGCCGCTCGTACGCAAATCGTGGGCGTGCTCGAGTGCGTTCTTTATAGCGGCGCTGGACGGCCGGCGCGAAATTATCGAGCGGTTGCTGGAGCGTAACGAGATGCTGCGTAGCCAGGAAGTGCTTCAGGAGGCCGTGTCGAGCGCCGAGCGCGGCAAACACACGGAACTGGCCGAGTGGCTGCGTGAACAAATCCAAAAAGATTTTTAATTCAAGATTTTTAATCAAAGTCGGGAAACTCTAAATCAATGGGCCGTTCGCGCGGATACACCATTCCGTCTACGTATTCGCACGAATACAATGGTTTCGACGCAGGAGCTTCACGTGCGCGTTTGCGTAAATTGTAGGGCAACAGTCGCGTGCCTTCGAGGCGTTTGCGCTTGGCGTGCATGTTGACAAACGCGTTGCGCGCGAGCACGAGCGCGTTGCGTGGTTCACGCTCAAGCACGAGATTTGTGCCTTCGTTCATGCTAAAGTCGCAGTAGAATGGCGCACACGGGCGATACTGGTTGCCCTCGCAGCCCACCACCAAGCAATTCTCGTCGTGTTCCGCGCGGCCCTGCACTGTAATGACAAGCGGTGTTTTCGTGTGCTCGGCCGTGTTGTACTGCCCGACGCACGTGTTGTCTTCGCCCGCCTCCACCGTGTTGTTCACGCCCTTGATGACATTGTTTGAGCCTACAATGAAATTCGTGTCGCCAATTACGATATTGTCGTCGCCAAACACGCGATTGTGGTTGCCCATAATAACGTATCCGCTGCGCTCCACCACGTCGCAGTTGCACTTGATCCACTTTGAAACCGGGTCTTCGTAAGCCATGGTAATTTTAATTTATTTTTAAGGGGTGGTCCTCACGAGCAGATCAAAATATCCGGCCCCGTGAACCGACACGGCCGCCGCCGCTTTAACCTGCAGAATAACATCGGTGCCCGCCTCGGCAATGAACCCGGCGTCCAATTCGACGTCGGTCATGATGTTCGACGGCACAAACACGGTGGACGCGCTGAGCAGCGGTGTGCCCGCGACGGGCAGTGCGCTAATATCGTGCTTGACGTAGCACGCGCGCACCGTAATCACTTCCGAGCTCGTCTCGGGGATACTGAAAATGGCGCGTGTAATGGCCGCCGTTTGTCCGCGCGGAACAGTGAACACGGCGCCCACGCTGCGGCCCTCGGTAACCGGTACTTGAGCCAATAAATCGTCGGATGTGCTTTGTTTCACGCTAATGGTGCCCGAGTTCGCCACGCGGTCCGTGTCCGTAGTGCCCGCCACCAGGCATGTATTGACGCGCAGAAACGTCTGTACACTGGTGGCGCCCATGACGACAACCTCTATAATTTCGTCCCACGTGGCGTTCAGGCCTACCAGTACGACGGCCGTGGCGCACTCTGAACCGTCGTCGCTCGTGACCGTCACCGTTTCGGCCACGTCGACGAGCCACGGTTTCAAGTTCGTGTCCATGGCGAACACCTGATAATCCGTAGTCAATGAAGAGACGCAGCCAAAGGCACGGTTCACTGTGATATCCTCCACAAGTCCGAGCGTCGAAGCCGCCGAGTCTTTCAATCCGAACGTCTTGTTGCGAATCACGGTTGATTTTCCATAAATAGTGTCTGAGCTCATTTAAAGTGTTTATTGTACAATATTGTTTACGCAAGTTACACGAGTTGCACGAGTTACACATTTAATTCACGCCACTGCATGCCGCCGTGAATGTACTCTTTGCGCGACGTATTGGTCGTGTGATGAATGACGAGGACGAGCCAATCCGTGTTGCCGTCAATATCGGTGCCCGTGCGGAACGTGCGCAGCACCTTGACGTCGAGCACGGCGTCGTCCGTAAAGTAGCCCGAGTCGAGCATTACATATGGATAAGTCGAGCCGCTGATATCAATTGCCGTGGCGCTCACGTCGTATTCCACTACGCTCTGGTACGAGTAAAACTGTTCAGAGGCCGGCGCGGCACTCAGAGCGGTCCATGAGGCGCCCGTCAGCGGGCCCGAGCCGTGTGCCAAGGGTGCCCGGTAGAGCAGTGCGGCGTACTTGAGCGGCGCCGAGCCGCGTGTATTAATAAAGGTGAATTTTTCGGGCACGAGACTGACGTGCGACGCGCTGCTCTTGACGCGGTACGCTATAAGCGATTCGGGCGTATGGCGCACCTCGAGTTCACTGTCCGGGTACGAGCGAATGTAACTCACGGGTGTCGTGTTGAAATCGAGCCGGGTGTCTTCGCACAGGCAGTTGCACGTGAATAGACGCGACGTGCCACTCTCGGCGCCCGAACCAGTCTTGAGCAGCTCGTGTGTAATGGGCAGTGCCGAGGCGCTCATGTACGGAAACTGCGCCTCGGTATCGGTGTCGCCCACATTGGTGTGCCGAAACACGTGGCACTCGACTTCCTGGTTCTCCAAAATGATACCGAGCGTAACGTCGCCCGCGTTCAACGGGTCGAGCTTGAAGAAGTAAATGTTGCGTCGGTTCACATTGAAGCCGCCCATGCTCTGCAGTCGGTTCATGTTCCACACTCCTTGTGCTACGCGCGTATCCGTGCCCGCATTGCGTTTCACAATGTAGAGCGTATCGTCGGCCAGTTCGAAAAACACGCCGTTCGACGCGTCAAACACGCCGATACGCGCCGTTATGCCCGTCTGTTGTGCGGCACCATCGACGGCGTTGAGCACGGCACTCGTGTAAAACGCACTGCTCTTGGCGCGCTGTGTGCCGAAATAGTTACGCGTACGTCGCATCGTCGAGGCGTTTTGCGCGGCGCCCGACGCTACGCTCAGGTCGACGTAACAGTTGCCCGTCGTGTAATCAACGCTCGTGTTGGCCGAGCTTTTTTCGCACCACTGATCTTCGCGTTTGCTCGTCGTGAATGCGCTCGTAAAGGCTACACTTAAATTACGTGAAAACATTTCTCAATTTACTAGCAAGTTAGGCCATTTTAAATTTCTCTAAACGACAGTGCACCATACGCGTCCAAGTTGGCCGTGGCGGGGCGTACACAAAGTACCAACTCGTCCACTACACCCGCAATCGAGGCGCCCAACCGAATAGAGTTCTTGGCCAATCCCGTGTCTTCGGACCAATTGCCGCGCAAATAGCCGCTACGTAGCACCGTGCCGCCCGTCACTGTGTTCGTACTGGGATTGCCTGCCGTGTCACCCAACGCCTCTTCACACGAGGAGTTCGTGATGCTCGAGTACGTGAACGTGCCGGCGACTGTAGGATTCAACAGGAGGAGCCACAAAAAGTCTTGATTGTTGCCCGCCATGACACTGATGCTCTCAATTTGAATCGTGGCGCCAATGTTGGCCGCTTTGAGCCGAATACCGACTAGTGCGTACGTCGTGCCCACGGTGTTTGCATTGATTAGCGAGGAACTGTGATTGACCGAGAACAGGAGACCAGTGGGGGTCACCGAGCCGCCCTCGGTCAGCACGCACGAACAAATCGTCTGCAGCTCCGAAGCGGCTCCAGTGCCCGCGTTTTCAATCTCGTAGCGTAGCGGTAAATTGGGTGTGCTCATGTACACGTTGCCAATGACGTTGGCGTGCACGAACTGATGGCAATAGTACGTAATACCGTCCACATTGAAACCCATGCGTACACGGCCCACACCGAGCCACTCGAAATCAAACAGAAAAATCTGTACCATGGTGAAATCCAGCGTGATCCCGCTCGGGCCCGCGCCGTCCATCGTATCCAAGTTCCACGAGCTCTGCGCCACGGCGTTATTGACGGGCGTTCCCGTGGCGTTTGAGCGAATTACGCAACTCACGACACCCGCATCGTCTTCAAAGAAAATACCATTGTCGTCGTCGTACATGCCAATGCCGCGGCGAATATCCGTGCCGCCGCCACTCTCGTCCAGGACGCCCGTCATTAGGATCAATTGCGAGCGCCCCGGCTGGTAGTTGAAGCGCATAAATGTTTGACGTACACGGCGTCCTGCAGTGTTGAGCGCCACGCCGAGCGTCGACGAGGCGGTAAGGGCGGAATGTGTACTGGTGGTCGAGCCGCCCGATACTTCGGCGTCGTCCCATAGCAGCGGCTGGTTGTCAAAGATTTGCTTGGAATCGAACACCGTCTCGGGTCTGCTCGAACGTGCGCGGCCAAACGCGTCAGTGCTCGCGTCATTTGACGATGTAATTGTAATTGACGTGCCCGGTGCATTGGTAACTGGGGTGGCGTACGGTGCCGACATTTTTTACCCTTTATATAATGATAAAAAAATGAGCGAAGTAAATCTCTTTGAAGCGTTCACTAAAGCCGTCGCTACAGTCTCGGATTTCCCCAATACAACGTCCAATGTCACAATTGATAGTTCGCAAACGGCAATTTTGACCGAACTCGATAACACGTTCAATGTTACAATTAACACGGACCCGGATTGGCCCTACGCGTACAAATGGTAGCTAAATTTATTAAAAAAAAAGTACAATTTACTCAATTTCTTCCCAGCGCATCCCGCCCACCACAGAGCTCGTGCCTGCAGTCAGTCGACGAACAGCAACGACAAATATATCGGTAATTGGCTGCGTAAAATTCGGCGGACCGCCCGTCAAGGGGCGTATAATGTTGTAACCACTGTAGGTGCGATTCACAATCTCCTGATTTAAAAGATTGGTCAAAGTAGCCCCCGAGACAATTTCGTACGTGCGCGCCGTTGTAATATCGAGCGTCGATCCGTTTGCCGGCACGGCATACTCAACCGCACTGTCGAGTCCATTCAGTAGATTCACGCCGGTATCAGTAGAAAAATCAATCCAAGTTGGCGCAGGGCTAATTGGTGGCGACCCCGTGCCGGACGGTGTAATGTAGCGTAGTAGCACGCACTCCATTGGTGTATTGGTCGACGTTATATCTACAATTAATTGCGTCGGGGCAATAGATGTGTAAATTTGCGGATCCAGTGTTGTTGTGTCGCCGTACTTCACTCGGTACGCAATCAAAGGCACGAACGTTGTACTGACATCGGTGCGAGGACTGGTGCGCAACTTGTAGTAATGCTGCGTGTCGCGATACGTGGCTTTGCCCGGCGTGGCTACAGAGACTGAAAACACGCGCAGTGCCGCGGAGCTCGTCAGTGCCGTGCCTGAAATATCAAAGCGAATCGGCAGTGACATGTACTTGAGCGACGGGGTTGGCGCACCCGAATTACTGTGCTGAAAACGATGCGCGGGAATAATTTTGCCGTCGATAATGACCCCCATTATAATTTCACCTACGCCCGACGGCGGGTACTCGATATAGTACGAATTTCGCTCAGTAGTGTCCAACGTGACACCGCTTATACCCGTGCCATCGAGTGGATCAATATTGAAACCCGGTTGAGTGAAAAACGCCGTTCCGTCGCCACCAACTGTAATATTAACACGAACGACAATCAATGCGTTCGAAGCGGCCAAAAGCCCGAAAAATACACCTCCTTGTATACCCAATTCCCCGCCTAGACCCGCTACGGTCAGGCCTTCGAGCGGATGCGTAGCCGCCGTTGTCAAGATCATGTCGAGCACAACAAACATTCCTCGACCGGGTTTCGCAAACATACTTCGTTGCGTTTGCAGAGTGGCTCGTTGCACACCGGCACCAGCCACGTAATTCAAATCGACAAACGGCGTTGTGCCCGCTGTATAGGTCACTGTCGACAGGCCAAACGCATCCTCGGTCCAGTCGTGTGTGCGTTTCGTGTTATAAAATATACTCTCAAATGCAATGTCCGATTCGGAAACACGCAATTGCTCAAATTGATCCCAGCGCGCGTCTTGATCCGTGTCGTTCAGTGCCACCTTGAGCGCACCCAGTCGATCCGTCTGCAGTCCGCTGTAATCGCCATCCACTACACCCGTTTGCGGGCCCGTGGCGTCCTGTCGACGCGCCAACACTTCAATGCCACGATTACCCGCCGCAGGAACGTCACCCACTTCGAGCAACGTTGTGTCGGGCAGTGTGGTGCGCAATCGGCCCAGTGCATCAGTCTGCAACGGCGTGTAATCGTCGTCAGCCACCGTACCCGCAACGCCCTCCGTGTCACGTCGGCGCGCCATAATCTCGACGCCGCGGTCCGTCGCAGTCACTGCGGCTTCGCCTTCAATGTGGCTCAGCTCTTCGGCCAATGTGACGCGCTGCGCCGTGGCCTCGGCACCAGCTCCTACTACCGACAATGTAGTGTTGTCCACAGTCAATGAAACACCACCATCGTCCACTGTGATTGAGTTTCCACCGTCGGCAATGTTAACATCGTTCGTAATACTTGTCAAGGTGGTCACAGTGCCCACATCTACAGTACCATCGACAGTCAACGAAGTGCCGCCATCATCGACAGTCAAGGAACCTCCGGTGCCGTTAATCACAGCAACGTCGCCAGTAATTCCAGAAACGGCTACACTACCGTCCACCGTCAATGATGCACCACCGTCGTCTACAGTAATGGAATTGCCACCGTCTGCAATATTCACGTCGTTCGTGATGCTCGTCACTGTAGTCACTGTACCGACATCAACAGTGCCGTCGACCGTTAAAGAAGCGCCGCCGTCATCCACCGTAATTGAATTACCACCGTCGGCAATATTTACGTCGTTCGTAATACTTGTCAAGGTGGTCACGGTGCCCACATCCACAGTACCATCGACAGTCAACGAAGTGCCACCATCATCTACAGTCAAGGAACCCCCAGTGCCGTTAATCACAGCAACGTCGCCAGTAATTCCAGAAACGGCTACACTGCCGTCCACAGTCAACGAACCACCACCATCGTCCACTGTTATTGAATTACCACCGTCTGCAATATTGACATCGTTCGTAATGCTCGTCACTGCAGTCACTGTAGTTACAGTGCCCACGTCCACAGTACCATCGACTGTCAATGAAGTGCCACCATCGTCCACAGTAATTGAATTTCCACCGTCGGCAATATTGACGTCGTTTGTGATGCTTGTCACTGTAGTCACCGTGCCCACATCCACAGTTCCGTCAACGGTCAATGAAGTTCCACCATCATCAACAGTCAAGGAACCTCCGGTGCCATTAATTACCGCCACATCTCCTGTAATTCCAGACACGGCTACACTACCGTCCACAGTCAATGAGCCACCGCCATCATCCACTGTAATGGAATTGCCCCCGTCGGCAATATTGACATCGTTTGTAATACTTGTCACTGCAGTCACCGTAGTCACCGTGCCCACATCCACAGTTCCATCTACAGTCAATGAAGTGCCACCGTCGTCGACTGTCAATGTGCCCCCAGTACCGTTAATTACCGCCACATCGCCTGTAATTCCAGAAACGGCTACACTACCGTCTACAGTCAATGATGCGCCGCCGTCGTCCACTGTGATTGAATTGCCCCCGTCAGCAATATTGACGTCGTTTGTAATGCTCGTCAGTGTGGTCACTGTACCTACATCTACAGTGCCGTCGACCGTCAATGAGGCTCCGCCGTCGTCTACCGTAATAGAATTGCCCCCGTCGGCGATATTGACGTCGTTCGTGATACTTGTCAAGGTCGTTACAGTGCCCACATCCACAGTACCGTCCACGGTCAATGAAGTGCCACCGTCGTCGACTGTCAATGTGCCCCCAGTACCGTTAATTACCGCCACATCGCCTGTAATTCCGGAAACGGCTACACTACCGTCTACAGTCAATGATGCGCCACCGTCGTCTACTGTAATAGAGTTTCCTCCGTCGGCAATATTGACATCGTTTGTGATGCTTGTCACTGCAGTTACTGTGGTCACAGTGCCCACATCCACAGTTCCATCTACAGTCAATGAAGTGCCGCCGTCGTCGACTGTCAATGTACCACCAGTACCGTTAATTACCGCCACATCGCCTGTAATTCCGGAAACGGCTACACTACCGTCTACAGTCAATGACGCGCCGCCGTCATCTACAGTAATGGAATTGCCTCCGTCGGCAATATTAACATCGTTTGTTATGCTTGTCAGCGTAGTTACGGTACCCACGTCCACAGTGCCATCCACGGTCAATGATGCGCCACCGTCATCTACCGTAATGGAGTTCCCCCCGTCGGCGATGTTAACGTCATTTGTAATACTTGTCAGGGTCGTTACGGTGCCCACATCCACAGTACCGTCCACGGTCAATGAAGTACCGCCGTCGTCTACAGTCAATGAGCCGCCCGTGCCGTTAATCACGGCGACATCGCCCGTAATTGAGCTAATCGCGCCGGTAACCTTCAGGCGTCCCGTACTGTCGGTAATCAGAGCGCTCAAATCGCCGTCGGCCGCAGCCGCCGAAACTTCACCGTCCTGGCGCCGTGTAATTCCAATTACACCACGATCGCCCGCCGCATAAGTGTCACCGGGTTCGGCCGAAATTTCATCGGCAAATGTGACACGTTGTGCTGCGGCTTCGGGACCCGGGCCTATTGTGCCCGCAGTGACACTACCGGCAATCTTGAGCGCCCCATTGGCATCGACCTGTAACGCGCTAAAGTCGCCATCGTCCACGCCCGGCAACGGCCCGACGGCATCTTGGCGCACCGCCATGGCGGCCATACCCGAAATGGGCGCTACGGCTGCCGAACCTCCGGCGGCGCCGCCGTCAATGGGGATCGAGCCCCCGATGGTGTACATGCGATTGTCATTGTGCGCACTGTTGATTGACATTCTTTTTTGTTTTACTGTAGTGCACTATTAAATTTATTCGCTTAGCTATTCGCTTAGCTATTCGCTTAGCGCCACGTCAATGAAATCGTCCGGGTGCAGCACCTCGGGATCAACGGCATACTCGGCCGTCGTGAACTCCCACGATTCGCGTCGACGGTGCGCGTCCCACGCGGCTTGTAGCCGGGAACTGAGGAATTTGCGCACGAGCCAAAACGCAAACGTGTAGTAGCGGAACCGCTCGAATTTTAGCACATCGGCCATCAGTTGGTCCGCTTCGTGCCGCGTGCACCACGTCCCATCGTCCCATTTCGCATACTTGTACAGGTAATCGTGAAAGACCCACGCGTTGCCCGCATCGGGCCCGCCGCTCGAGCCGTCGCACAGGAAACCCTCGCGGATCGTGCATGAGCGCGCGCCCCATTCGCACGACCATTCGCCCAGCGTGCACCATTTATATTGTTCGCCGTAGCGTTCGCGTTCCGCCTCAGTTAAGCGGTGTAATCCACTAGCGACAATTTTCATTACACAGTGTGTTCTGTTTATTCGCACAATGTGCTCTGTTTATTCACCAAGTGACAATATAAGTGGCCACTCCATTTAGCTCGTCCTCGTCGCTGCGCACCGTCATTGAGACGCCGAACCCGCGCCGTTCCAGTTCGCGCTGTATCGAAGCCGAGCCGTACATGCGCATTTTAACACTCCTCAGCTCGTTCTCGGCCGCGCGCTGAATAGCGAACAACAAATCTTCGAGTGCCCGCTGCTCGTCATTGTAGGGATCACGCGTTACAATTCGATGGCCTTTGCGCATTTTACGCAAATTGCGCGCCGTGACGAGCGCATAAAGTTTTCCAAACGAGGTCATTTGTGCTTGCATTTTGGGGGCGCAAATTTACAATCTGCTCCGGGACGCACGTTTTTTGTTCTTGCGTTTCGGATTAAGCGTAACTTCAATAATTTTCTCCTTGTAATTCAAATGTATTGTTGGAACAGCTACGTATTTTTTAAACGGAAATTCATATCCAAGAGCGTTTTTAACCGTTTCTATCATTTCTTCAAACTCGGCATAGTAGCATTCACACGGAATCTCAACAACAAATGATACAGATATTTTTTGAGACACACAAATTTGCTCGAAAATACGCACATCGTCGTAATCATTTTTTTTTGTAAAGCATACGCTATTCATTCTCCGAATCATTTGATGTTGTTTTTACGTTACACAAATTGGTAATTTGTTTTGAAACGCGCTAAATGTTTTTATTTGCGCTCTTGGTCACCGTGCCGCGCTTTTTGCGCTTTTTGGGTGCATCCTTTGGATAAAGCGTGACATCAATAACTTTTTCCTTGAAATTCAAATGTACATCTGAATCGGCTTTGTAAACTCCCAATCCATCAGACACGTTTTTAATCCGTTCCATTATACGAATAATTCCATCTTCATCAATTTCATCACCTTTTGCAGATCCCGAAGATAATTTTACGGAATACGTTACAGGTGAATTAGCAACTGAACAAATTTTTACCATTTTTAACATCCCAGTAATATCATAATCATCCATTGAGGGGTGGGAAAATCACACACGTCTGTTTTGTGCGACGCCCCTTCAATGGATAAAGATAAATTTATACTCGTATGCGACAGTTTGCGCGCCATGAACCAGTTGGCCGCAGTAGTGTGCGCGCAAAAAATATCGGACTTGTACATTTTGAGCGCCGAAAAATTTCAACAACAGTATCCCGTGGCGTCCAAACAATTGGCCTTTGTCGTGAACATGCCGCCAATTACCGCCGAGCAGAACCCGTTGATCAATTTGCAGTGGCTCATTGAGGCCAATATATCGCAGCACGAAGCCGCGGAAATTCTCATGGATTTAGCAAATTCGTACAATTGAGCTGTTCGCACGGATCTCATCATCGGAGGGATTCGCACGGATCTCATGAAAGGGTCCGCCAGACTGTGGATAGACGTCCCCATAAATATATATAGAATAAATGGAATATTCTTGTAGTTACATTGCGTGCCCCAATCAGGAAAATGAAATAGTACCCGAACCCAAATTTCGGTGCACTCAATGCAAACGTTTTGCGTACTGCGACAAGGAGTGCGCACGGTGCGACCATGACGCGCATCAAAATGTGTGCTCCCGAGACGAGCCCGTCAACTGCGTCACTGTGGACCCCGATCGAACCCTGGATTTAAAAAACGCAGTTGTCAAGTACTGCATGGATCAATTGTTACTTACGTGCGAATCGATAAAGACACTGGGTTCCGAACGTTGTTGTCTACTCATTGAGCTCGGCAACACAATCGCACATTATCGCGTCGTGGACGTCAAGCAGGAACTCAAAGAGGATGATCGGCCCGAAATGATATGCTGCTGGGGCGGATGGCGTCCTGCGCCTGCGATTCAAGTGATTATTGTGCGGCATTATTACATTGCACGTCGACGAGAATACGCGCATTTCAAGATTGACTTGGAGCGTTTTGTAGCCTTTATTGAATCACTCAATTAAACTTCTGTGCGCACGAATACGAATGCGACGTAGAGTCGCGCCACTTCGAGCTCGTCGGCGCTCATGTGTGATTTGGGCGTCACGAGGTCGGTAAAGTTGCACACGCGGTGCACGCGCAGTCCGTACTTGGCGCACCAGCGCACGAGCACGTGCCAGTGCACGAGCGATTCGCGTACGCGCTCGACGGCTTCGCACAGCGTAAAGTAGTACTCGTCGTCCGCGGAACCCTCAATCCACTCGACGCTACACAGCTCATTGAGCGGGCTCAGCGTGTGCAGGCGGCCCGAGTGCACAATGGTGCCCACGAACTTGCCACCGGGACGTAGTACGTGCGCCACGTTGCGCACCGTCTCTTCGCAAAAGGCGTAATGAAGCGCGAACATGCACGATACGGCGTCGAATTGCGCGCGCAACTCCTCTTCAAACGGCTCAGCCATTGAGGCGCAGCGCAGAAAAATGTTCATGGAGCCCATGCATGCGCGATTGTGCTGGTAGCGCATATCGGCGTGCTGCAGCGAATCGCTCGCAACGTCGACCAACAGCAACTTGGAAGCACCGAGTGTGGCCCATTTGAACAAATCACCGCCTTTGCCCGCGCCCAAATCCACGATACGTTTCGCGCCGCTGCACTGCTCGATTAGCGCGCGTTTCACCAAATTGTTGTACTTGCGCAGCGCCGCCGTGCGTAACGCTTGGCGCTCGGTGCGCGTGCGTTCGGGCATTTTGTTGTAATGCTCGGCCACGGCACTTGTTAGTTTAGGCACTTCTAGGTGGTGGCGAGTTCCGGAATGTTGTACACTCGTTTCACACTGAGCCATTGCAGGGGCTCGACCGGATCCAAGATAACGGAGCGCACCCCGTGCCTCAGCTCGTCCTGTGTCATTTGGCGCAGTACAATCTGCAGCGCGACGCGCTCCTCAATATTAAAGTCCCACTTGAAGCGGCCCTTGAACTCACCGGCACCGCCGCGTAGCTTGACAATGGCGCACACGTCGCCGCGTTTCGACATTTTTAGTAGGGTCGCACAGTTTAATCATTCACGAGTTGGGCCGCAGCACGTCAAGCGGCACCAACGGGTAGCGCGTTGCAACAGTTCGCCATTGTTGGCCTGCAACAAGCCTTCAATGAGCGGGGGTACGAGCTGATCGATAATGAGCATAATGGCGCTCTTGTTGTCCGGCTCCACGTCGGAATCCTCCACGAGGCGCTCAATAAGACGAAGCACGAGCGCTTTTTTGGCCGCGCCATGGTCGTGCGACTGTTTGGCGACGTTCTCTACGAGTTTCATGGCGTTCATGACGAACAGCGTGACGTTGGCCGCGCACACTTCGCGTTCGCCAATAATGTCGCGCAACTGCGTGTACGTCGCGTCGAAATTGGCCATGACCTGCACCGAGTGGCTTTGCTCTAGATTTTCTACAGACATTTTACACTTATGTTTACTTTTCATGCGCGCGAAATAAAACGCGCTTAAGCGAAGCCAATAGCGAAGCCAATAGCGAAGCTGGGCAGCTAGACAAAGAGCGACGTGTGGAAAAACAGTGCCGAGTCGTGCCTGAACATCGTGCGGTCTTCCATGTAATCGTCCTCTTCAATGTACGACTGAATGCGCGTCTCGAGCACAATTTCGTCGTACTGATAGATGGGTACAATGGGTTGCAGGTAAATTCCAACCACTTCGTCGTGCAACAGCGTGGCGTACATTCGCGCGTTTGGCGTGCGTTCCTCTTCGCGCGCAAGTTCGCGTGCCGCCACTTTGAACGTGTGCTCGCAATCGGGGTGGCGCGGAAAAAACGCTTTTTGGCCGTCGCGCGATACGGCAAACACGTGCTCTTCGCTGTTCATGTCGCGCACAAACGCCAAATCGACCATTTGCGCGCGGCCAATGAACTGCGCGCCAAACACTAAATCGCGCTCGGCGCGTATTTTGCTGTCCAGTGCATCGTACAGTGGTATTTTTTTATATTTCGTTTTCGGTCGGCGCGGGACATTTAATCGCGCAACGTTTCGCGCGGACGACGCGAGTTGCTCCTTGGTGTGTGTGGGCGCGTTCATTTTTGTGTGGGGGCGCCTGCATCGTCTGCAAAATATACAC
>SPJL01030882.1_pt1 | contig 17648 bp, 6 predicted proteins | sample 3741751 | NCBI WGS metagenome assembly SPJL01 (sample SAMN10925998, study PRJNA522277) | cold seep metagenome | isolation source: Elba SIP-enriched marine methane seep metagenome, extraction at timepoint T3 | place: Italy: coast of Elba, Mediterranean Sea | reverse complement strand
TTGGGTCTGGTGATAGTGCTGGAGCAGGAGGTGGTAGCGATCCAGATTTTAATTCCGGTTTTGGGGAAAATGATGTGGCTTCGCTGAGTTTTATCATCAACGTTACTGAGGTTTCGGTGATCAGTGGGCGTTTTGTCTTTGCCTCCGAAGAATACCTCGAATATGTGGAAGGAGCATTTAATGATAATATCAGGATATTGGTAAATGGAGACAACCGGGCGCTGAGTCCGGGCGGGGCCATCGTAAGTATCAATACCGTAAATAACCTTAGTGAGCCTGCGTTTTTTGTAGACAATGAAACCGCTACTAATGCCGTAGGAATCGAGGCCGATGGTTTTACTAGGGTATTGGATTTTTCGGCCACCTTATACCCCGGCGATAATACCTTCAAAATTGGGGTAGCTGATGAGGGAGATAATTTATATGATTCTTGGTTGCTTCTCGAAGCGAATAGTTTTGAAATTGCCTCTACGGTAGTCACTGGAGTTGACACCGATTCTGATGGTGTTTTTGATCACTTGGACAATGATTCGGATAACGATAGATGTCCTGATGCCGTAGAAGGCGCGGGTAGTATTACGACTGCTCAGATCAATGGCTCTGGACAAATTACGGGTGGCGAGGATTCGGATGGGGTGCCCCTCTTGGTATCCGGAGGGCAGGGCAATTTTTCCGATGTCAGGAATAACTCCGAATCCTCGCAATGTCCTTACTGTAGCAAGGTTATCATGAATCGACATATCTCAACGCGCATCTCTTTTCAGTGAAAAGAAAGCGCTTAGACGTACGGTGGATGAAGTCGTTAGAAATTCATTTCAAGTGTATCACCAGGCTTTAGTGGAGCAGCGACTTCTTTCACCGCGGTCAATTTGCGATCGCTTAATTTATTGCCCAAAGCCTTCCACCCTTTCACATCAATAAACTCGGGAAGCGTTACCTCACCGGGCATCGTCTGCGAATTCACCCGCACCTTATAAGAAATGCGAGGATTAGGTTTTATGGAGGCAAAGAGTAATTTAGTACTCCGATGTTCGGTGATGTACTTATGGCGTTGTCCTTTCTTGGTCGTTTCGATTTCAAATCGTTTTACCATCGTCCAACCGCGATTGCCATCGTAATACACCGCACTGATCACCAAGTCATCATGTAGTTTACCCACATAAAGCGTTTCTTTGGGCTCAAAGCGTTTACTCATTTCCAATTGGAACAGTTCATAGCTTCCATCGTGGTAGAGTACAATCAGATCGTCATCACCCGTATCAAACTCTCCTAGTAAGCGGCCACGCTCTTCGGTATTCAAGCGCCCACTCACTTCATCGATCCAAACTTTTTGAGCTCCTAGCGTTGATTTACCCGCTTCTAAAAGCGATACTTTTCGGATAGGATATTTAGTAATTAAATTTCCTCCGGCGCTCCGGCCTTTGATGTCCAATTCACTAAAGTCAAAAGATAAAATCTTTTTCTTCGCCTTACAGCCCTGGCTCAATTGAACCGTTACACTCTCCGCTTCACCATTAGGGTTGGCCGTAAAATAGAGCAATTTTGACCCTTTGGTTCCCTTCGTCAGATCGTATTCCCGTTCTCGGGTGATCGCCGTAACGTTGAAGCGTTTACCCATCCCCCGACCGGTAGCCCCATCTACATAAACGAGGTTATAAGTCGTCCGGTCATCGCCTTTTTTCCATACCGCTACGTGAATGATATTTTTACCGACAAAGACCTTATCGGACATGCGTACTACTTGGAATTTTCCATCTTTACGGAAAACGATGATGTCGTCGATATCCGCGCAGTCGCTGATAAACTCTTCTTTCTTTAAGCTAGATCCAATAAAGCCATTTTTGCGATCGACGTAGAGCTTGGTATTATTTTGTACCACCCGACGTACTTGAATCGTATCAAAAGTGGTGATCTCTGTCCGGCGTTCCCGGCCCTTACCATGCTTGCGCAATAACTCCTTAAAATAGGCAATGGCAAACTCGGTGAGGTGCTTGAGGTCGTAGTTGACCTGCTTGAGTTCTTCCTCTAGTTTGAGCAATAATTCATCGGCCTTGAAAGAATTGTATTTAGAGATTCGCTTGATACGGATTTCGGTAAGACGAGCAATGTCTTCCACCGTAACTTCGCGTTTGAGCAATAATCGTTTATCGCTGCGCTTTGTTTTCTTTTCTTTTGGAGTACGGATGTATTTCTTCAATTCCACCGCAATAATTTCCAGCACCTCCTCCCAACTTTCCGCTTCTTCGATTTCGTGGTAAATCCGATTTTCGATGAAGATTTTTTCCAAGCTTACAAAATGCCAACGCTCTTCCAATTCGCCCCGCTTGATTTCCAGTTCCAAACGAAGCAGCTCTTTGGTGCTTTCCGTACAGATGTGCAAAATTTCGGTAACCGTAAGGAAGTGAGGTTTATCCTCGACGATCACACAGGCATTGGGAGAGATTGAAATCTCACAATTGGTAAAGGCGTAAAGTGCATCCATCGTTACATCAGGAGAGATACCAGAGGCTAGGTCAATCAAAATCTCCACCTCTGCCGCCGTATTATCCGTTACCTTCTTAATCTTGATCGAGCCCTTATCATTGGCCTTTACGATACTATCGATCATATTCGTAGTCGTAACGCCATAAGGCAATTCCCGAATGGCCAAGGTCGTCTTATCGACTTGCTCCAATTTGGCGCGGACCTTTACTTTACCACCGCGTTTACCATCATTATAATCTCTGATATCGACTAAGCCACCGTTAGCAAAATCGGGGTAAATCTTAGGATTTTTCCCTTGTAGGACCTTAATCGAAGCCTTGATTAGTTCAATAAAGTTGTGTGGTAAAATCTTGGTGGATAAACCTACGGCGATACCATCGGCCCCTTGAGCCAATAGCAGGGGAAACTTCATCGGCAAATCAATCGGCTCCTTTTTCCGACCATCGTAGGAAACACCCCAATCGGTAGTCTGAGGATTAAAAGCTACTTCGAGGGCAAATTTGGTTAGACGGGCCTCGATATAACGAGATGCCGCAGCGCCATCTCCCGTTCGGGTATCGCCCCAGTTTCCTTGTGGATCGATTAGAAGGTCCTTCTGCCCCATATTTACCAATGCCGCGCCGATCGCGGCGTCACCATGTGGGTGATATTGCATGGTTTGCCCAATGATATTCGCTACTTTATGATAACGCCCATCATCCATCTCCTTCATCGCATGTAAAATCCGGCGTTGTACGGGCTTCAATCCATCTACAATTCCTGGTACTGCGCGTTCAAGAATAACGTAGGAAGCATAGTCGAGAAAATAATCCTCGTACATCCCTTTGAGCGTAGTCACTACCGCCGCTCCATTCTGTCCATTTGCGCTCACCGCTCCGTTGGTGCTTAGCGATTCATTGCTTTGGCCATCCTCCTGACCATTATTTTTCTTTTTACTCATATCACAACTTTCTGAAATGCAACAAAGGTACAAATTTAGGAAGAGAAATTAAAATTATTTGTTTTAGATTTTGAAAACAAAAAGTTTTACACCAACACAAAAAAGTCTTCCCTTATTTTGTTACAACAGGGCCAGCGATTGGATTAGAAGGTATCTGAAAAATCAGGCCCTTTTAAACCAAAAGTTTAAAGACTCCAAGTCTAGTAAAAAAAATTAAGGTATTTAGGACTCCTCCTCGCCTACCGGTTCATTATTCGTTTGTAGCCATCCGGTATTCGTCCGAGTATTCACATACAGATAGAGCAGTGGACCTTCCGTCTGCAAAATATTTAATATTACGGGTAGGCTCTCCAGATAGAAGAATAAGGAAATTTTGCCATTGATTTCTCTTACCGATGGCGGCAGTTGGGAACCTGCTCGATAGAAATACATATCCCCGACGAAGTCATTCCCCTTCTTACAAAAAATGGCGGCAGAATAGGTATTGCTATTTCCAGTATAGTGCTTGATCAGGTAGGAACTGAATTCGGCATTGAAAATGGAGGAAGGCATGATTAGTTTTTTTGGGGGTAAACAAACTATCGATACTGTTTTTTGATCCGGTCCAATTCGCGTTTGTTGTCGCGGGCCTTGATGGCGTCGCGCTTATCGTAGGATTTTTTACCCTGGGACAGCGCAATTTCGAGTTTGGCAAAGCCTCTTTCGGAAAGGTAAAGTCGGTAGGGAACGATGGTATAGCCTTTTTCCTTAACTCGTTTCTCCAATTTTTGTAATTCGCGACGACGCAGCAGGAGCTTGCGTTTACGGCGGGTTTCGTGGTTGAAATGGTTGCCGTATTTATATTCCGCGATAAAAAGGCTGTGGATGTACAATTCGCCATCATCAAAGGCACAGTAGGCATCTTTGAGGTTAGCCTCTCCTAAGCGGACCGACTTGATCTCTGTACCTAGCAATTTAATGCCGGCTTCGTAGGTATCGATGAAATGAAATTCAAAAGTCGCTTTGCGATTTTTGATTTCGACATCTTTCTTAAATTTCTTCTTGTCTTTATTCGCCATTTTTGCACTTGCGTTTGCAATAGTAACTAACCCCAAAAGGGCAAAAAAGTTCCATTTCTGCTTATTAACGCAATTTAACAGCGGTTCCGTAAGCGAGAATTTCCGAGGCCCCTTGCATTACAGTTGCGGTGGTAAAGCGCACGTTAACGATGGCATCGGCGCCAATGCTCCGAGCATCAGCAATCATCCGGTCGATGGCTTGCTCCCGCGCGGAGGCCATCAATTCCGTGTATTCCGATATTTCTCCTCCTACCAAACTCTTGAGCCCAGCAAAAATATCACGGCCCAAGTGGCGGGCGCGTACCGTACTGCCTCGGGCAATATCAATAACTTCAACAATTTCCCGACCGGGAATGGTTTCGGTAGTGGCGATCAACATATTCATCGTTCGTGTTTTTTTACAAAGAAAACGGAATTTAACCACAGCTCCAAAAAAAGTGGGGCACCAAAGCCTTTTCTTTAGCTCAGTGCCCCATCCCCTTGATGAAAGTCTATTATTTTTTTTAGAAAAACACCTACCGCACGACCACCACTCGTTCTTGTTCTAGCAATCGTCCATTTTGCCAAGCTTGCAGCAAGTAAATCCCTTCGGGAAGATCTCCAAGTGAAATCGGCAAATTACTACCGGCTTGAACTTGGCTGAAACCCCGGAGTTTTTGTCCCGTAATATTGAGCAATTGTAAGTCCACCGCTTGGCTGGAGGCAGTTCCGATATTTACGTTGATCCAATCGCTAGTGGGATTCGGGCTAAAGGTCAGCAAAGGCGTATTCAAGCCAACTACTGCTTCTTCCCGATAACTAGGATCATCATTGCCGCCGCCACCACAGTCGGGTCTTTTGATACAGATTTTCACCCAGCAAACATCACCACGTTCATCATAGATAAAGACTCGGAAGCATTGTTCGTTAGTGCTAAATGGTGGAGTATCGATCAGTGTTCCGCTAAGGGTATAATCATTGCCCGAAACATTTACCTGTAATCCATCGATTTGGTCGCCGGTTTGAGTATGCCAAGGCATTACATTGGCCTGGCCATTAGCGATGTAAGAAGAAATGTCAAAGGTAAAATCGTAGCGTCGATTTCCTTGAGCATCAACCGCAGGTTTGCCACATTTCAAGCTTCGCTCTTTGACCGATACCCATTCACACTCTTCCCAGGATTCGCAATATTCGGGAAAGGTCAAATCTAATTCCCAGCAGCACTCGCCGTTTTCGGAAGTGGGGTCATAGGCACAGATCTGGATACAGTCATTGAAAATGCCATTTCTCACCTGCATGACGGTTGGAATAACTGACGAACTAAAGCTAGATAAATTGACGGGTAAGGCCGAAATGCTTACATCGGGAAAGGAGCAAGGGGCAAAGGTCAATCCAGTCAAAGTTGATCCAAAATTAGTAGCAGAAAAATCAACGCTATAATAATTATAGCCATTAGCACTACTCAGGCATTTGATGATCGGATCATACCAAATCACATCACATTCGAAGGGATCACAGCTGGGCAATGCTTCGATCAGCCATTCCTTGGCACAAGCGGCTCCATTGGTTCCTGCTGCTTGAAAGTCAATGTATAGTGGGCCGGAGAGACCAGCCGGGGCTCTAAAGATTCCCGTGACGGTCGTTTGTTGGCCATTCCCGGGCAAAGTGGAAGGGCTCAAGTTAGTGATCGTACCATAAAGAGACAGGGCCGTTAAACCAGCTAAATTGCTCCCATTATTAACGATGTCGACCGTAAAAGCATACAAGTACTCACCAGTCAGATCATCCCGACCAATACATTCAATCGACACCGGTAAAATATCTAAGTCACATACACCACAACTGGCTCCGATATCGATCGAGATCGGATCGGACTTAGAACTGCAACCATTAGGCCCCGTCACGACTACACAGTATTCCCCACTCGATGCAATCGGTAAATAAGAATTGGTACTAATCGGATTCGATAAGCCATCGATATACCAGGCATAGGTATACCCATCGCCTTGGGGAGCCAACCAAGTAACGGGGTAGGGAAAACAATAGCAGCCTGTGGCCACATCGGTCAGGTCTGGACCTTCACCGATATAGATAAAATCATTATCGCTGCAACCCTGCGGTGTATAGGCCGTCACCTCTACTGAGCCACCACCATTGGCTTGGGAGCTTGGACCAACATCGCCATTACTCCAAACGTAATTTACACCACTAGGCCCACTTACCGTGGCCAGCAAATTAGCAGGTGTACAAAGGCTATCAGTCGTTATAATATCCAAGTTTTGTGGCTTTGGATGTACCGTCACCATTACTACATCAGAAGTATCCACACAGCCAGTGATATTATCCGTTAAAATCACCTCGAAAGTGTGAACGCCAACCGGAAAGGCAGAAATTCTAAGCCTTGACTGAAATGAAGTCCAACTACTACCATTAGGAAGCGTTTCCAACCATTGATAAGAATAATTATTTCCCTGAAAGGCGGACAATTCAATCACATCTCCTTCACATGCTTCCCGGACTCCATCGATTCGCGCTTGTGGTGGTCGAATTACAATCACCGTTTCCGCAGGCGAGCGTTCTACACAGCCCAGTGCATCCGTCACTTCTACTACGTATTCTCCGGTACTTAGAATAGGATCACTTTGTGCATTGCTCCCCAGCAAAATTGATCCATCATTACTACTCCATTGATACGTTGGATTCAAAGTAGCTGCCGGAATAGTCGCGGTTAATTGCAAAGGTGGAATAGGACAGGCGGGACCCGCAGGGTTAACCATTACATTGCCCGTTAAAGCATTGCGGTTTACCGTCACTCCTTTTGTATAAGTATCTGTACAACCCCAAGCATCTTGCACGGTAAGGCTGACCTGTGGAGTGTTGCCAGAAACGGCATGTGTATAAGTCCGTTCGGCATCGATTAGATTACTACCGGAGCCGTCACCAAAATCCCAAGTGGCCGCAACTACGTCAGTTAATACCGGGCCTGACTGATTGGTAAAGGTCATGACATTGCCTTCGCACTGAGGATCATTAGCGATAAAAAGAGCCTCGACCGGAAGCGGGACATTGATGGTTTGGCTGATGTTACAAGTGGTGATGCCATCGGTGACGAAAAGGTTAATGACTTGGGGGCCGGGAAGTAGATTGGTGGCGATGGGATTGGCTAAGGTACTGCCTCCTCCGGGCCAAGTCCAACCATAGTTGAGATTGGTGCCGGGTAAGAAATCCGTTTGATCCAACAACTGTACTTCAATCGCGTTTCCGGGGCAGGTAAACTCCGCTGCAAAGTTGGGCATAAAAGTAAGGATCAATTGCTTGGTAATCGTACAAGTTTGTCCCGTATTAATATCCGTGGCAGCCAAGGTAATATTGTAAAACCCCGATGCCGTGTAGGTATGCGTGACCGTAGCTCCAAAAGCAACTTGCTGATCGCCAAAAGACCAACGGAAGTTGCTATAGTTGCTAGAGGCAATGGCTTGGAGACTAATCGGACCACAGGAGGGCGCTGGAACATTAAAATCCAGGGTGCCGCTACAATTGTTGGGATTACAAATACTTGTGACGTCAATACTATCTCGCGCTATACAACCCAGCAAAGGATCTTCTACTTCCAAAATGTATCGCCCCGTTTGATTGACAAATAAACTTGGTGTGGTTCCTTGAGTCACTCCACCAAGCAGCCAACGATAATTGTAAACACTTCCGGTGCCGGGTACGGATTGAACCGAAGCCACTAGGTTAGTGATCGGGTTAGAAGGGCAAAGGTTAAAGCCATTGGTCGTAGTGATATTGACCAGTGGAACGGGTTTGATATTTATCAATTGGTTTCCTTGGCTACTTCCAGAGCAAATGGTACCATTATACATTGCGGTAACTTTGACTGGGAAAGTGCCACTGCCACTAAAAGCATGTTGCACCGTACTACTCGCACCAGTACTACTCGCTGTATTTCCATCGCCAAAATCCCAATTCCAGGTAACCACTCCTCCGGGTACAAAAGATAAACTAGCGCTTAAGGCAATGGATTCTCCCAAGCAGGCATCCGATGGAATAGTCAGCTGTACCTCAGGGGCCGCGGTGAGGGTAATGCTTTGGCTGGTGGTATACTGGACATTACAGACGGTGTAATGTAAAAGTAAGTCGACCACGCCGGGCGTATTATTAAATTGCAAAGTTGGGGTAGTGGTATACTGTCCCGCAACAACACTAGCTTGATTGGCCGGGCTTATTTCCCATTCGAGTCGGGTAATATTGGCGAGGCCAATAGCAGCATAATTTACCTCCCCATCTACACAAACCAAACTAGGGCCAGAGATCGTTGGTGCTACTGGATTGATTACCGAAATCGGAAAAACTGTTGTACTGGGACAAGAAAGATTTTGCGATGCTTGCTGAGTAATTTCAAGGGCATAGCCATTTGCCGGAGGCACTGCATCCCAACTGATCGTAACCTCATTTCCTGTGCCAACTACGGTCCCACCAATCGCATTCCAATCCAAATAATAACCACTGCTGGGAGTAGCGGCATAATCATAACTACTGCCCGGGCAAATATCCATTGGCCCACTTAGGTCAGCGGCCGACAACTGTGGCGCATCTGCCAAAATCGTCAAAAACATACTAGCACTTTGATTACAATAATTCGTACTACTGGTACTCGCACGAACTTCGTAAGTCCCCGGCGGCAAGCTATTCCCCGCGATAGTTACGCAACTGCCCAAGGGTAGTGAAAATAAATTAATCGAACCATTAGCATTCCGCGCAATCCAAGTCGCATTATTGATGAGCGGTCTTGTACAAAAAGTCATACTACCCGAAGTACAAATCGTCGGAGCTACCGGAGTAGTGATATCAAAGGGTTCCTTTACCGTTACCTCTTTACAATAGACTTCGTTATTAATCGCACAAACGGGAAGGTTACCCGTCGCCACAGCGCTGGTCCCAGAAATCAATCCACAGATTTCATAAGTCCCAATAGCGGTCCACCGTACGTCGATCGAATGATCATTAGGTTCGGAAAAAAAATAAGGCTGAGCAGTTCCAGCCCAACTGTAACGCGATCCCGGTTGAGCAGTCAATTGATATTGTACGAGATCGCCAATGCAAACCACATCCGGTCCCGTTAACGTTCGGTTGCTCGTCAGGATCGGAACCTTAACGGTGGTAGGAGAAGTACAAAGACCGAAACAATTGGCAATGTCCACAGTTAGGAAGCCTTCGCCATTGATGGGATTATCCCAAACTACCCGTACTTCATTATTGGTCACCTGTACTACTTGTCCACCAAGAGCCGTCCAGTTAAAAGTCGCATTCGTACATTGAGCGGCATTGGTAACTACATAGTCTGCCGTATCCCCTTCGCATACGGTAGAGACACAGGAGATAACCGGAGCGGCAGCGGGATCAACCGTCACTTGTAAAGTTTTTTCATCCGAACAACCACAATCATTATAGACCGTTAAGCTTACGAGGTAAGTAGTGGTGGTGTTATTGTTGGTTTGAAAAATGTGGCTAGGATTTGGATCATTAGATTGAGTACCATCACCAAAATCCCAAACCCAGGTGATGACATCCCCTTGGCTTTGATCGCGAAACTGTACTTCACTGCCATCACATACATTTAAGCCTGTGCTGCTCGCTGGCGGCAGCGTGGTAAAATCGGCATCTGGGCTAGCCGTGATTTCGATGCATTGCTCTACGGTAGTCGAACAACCATCTGGGGTAGTTTCGGTGACGCGAATAAAACCGACGCCGACATTCCCCCAATTGACGGAGAAGCTAGGCCCCGTTCCCGTGGTTGGATTTACGATCGCAACGCCAAAGGCTTCCCAAAAAAAACTGTGGGTGCTATTGGCATTGGGAACAGTATAACCGACCGGGCTATTTTGACAAACGATGGCACAGTCCTCTAAGCTATACACAGGGATTAGTCCTTCGGGGTTTTGAAAGGAGGGAATAAAAGTATCTTGGACGGTCCCTTGACAGTAAGCTTCAAAGTCGGGTTGAATAATTGGGTAAGGGTAATCCGTGCAGGGTTGGGCCATTAAAGGCCAAGCATAACAAGATGCTATTACTAAGGTCATTAAGAAAATTCTAATTTGCATTTTCAAGAGCTTTTAATGAATAAATTTTAGGGAAGTTGTTTTAAAAACTTCATGCGATACAATAGCTCTTACCCACTTCGATAAACATTATCCAAGTGATAATAGAGCTAAGAGACTTGTGTAAACTAGAACTGTAGAATAGTTAAGTTACCGATGAGATTTTTCTAAATACTGCATAAGCTTCCCTAGCGGTAAGCATTCTATCAAACAATAGAAAACTACCGCGGGCCCAGGCCCAACGCAGGTATAAAAAAATATCCACCAGCCTATACTTTAAATTATAGGCTAGGTTAATAATTCTTTGTTATGGTAACTATAGAGGAAGTTAATGTATAAGCATCGATGCTAAATGTGGAACTTTTAAGGTAAGTAAGTTTAAATATCCACGCCTACTAAAGATAAGGTTTTCCCAAATAAAAAGCTATATAAAATTGTGTTAAAAAGCCATTATTTTTTTTGACAAAAAAAAAGCGGTCCCGAAAATATCGGGACCGCAAATCGCATTGGTTTCCAAAACTTTAATCGCTAACAAAAGGTTATCTTAACGAATGATGGCCACTTTTTCTTGGGCTATCATTTTTCCATCTTGCATTACTGCGACTAGGTAAAGACCAGCTGGCAAACTGCTAACATCAAGTGGCAGTTGAGACTGTGCTCTCATGTTGGTAATGTGATGTACTAATTTTCCATCAACATTAATCATTCTGAGTTCAACCTGTCCTTGAGCCTCTACATTAAAGGCTACTGTCATCTGATCGGTAGCTGGGTTAGGCATTACGTTTAGTTCAGCCTTAGCCAATTGACCACTTACTGCGCCATTGCGGATTTCGGCATCATTATCCTGACCAATTCCTTCTGTATTACAATCAGGAAGGCGGATACAGAAACGAGTCCAGCAAATTTCACCATTACGCTCAGTGATTACCCAGAAACAGAGTTTGTCATTGTATGGACTTACATCTAAGACCTGACCACTGAAAGTATAAGAATTACCAGAAACAGAGACACTCAAGCCAACAACATTGTTTTCCTCCTGACCTAGGTAAGGGATCAAGTAGCCGTTACCTCCAGGGATTGGAGAAGTAATTTCTACATCAATATTATAAACTCGGTTTCCAAATGGATCGACAGTAATATCTCCGCAGGTCAACTTCTTAGAATCAACACGGACATCTTCACAAGGTCGATTAGGTTCTGGACATTCTGGTAAACGAATATCTTCTAAGGTCCAGCAACATTTTGTCTTAGTAACCGGATCGTAAGCACAAACCCTAATACAGTCCACACTACCTCCAGTTGGAACGCTAAGGATTCCTTGAGCTAGAGTAGAAACATTATTAGGCAATGAATTGACATTAACGCTTCCGAGAGACACATCAGAGTTACAAGGGTACCAACTCAAGTTAGTGAGGGTAGTACCAGTTACATTAGTCGCTGCTACTTCAAAGTTGTAGTAAGTGTAATCGCTATCTGCAGTTAAGCATTCCAACTTAGGCTCGTACCAAGTGATATCACATGGATCAGAAGGCTCACAGTCAGGTACGCGGAGGCAAAGCTCCATCCAGCAGATTTCGCCACCACTAATCGTGATTACGGTAAAGCAGATTGGATCATCAGTTGGAGGTACATCTACTACTGTACCCATCAAGTTGTAGGTATTACCAGAAACGCTGAAACTTTGTAGGTCAACGTTATTCTCGGTTTGGCCAGGTGCGGGCAAGATGTACGCCGTACCATTACCAACATGAGAGGCAACATTAATATCAAAGTCGTAAACAGGGTTTCCATAAGGGTCAGTTGATGGATTAACACAAATCAACTTGCTACCCAAATCTTGCATGTCGGTACAAGGCTTTTGCTCGTCTGGACATTCTGGAATTTCGAGGAAGATTTCCCAGCAGCATTCCTCCTTAGTAACCGGATCGTAACCACAAATCTTGAAGCATTCAGAGCTACTACCTTGTGGTACTTGTAGCATACCGGTAAAGGTATGAAGACCAGATGGTAGATTAGTAGGAGTAACAGAAATCGCTACATCAGGATCGCCACTGCAAGAGTACCAAACCAGGTTAGTCAATCCATTACCCATGTTATTGAGCTCAATGCTAAAGGTGTAGAACGACAAACCATTAGTAGTATTGAAGCAAGTGAGTTTATCCTTACCCTGCTTGACATTACAAGGTTCAAAATCACATGGAGGGAAGTCTCCAATCTCTAATACTGCTTCGCAGGAAACGCCAGCACCTGATCCACTAAAGACTATTGTGGCAGTAGTATTACCTGGCAACAAGGTAAAGAAACCAGTTACGGTAGTTGAGCCATTTGGAATTACCGAAGGCGAAAGTGGGTTACTTACAATACCTTGTGCAGAAGAACCAGCGAAGCCGTTCAAGATTGCACCGAAGTTATTAACGGTGATATCGAATTGATAAATTGTTCCACCAGTATTTGCATCAGTACCTACACAGATCAAGTCTTTCAACTCAACGTTAAATTTGCAGATACCACAAGCATCGCCGATTTCAACGATGATCGGATCAGAAGTAGAGCTACAACCATTCGGGCCAGTTACGACCACGTAGTATTCGCCACTAGTAGTGATATTGAAATTGATGGAAGAGCTTAGCGGGGTAGTACCACCAGCAGCAAACCATTGGTAAGAATAGCCATCGCCTTCAGGAGCAGTCCAGGTTACAGGCTCAGGGAAACAGTAGCAACCTACTGCTACGTCCGCTAAGTCAGGACCTTCTCCAATATCAATTGTTTCAGAAGCTTGGCATCCTTGATCGGTATAAGCCGTTACTTCAATAGTACCGCCACCTAATGCAACAGTTGACGCGCCACTATCACCATTACTCCATAAGTAACTTACGGAAGCTGGACTCGTTACGGTAGCCGTAAGATTCGCAGGTACGCAAGTGCCAGAGTTATTAATGGTCAGACCTTGTGGAAGGTCATGAAGGGTAACGACAAAAGGAGCCGAGGTGTTGGAGCAACCCGTATTGTTGTCCGTCAGGGTTACTTGGAAAGTGTAAGTCCCAGGTGTTGTTCCTACGTTATTAGTCAACGTTGGCAAAGCAGAAGTAGACATACCGTTTATTGCTGGAGTAATCGTCCAAGCATAAGTATAGTCACTACCTTGATTAGCAGAGAGGTTCAGTCTAATTGGGTCAAGCACGAATCCTGCCTCATTCACACAGTACTCATCCTGGCCAATGATATAAGCCACTGGATCAGGAGTAATAATTACTGTAGTTGCGTCAGAACGTTCGCTACAACCTAAAGCATCTTGAACTACTACGACGTATTGGCCAGTAGTAGGAATGATATTACTAGGGTTAGACAAACCTAAAGAACCTAAAGGATAGGTCGTACCATCGCTTGATCCCCACTGGTAAGTTGGGCCAGTTGGAGTAGAAGAAATAGACGCATTCAGAGTTGGGTTAGAACTAGGGCAGTAAGGATTTGATGGTGGATCGATGGTTACATTACCAATCAATACATTTTCATCAATCGTTACATTATCCTGGAAGGTTGAAGTACAACCCCAAGCATCAGTTACCATCAAGGTTACAGTAGAAGTACCACCAGTAGTGGCAAAGCTGTAAGTTCTTTCCGCATCAATCAAGTTACTACCAGAGCCATCACCAAAGTCCCAATCCGCAAAGGTAATCGGGCCACCTACAGAGGTGTTGGTAAAGGTCATTGGTGTTCCTTCACATACCGGACCATCATTTGTAAAGGCGGCCACGATCGGTGCAGGTACATCGATATTTTTGTTGATAGTACACGTAGCACCACCACCAGTTACGGTAAGGACTACATTATTGATTCCCGCAGCCAAACCTGTCACAACAGGGTCTTGTGCAGTACTACCACCTCCAGGATAAGACCAGTTGTAGGACAATGGTGTAGCAGGCGAAATATAATCCGTCTGATCGATCAATTGTACTTCAATAGCATTACCAGGGCAAGAAAATTCAGCAATAAAATCAGGTACGTGCAGTACGACTACTTGCTTAGTAACTGAGCAACCAGTACCACCAGAAGGAGCATCAAAGGCAGTTAACGTTACATAATAGTAGCCAGAGTTATCGTATTCGTGAGTTACGGTAGAACCACTAGCACCATTTCCATCACCAAAACTCCACGTCGGGTTAAAGGTGTAGATACCAGTCAAACTAGCATTAAAAGTAAATGGTCCACAACCGTTGGTAGGAGGTATAAAATCTACTCCCGTACAAGGAGTTCCACCGCTACCACAGTTACTAGTAATATTAATCGTAGCTGTACCCACACAGCCTAATCCGCTATCGGTAACAGACAAGGTATAGCTTCCAATGTCAGCAATATTAACAGGTAATGTTGAACCTGTACCACCGCCATTGGGGCCAGACCAGTTGTAAGTATAAGTTCCAGAGCTACCAGGCAAGGAAGTTACCGATGCGACCAAAGTAGTATTGGTAGTAGCACCTGGGCAAAGGTTAGTACCTGCGGTAGTAGTAATATTTACAACCGGAGCAGGTTTGATATTAATCAAAGCACTATTCGTCACTGTACCCGAACATACGGGACCATTATAAGTCGCAGTAACCGTAACGGGGTAAGTACCTTGGTTAGAGTAGCTGTTAGATGTATTATCCGTTCCACCTGTGGTGGCGTCGGTATCGGTATTACTGTCACCAAAATCCCAACTCCAATTGGTGGTACCACCGGGATTAGGTGTCAACTGAGCACTCATCGGGACGTTGTCGTTCATACAATCATCAACAGGAACGGTGAGTGTCAGAGTAGGTTGAGCATTAATAGTAACAGGGTATACTGCTTGGTAAACGGTATTACAAACGGTATAATTTAAGGTCAGATCAACAGTACCTAAGGTATTATTGAATTGAACCGTAACCATAGGATCATTTACCCCACCAACGATACTAGCCAATGATTCATCCCCAGCAGGAATTTCCCACTCCAAGAAAGAAACATTAACTAAACCAGTAGCGGTATACGAAGTTTCAGCATCCGCACATACGGGGGTGATACCAGTGATGGTTGGTGCAGTAGCCGTAACTGTACCAATAGGGAAAGTTGTTGAAGAAGGACAGCTTTGGCCACTCATGGCCTCTTGGGTAATGACTACTTCATAACCACCTCCGGGAGGGATTGCATCCCAGGTAATGGCAACTTCGTTACCGGTACCGAGTACGGTTCCACCATTGGCAGACCAAGTCAAGAAATAACCGATGTCAGGAGTAGCGGCGTAGTTGTGCGTGCTACCTGGGCATACTGGATCAGGGCCAGTAAGAGCAGAGGCAGCAAGGCCTGGAGCGTCTGCCTCAATAGTGAGGAAGGCACTGGCAAAATCATTACAGAAAGCGGGATCACTTGAAGAACCGCGGATCTCATAAAAGCCAGGAGTAAGACTAGTACCTGCAACGCTAATAGAAGTACCAGAACCAATACCAGTAGAGGTCCCCATACCATCAATCGCAGTCCAGGTTACTCCAGATACTCCACCACCAGCAAAGAAGCTAGCCGTACCAGAGGTACAGATGGTTTGGTTGCTAAAGACTTCAAATTCTGGAAGTACTTTGATATTCTTACAGTAGAAATCTTTGTAGCCAATATCACATTGAGGTTGTCCGTCTGTAGCCACTACACTCATCGGTGCAATTGTTACACAGATGGTAAAATTACCAGGAGTATTGAGGTTGAGCTCAATAGAGTGGTCATTATCAAAAGCAGTAGCAAAAGAGGCTGCACTTCCCGACCAGCTATAAAGAGAACCAGGTTGTGGCGGAATTTGGAATTCTACTTGATCGCCTACACATACTTCCGTTGGTCCTTCCATCGTGAGGCTTGCCGTCAGGATAGGAACAACTACCGTAGTAGGAATGGTACATACATCTGGGCAACCCAAAATTTCAACAGTCAATAAGCCTTGACCATTAATAGGGCTATCCCATTTTACCCATACCATGTTGTCCATGATATTGGTAACAGATCCACCATTAGCCGTCCAGTTGTAAGTGGCACCGGGGCAGTTGGCAGCATTGGTTACAGTGTACTTTACTTCATCGTTTTCACAAACGGTAGAGACGCAGGAAATAACGGGAGCTTGGCTAGGTTGTACTACAACCCGTACGGTTTTCGTATCCGAGCAACCACAGTCGTTATAAACGGTCAAGGTCGCGGTGTAAGGGCCAGGGCCAGTATACACATGCGAAGGATCTGCCTCGTTTGACACAGGGCTACCATCACCAAAATCCCAAACCCAAGTAATGACATCGTCAGAACTTTCATCTTGGAAAAGTACGTCGGTACCATCACAAACAGTGATGACTCCACCGCTTGCCATGGGGAGGCTTGTAAAATCCGCCGTCGGACTTTCAATGATTTCGACGCATTCGCTCACCGTAGTGGCACATCCATCAGGAGTGGTTTCGGTTACTTGAATCAAACCAGTACCAGGAGCAGCACCCCAGGTTACAGAGAAGCTGGTTCCTGTTCCATTGGGAGCAGAAGTATAACTTCCAAATACTTCCCAGTAGTAAAAATTGCCAGCAACAGGATCCGCTACCGTATAAGTGACTGTGCTATTTTCACAAACCAGCAAACAATCTTCTTTTTGGTGTCCCGGATCAGATTGCCCTTCCCGAGGCCGATCATCTTGGCAGAAAGACAAGAAGTCCGGCTGGATCACGGGCGAAGGAAATTCCGTGCAAGGGGGTTGAGCAAAAAGGCTAGTCCCTACGAATAGAAAGACCGCCATTAGGCTGAATAAATTTAACTTCATTCTTTTGATTTTTAAGGTTAAAAATTAGGTTTTATAAGGATCGTGTTCAATGTTGACATGAGGATGATGTTTCCCAAAGAGGCTTATCTTTGAGATTTTCCCGAGAGGGACAAGGTGTTTTTGTGAATGATTAGATTTGGTATGTAAGACAGGATAAATGTAAGTGCGATGAAAGTGCTAATCCATTACAAGTTTATTTCATTTTTCTATCCTGCATCTAGCCTTAAAATAAATCTTCACCGCCTCGTGCAACCCACCTAACAAGCCCCACGTACTGAAAAACATAACCT
>SPJL01002049.1_pt1 | contig 17814 bp, 18 predicted proteins | sample 3741751 | NCBI WGS metagenome assembly SPJL01 (sample SAMN10925998, study PRJNA522277) | cold seep metagenome | isolation source: Elba SIP-enriched marine methane seep metagenome, extraction at timepoint T3 | place: Italy: coast of Elba, Mediterranean Sea | reverse complement strand
GGCGCGTTCATCGCCCACCCGGCCTTAGGATCGTCAAACAGAGGTAAAGAACGCCTTACCAGGGATAACCGCTGGAGGCTTTCTTACCGGCGAATTTCGCAATCGCCGCCTCGTAGGATGCGAGGATACCGGCACCATCATAACCATCTGTGTTCGCTTCAGAAACCCAGGCATCGATGTATTTAGAACCCGCCGCTTGAAGCGCTGCACGTTCTGCACCCGACAGACGCGCCACCGTGATTGACTTGCCGTCAATACCGGCCTCCATCTCAGCTTTGTTCTTCGCTTTGCCCTCGATCATGAGCTTGGCAAGGTGATCGATGAAGTCGGATCCAACACCATCAATGACTTTTTGCTGGTCGGCGCTTAGTCCGTCATAGCTGGACTTGTTCATGAAGACGCCGAAAGCCATGTTCTGACCCCAATCAAGTTCCAGCACATTGCCTGCGACCTCATATTGTTTGTACGCCTTCATGGAGTAATAGTAGTTCTGATTGCAGTCGATCAGGCCGCTTTCCAGTGCTTGATAGACTTTCGGTTGCCCCATGCGTTGCACGTCGGCGCCCATATCTGTGAATGTCTTCCCATAGGGTCCTGATCCGCGCAGCTTCACGCCCTTCAAGTCCGCTAGTGTCTTGATCTGCTTGGTGCAGATCAGTTGGATTGGGCCGGTCGTGTAGTTCGAAACATAGTGCAGATTGTTGCCCGCGAATTCCTTCTGAAAGGCATCGTTGCTTGTTGCCATCTCGTGCAGCGCGCGCATACCGACCCATTCATCCGCGTTATCGACCGGCAAATCGCCGATATTGTAAGCGCGAAGATCTTTTGGCGTGAAGAAGCCAATGATGGATCCCATATCGGCAACGCCATCGCCAACGCCCTTCAACACGGCTTTGGTTCCAAGCAATGCCTTGCCCCAGTGGAATTCGATTTCCATGGACCCGCCAGACCGTTCCTTAATTTGATCCGACATCCAGTTGAGCGCTGCCGCCCTTGTGCCTCGATCTGGCCCGAACTCCGCATATCGGATGACCGTTTGCGCCATCGCTTGGACGCCAAAGCTCAGCGTCGCCGCAAGCGTCATCCCAACAAACAGTGTCTTCTTAAACATCACAAAGTCTCCCTTTTGATTATCATCCCATCCCTTTTGGGATTTTTGTGCAGTTTTATGTGTAGTAGTTGTCTCCCGACACATGCGCCTGAACACCGTTGTGATTGCAGCAACCACCCTTCCACCATTCGGCCCCAGCGCCGTGGTAATACTTACCGCCTGCGCCAACCATTTTCATAAATTGCATGCATTGTGTTGCTTTAGTCAAGATGATAAAACCCTTATAGAGACGTATTGTGGAAATTTGCATGCAATCCAGGAGGTTCGATGAGCGCCAATCTTGATCAGGTAACCCAAGCCTTGCGGGAATCCGTGCTGGCCGGCGATTACGAGCCTGGCACAGCGTTACGTGAAGTCGCGGTGGCTTCTGTTCTGGGCGTGTCCCGTACGTTGGCCCGTCTTGCGATGGGTGCGTTAGAGCGGGAGGGGCTTCTTACCCATGCACCGAACCGCGGCTTTCGGGTTCGTCTCTTTACAGTGGATGAGATCGCAGATGCCATTGAGGTGCGCGGTGAGCTAGAAGCCTTGGCAGCGCGGCAAGCCGCCGAACGCGGATTGTCCGGTAAATTGTCCAAGCGGTTGGGCGAGATCCTGGATGACGCTCGGGATATTATGGAGCGGGAAGCTTTTAACGAGATTGAGGGGCGTATTCGCTGGATAGAGCTCAATGCTGCGTTTCACGCTGCTATTGTTGAAGGCGCGGGCAATACACCCCTTGTCTCTGCGATTGGACATGTCTGCCGCATTCCAATGGCCGGACCAAAAGCCATCGTCTTCAACACGACACTTGCCGACCATGGCCTGGCGCAAGTCCGTGCCGCGCATGAGGACCACGAACAAATCCTGGATGCGATCCAGAACCGGCAAGGAACCCGTGCCGCCGCCCTCATTCGAGAGCACGCCTATCGCTCCAGCCGCCACAAGCGCCAAAATTTCGAGGATATGGAGCGTGCCCGCTCGACCCCAGTCCCACCCGGGCTTGCCCTCATCCGACGTCCGGATGTTGCTTGAACCTTTCCGGAGGGGGATGTTAGAGGCGACGATGTTGGGCGAGCCTATGTGGTTTTGTCGCCACATCTGATGAGGCACCCGTGTCGCGGTTTTTTGGACCTCTCCTGAACTCACCCGTCTCGCCGTTATGATGTAAGCCCGACTTCCCCTTTCATTGCTGCAGGTCGGAGCCTTGCTTCGCGAACGCATCAAACCCCTTGCTAAGTGGCGGCAACATGCTGCTTTGGCTTGGCAGGGCGTGGATATCTGGCCTTCGGTTCTTTTCCTCTGAAACCGCCCCTTTTTCTTTTGAATGGTTCCGGATCGTGCGGTATGCAAGTCCATAATATGGATATTTGGCAATTCTAAGAATGTGAAAGTTGGTCTATGGGATCACAAAGTGAAACGGGAGGCAGCCAGGCGATCGACAGGGCGACCGCGCTTTTGGCGCTTGTTGCGGAGCGACATCAGGACGGTGCAATGCTTACCGAGCTTGTCCGGGTAAGCGGTCTAAAACAGCCGACGGTTCGACGGTTGCTTGTTGCTCTGATCAGATCTGGCCTTGTCGAACAATCCGAAGAAACGCGCCGTTATCACCTTGGCGTCACGGCTTATGTTTATGGAACAATCGTCGCGGATCGGTTTGCCTCCCACAGTTTGGCTGACGAATCCGTGCGGCGGCTGGCGGAGACGTCCGGCGACACAGCGTTCTTCTGTATCCGCCAAGGCATGAACACCCTGTGTTTGCGCCGTGAGGAAGGTGAACACCCGATCCGCTCTCATGTCCTTAACGTCGGGCAACGACATCCCTTAGGCGTCGCGGCACATGGTATCGCTATGCTGGCAAGCCTATCGGATGAGGATGTACAGGCCGTGATCGCCGCGAACCGCGATTACTACGCCAGCCATTATCCGATGTTGAATGAAGATTTGTTGCGGGAGCTTGTCGCGGAAACGAGAGAAAGAGGATGCGCCATCAATCGTGGGATTTTTCACACAGGCGCTTGGGCAATCGCGGTCGCTATTCGGGATAAATCGGGCAACGCGATTGCGGCCCTTTCCGTTGGTGCAATTGAAAACCGGCTTCAAGAAGCACAACAGCCGGAAATCATCGCGATGTTGACATCCGAAGCGCGCAAGCTGGAGGCCAGGTTTGCGAGGTTCGAAAACCAATTGAGAAGTGAAGTCCCGGGATTTGCACCTTAGCCGAGCCAGTTGAACCGGTGTGGGGTATCCTTATGGCGATTAACCAGTCGCCGGCACCTATCCGAAAATTGGTTTTCCAAAGGCCTGCACGTCCGGCGCCGTATTAACGGGCCCGCGAATATGAACAAGGCATGACTGGGCCGCACACCCTTGGGAGAGTGTCGATGTCCCAATGTCCAATGTAAGGACATTGGGATTGCCGTGCGACTCAAGCCCGTCTTCTAAGGGCGCGTACCAAGCCCCGGTCGACATACGGACCACGCCAGCCATTATATTCTCACTTACTGCGGCAACGGCGAGGCATCGGCCACGTGAATTATGGATCTCGACCAGATCGCCATCCGAAAACCCGAGCCGCGATGCATCTCCAGGATTTATGAAGACGGGCTCGCGCCCTTCCTTCTTACCGGCTTCGCTATGCGGGCTTGGATCCAATTGACTGTGAAGTTTCCGCTCCGGCTGATCCGAAATGAGGTGGAGCATGGTCGGATCGCGGTCGGGGGCGCCCAACCATTCGACTGCCGGCCGCCATTCCGGATGTCCCGAACAGTCCGCCAGTCCAAAGGAGTGAATGGGTTCCGAGAAAATCTCGATCTTGCCTGTCGGGGTGTTGAGGGGATGGGCAACGGGGTCGTCGCGGAAATCACTAAGCATGACACAGCTTCTGGCGTGTTCCGAAAGATCGATCAGACCCTCTTCCCAGAATTCATCGAATGGCGGCGTTTCAATATCCAATTTCTTCCAGGTCGCCCGCGTACCCTCATAGAGATGTTCCAACCATTCGGATGCGGATCGATTCTCGGTGAACGCCTCGCCAAAGCCCATGCGATGGGAAAGGGCGGCTAGGATGTCGAAATCACTCCTGGCGTCTTCATAGGGTTCTCGAATTTTTTGCATCGCCACCAGGAAGCCCTCCTGGCTCGCATAGCCCAGATCGTCCCGCTCATCCGTTGTTGATATCGGCAGCACGATATCCGCACGACGCGCGGTCGCTGTCCAAAAGGGCTCATGCACGACGATGGTTTCGGGTTTCTCCCACGCGCGGTTGAGGCGGTTCAGGTCTTGGTGATGATGGTAGGGATTCCCCCCGGCCCAATATACGAGTCGAATATCGGCGTAGGTTTGCTCGGTTCCATCGTGCAAGAACTTCGCCCCTGGATTCAGAAGCAAATCGGCGATCCGCGCGACAGGAATATAGGCTGATACCGGATTCTCCCCTTGTGGGAGTGTCGGACCCGGAATGCGCGGCAAATCGTTGCCCATGGTGTTGGCGGGACCGTAGCCGGCGCCGAAGCCACCGCCGGGCAGTCCGATCTGACCGAGCATGGCTGCTAATGTAACAAGCATCCAGAAAGGTTGTTCGCCATGATGGGCCCGTTGCAATGACCATGCGATGTTCAGCATCGTCCGGTGTTCCGCCATCTCGCGCGCAAGGGTCGCGATACGGTCGGCTGGAACACCTGTTATCGGCGCAGCCCATTCCGGCGTTTTGGGGATTCCATCAGTCTCGCCCAGCAAATAGGGCAGGAACCGCTCAAATCCGGAAGCATATTTACTCAGGAAAGCCTGATCATGCAGATCCTCTGCGACGAGCTGCCAGGCACAGGCCAACATAAGTGCCGTATCGCTGTTCGGTCGGCACTGTATCCACTCAGCCTCGCAAGCCGGGTCAATATTGTCGGAACAGGGCCCGATATTAATGAAGCGGACGCCGGCTTTTGCCAAATTTCGCAAGCCCGGGCCTACCCTATGTCGGCCAACACCGCCCGGCGAGATTTGCGCATTCTTTGCAGGCACACCGCCGAAGGCGACAAAAAGCTCAGTATCGCGCGCCATGACGTCCCAGGATGTATGCTGGCTCATCAAATCATGCATTTTCGCGACGATACGCGGCATGATGACATGACCCGCGCCCAACGAATAAGAGGCCGTGTGGCTCACATAGCCGCCCGCGCAATTTAGAAAACGGTGGATCTGGCTTTGGGCATGGTGAAACCGCCCGGCACTTGCCCAACCATATGAGCCGCCGAAAATCGCCTCATTGCCATGATCGTTACGGACGCGGTCCAGTTCACTTGCGACGAGGTCGAGGGCGCGGTCCCAAGAAACCTCGATGAAGGGCTCTTTCCCGCGCAAATGTGGAGAGGCGCCCGGCCCCTGTTCCAGCCAACTGCGGCGAACGGATGGGCGCGCGACCCGACTTTCAAGCAGTTTCGGGTCGAGCTGGTGAAGACCGATCAGGGACGGATCGGGGTCGCGTGCAAAAGGAGCTATTTGCGGGTGGCCATCATCGTCACGCGAGACTTCATAAACGCCCCAATGCGACGCGGTATAGTGCGGCATCGGCCCCTCCTCAATCCAAGTGCAGCTTTTTTAGCTGTCTAATTTCTGCAAGAAAACTTCGGCGCAGATAAGCACAGGATTTTCGCCAGGCAAAGGCCGTCCACGATGAATTTCGCCGTCGGCGTCGATGAGTGCGATTGTCAGGTCGATAGTGGCGCTTCCTTGTTGCGGGCACTGAATGTCCCCCTTCAATCCGAGAATTTCGGTTGGAATGGCATCGATGGCCAGACCATTCTCAAAGCGTGCCCCCACAGTGCTGCCGATGAGGCTCAGAATCCGTGCTTGGGAAATCTCGTGCCGCCGGCACACCTGCTCTATTGCGCCGACCAAGTCCTCGTTGCAGCGGATGCGTGCGACGACGAAATCTCCATTCGGATCGCCATCAACAATAGGACCGAACAATGTGAAATTGGTTTCTTGATCATAGCGAGCATCCATCCCAATTTCCCGCGCGCCCGCATACCGGATCGTGCAAGGTTCCGCGACCTTTGTAAGGCCGGGCAGAACGTGACCGCCGCAAGGCATGTCACCCTCTTGCCAAAGCAAGTGGCCGTGAAGAAAAGGTTCGCCATCCTTCGTTCCGTATGTCGCCGTTCCTTCGGTGACCCGGACCACACTCTCGCGGTGGTGCGTATGGCTGTAAAACGCAACATGTTCCGCATCCTGTGAATAGGTCGGCATTACGAATTGCATGGGTTGCAGCGCTGCCCCTGCAAGATCGAGAGCCGCGGACCGCAGACCAATTTCCTCTAATCGAGATGAGATTCCATCCATCAGGACCTCACCCGTCTCAAGCGTGATTTCGCCGGTGACCAAGGGCGCTGTGAAGCTTTCAATGCGATTCGGGTGAACTGGTCCAGGTTGCAGGATACATCGCGCCATTCCCGCTTCGCTTAGTTCCGTCATAGATCACAATCCTCCTAGGTCATTCATTCCCGCTAGTGACTGGTCAAAAAGGCAGGGTTCAACTCTGCACACGGGCTGCTCTCCGGCTTTTTCACACTAGACAGTCCTCATTCTCCAAGCAATATAATTTTATGATAAGTCATAATATGGACTAATATAATTTAGTGAAATCCCAGAAAATAGGGATTTTATGGTTATTCATCTTCATTGCGCTAATTAAAAGTCCATGTTATAGACTCATAAATCAAGAGGACGCGATCCGCATGACCCGACTTTTAGGGTCGAGAACGGTCATAAGAAAAAATGCGTCCCTGCTGAGAGGGAAGGTAAACAACGGGCTTCTGCCGCAATCATTCGTCATGCACGCATCAAGCGCTTTCGGTAACGCACAGGCGATTTCGGAAGGTTCTGGAGCAAAGTGTCATCAAGCTGTTGGCGATGTGGCAATTTGCGATCAAGCAATTGGTGATGTGGCAATTGGCGATGCGGGAATGAAGCCCAGACACAGTGAACGGATTGAGAGTGATGGATTCTTTACATAACAGCCAATTGGCCGAACGCGCGCATCGTGTGAGACATAATGCGATTGTGATGGCGGAGGTTCAGGGGCAGGGCTATCTGGCGCAAGCGCTTGGTGTCGCCGATGTGCTGACCGTTACCTATCTTCATGCCATGCAGTGTCGTCCTGAAGACCCCGAATGGGAAGACCGGGACCGTTTCCTTTTATCCGTCGGTCACTATGGCATCGCGCATTACGCGATCTTGACCGAGGCGGGATATCTTCCGGAAGATGAGCTCGTCACATATGGCTGCGATGATAGCCGGCTGCCGATGTCCGGTATGACGTCCTATACCCCTGGGGCAGAAATGTCGGGCGGGTCAATTGGGCTCGGGTTGCCGATGGCCGTTGGCATGGGCCTGGGCCTTAAGCGAAAACAATCGGATTCCTTCATATATACCTTGATGGGGGATGGTGAGCTTGCGGAAGGGCCCACTTGGGAAGCCGCAAACTCCGCCGCGCATTATAAGCTCGATAACATCATCGCCATTGTCGACTTCAACGGTGTGCAGGCTGATGGACCTTCGCGCGACATCATGTCGACGGAACCGATTGTCGATAAGTTCGAAGCGTTCGGATTTTACGTCCAACGGGTCGACGGAAATGACCTTCCTGCCCTGGTCGAAGCCTTCAACAATGCACGCGAGCATAAAGAAGCCCGACCGCGCATCATCATATGCGATACCAAGATGGGCAAAGGTGTCGACTCTTTGGAACGGCGCGAGAAAAACCATTTTATCCGCCTGGAAGGGGATGACTGGCCACGCGTGTTCGAAGAACTCGAAAGCGGGAGAGCGAAATGAGCACCGCCCAAAAACAGAAGACAACGCCCGCTGCACCTGTGATCATCGCATCATCGGTCGATGAGGGTTACCCGACCACGATGGCGCCATTTGGAAACGCGCTTGTCGCCTTGGCCGAGGAACGGCCAGAGATCGTCGGTATGAGTGCAGACCTGGCGAAGTACACGGACATTCATATCTTTGCTCAGGCATTTCCGGACCGGTTCTATCAAATGGGCATGTCGGAGCAGTTGATGGCGACGGCGGCAGGTGGTCTTTCCAAGGAGGGCTTTATTCCTTTTGCCACCACCTACGCGACATTCGCAGCACGACGCTGTTATGATTTCGTATCCCAGGCGGTCGCTGAACAGGATGCCAATGTCAAATTGATCGGTGGATTGCCCGGCCTTACCACTGGTTATGGTCCAAGCCATCAATCGACCGATGACTTGGCCATTTTCCGCGCTATGCCGAACCTTACCGTTATCGATCCTTGCGATGCGCATGAAATCGAACAGCTCGTCCCCGCCATCGCCAACTATAACGGCCCTGTTTACACCCGAATCCTGCGCGGCGCGGTCGCCCGGGTTCTGGATGAATATGATTATCGATTTGAGCTTGGAAAAGCAGCCCTGCTGCGGGGCGGGAACGACGTTCTGGTCATTGCGACGGGCTTCATGACGATGCGCGCGCTCGACGCGGCGAAGGATCTCCAGAAAGACGGCATCGATGTCGCCGTCCTCCACGTTCCCACCATTAAGCCGCTCGACGAAGCTACAATCGCACGTGAGGCGGCCAAAAGAGGGCGCTTGGTGGTGGTTGCTGAGAACCACACGGTCGTTGGTGGACTTGGCGAGGCTGTGGCGGGTTGCCTGATGCGCGCGGATGTCAGCTGCTCGATGCGCCAGATCGGACTGCCGGACAAGTTCTTGGATGCGGGCACGTTGTCCGTTCTCCAGGACCGCTATGGGATATCCCGGCAAGCCGTTGGAAACCAAATTCGGGGGTGGTTATGACCGCGGTCCTGGTTTTGATAAATGGAAGCCGTTGGGATGAGTAGAACGCTCATCGTGACAGGCGGCGCCTCAGGCATTGGCGCCGGTATTGTCGGGGCAGCGCTGGCCGAGGGATGGCGGGTTGCGGTTTTCGATCTACCGGGGCCCGGACTCGATGATGCTAAGGAGCGTCTTCGCGACGAAAAGGTGGTTTGTCTTGGTGTGAATGTCACCGAAGAAGCTGCCGTGGTGGCTGCCGTGGATGAGGTTGAACAAACGCTTGGCCCTATCGCCGGTGTTGTGAATTCTGCCGGCATCGGGCGCAATACGCCGATATTCGAAACAACTGCAGATCAGTTCCGGGATATTCTCAATATCAATGTCGTCGGCAGTTTTCTGGTCGCGCGGGAAGCAGCGCGCGCGATGCAGGGACGCGGGGGGGCAATCGTCAACATCACCTCGGTGTCTGGCGTGCAGGGAAGCGAAGGTCGGGTCGCCTATGGCTCCTCCGAAGGTGCGGTCAATACGATGACCCGGATCATGGCCGTCGAACTGGCCCCAGAAGGCTTGCGCGTCAATGCAGTCGCACCCGGCCCGGTCGATACACCGATGGCGCAGAAGTGGCATGGAGAGGCGGAGCGTCGGCTTTGGTGCTCGTCTATCCCAATGCGCCGCTATGGCGCCGTATCAGAGATCGTCTCAGCGACCTTGTTCTTACTTGATGACGAGAAGGCGGGGTACGTGACGGGACAAACGCTCTCCGTTGATGGGGGCTTCACAATTGCCGGTCTGATGAACGGATCGGAAGACTAATGGCGAATAACAAAATTCGATAACGCCAGAACTATAGGGAAAGGAAACATCACAATGACACGTTTACAAAAGATCATTGCCACGTTGGCAGCGGTTATTCCGCTAACCGGCGGGCTCGCGTCAGTGGGGGTTGCAGAGACATATAACTGGAAGTTCCAAACCTTCCATACGGCCACCGCTTATCCGACTTTGGCCTTCCAAGAGTTCGCGAAGCGGATCGAGAAAAAGACCGATGGCCGGATCACCATGGAAGTTCATCCTGTCGGTGGCCTCGTCGCACATAACGGCACGATGGAAGCGATCCAGGCTGGTGTTTTGACCGGCCATTACACGGCGAGCAGCTACTTCGCGGGTAAAGACCCGGCCTTCGCGGTTCTCGGTGATACGCTTGCTGCCTATCCCGATATTGATAAGCGGAATGGCTGGTTCCTAGAAGGTGGCGGACAAGAACTCCCCAGCGAGCTTTACAAGAAATACGGCATCCACTTCATCGGCAATGTGTATTAGCCTGCTGAATGGATCCCGCGCCGTGAGGAAATTCGTTCCCCGAAAGACTTTGACGGGATCAAAATGCGGGCACCTGAAGGGCTTATCGGATCACTTCTGGGGAACTACGGCGCCAGTGTTGTCGCTTTGCCATCCTCAGATGTTTATTCGGCGCTTGAAACCGGTGTTCTGGACGCGACCGATTGGGGATATCTGGATGCTAACCTCGCCGGTGGTTTCCATGATGTCGTGAATTATGCTGTCTTCGCCAGACATTCCATGCCGGTAACCGAAATCGGCATCAGCGAAAAAGTTTGGGCCGATCTGCCGGACGACTTGAAGAAAATCTTCACCGACGAAGTGAAAGCCTTTGATTCATCGGTTCGTGAAGAATTGCTGAAGCGGGAGTCCAGTGCTCAAGAAAGAGCAACGGCTAAGGGTGTCACATTGATCAAGTTTGATGAGGCTGCAGCTGCGGAGTTCCGCAAGCAGACCCTTATCGAGATGGATAAATGGGGCGCGAAATGCAATATTTGCGGTCGTATTGTTGAGAGCCACAAAGCCTATCTGCATAAAATCGGTCTCCTGAAATAAGGCCGTATCATGCAATAGTTAACGGGTAAGAGTATGGCCGGATCGGACACGGGGTTCGATCCGGCCTGCTTGCAGCCCGCGCACTCAATTTTGTGCGCGCTCTGGTGATTACAATATTCGGTGAAACTTTTGTACGGAGGCAGTCATGCTTTTCGTTGACCGCTTTACGCAGGTGACCGGCAAAACCATCAGCAAACTGTTCTTGGTTGGGCTGCTGATAAGCTGCTTGGAAGTTGCGCTCCGCTACGTTTTCGATGCGCCAACGGTCTGGTCTTATGACGTGACGATTGCGATGTGCGCAGTGGCCTATGTTTTTGCTGGGTCTTACTGCCTGCAAGAGGGCAGCCATATCCGCATTACGTCGATCTACGGCCTGTTGCCGCCGGGCGGTCAGAAGTTCATCGATTTGATCTCGTTGACCCTGGGTCTGATCTACGCGGGCGCTCTTGTGAAAGCGTTCGGGGATAAGGCCTTCACGGCGATATACCGGTTTCAGGACGGCATCTGGGCGCCTGAGACTTCTGGAAACACATGGGATGCGCCGACGCCTGCCATAATCAGTGGGTTTGTCTTTCTAGGCTGTGTTCTGTTCCTGGCCCAGATCATTTCACTGATTGTCAGCAGAATTCGCAATCCGTGACACCCCACTTGATTGCTGCTTCTCGCTAAAGAATAGGACACGGCCACGATGGATATTGCCTGGCAATCGATACTGCTTCTTGTCGCATTTGCGTCCTTGATTTTGATCGGCGTCCCGATGGCGTTGGTCTCCGGCGCCTTGGCGGTGATCCTCGCACTCACTCTGTTCGGTGTGGACAGCCTCTTCCTGATCGCCAACCGCACGTATGAACTTCTCAACAGCTATGCTTTCGTCGCGGTACCGATGTTCGTCCTGATGGCGTCGGTTCTTGAGCAGACGGGAATGGCGCGCGACATCTACCGGGCACTTCATGTTTGGACGAGCCGCCTGAAGGGTGGTGTAGCCGTCGTCACGACGATTATCGGCGTCATCCTGGGGGCATCGTCCGGCATTATCGGCGGAGAGATCGTGTTGCTGGGGCTCGTTGCGTTGCCGCAGATGTTCAGGCTCGGATACAACCGTCGCCTCGCGATCGGGACCGTCTGCGCGAGCGGCTCGCTCGGCACCATGATTCCACCCAGTATCGTCCTCGTCGTTTATGGGATCACGGTTAATGTCTCGATTGGCCAGCTGTTTGTCGCGGCTGTTGTGCCGGCGTTGTTGATGGTGGGATCCTATATCGCCTATATCCTCATCCGGTGCCATATGAACCCTGAAATGGGGCCGTCTGAGATGGGTGAGGGGGAGGAAAGTCTCAGCACTGCCGAGAAACTCGCCCTGTTGAAAAGCATTATACTCCCGCTGCTCGTCGCTTTCAGTGTGCTTGGCAGTATCTATGGCGGCATTGCATCCATTACCGAAGCAGCCAGCCTGGGCGCCGCAGGCGTCATGGCGTCCGCGTGGCTGCGCGGCGAGATGAGTTGGCAGCTCATCTCCACAGCTTTGGTCAGGACGCTGTCGATCTGCGGCATGATCCTATGGCTGATATTCGGCACCAATTCATTGGTCGGCGTCTATAGTTTGATGGGCGGTGTGTCGTTCCTGCAGAGCATATTGACCAGCCTGCCTTTCGACCCGCTGGTCGTAATCCTCTGCATGATGGGGGTCTTCGTCCTGCTGGGCTTGCTGATGGACTGGGTCGGCATCATGTTCTTGACCCTGCCGATCTTTATCCCGACGGTCCAAGCGCTCGGGTATGATCCGATCTGGTTCGGTATATTGTTCAATCTCTGTATGCAGATTTCCTACATGACGCCGCCCTTTGGACCCTGCGCCTTCTATCTGAAAAGCGTTGCGAATGATTTGGAGCTGGAAGAAATTTTCAAGTCGTTCATACCGTTTATCCTGATGAATCTGATCATCGTTATCTTGGTCCTCCTCTTCCCATCAATTGCATTGTGGTTACCGAAAGCAATTTATCTGTCGTAGAGGGGCAGGAAGCATCGGTCCGAAATCGTATTCGTCACGTGAATGAATGATTTGTCGGTTTTCTGCGGCTGTTTGCCATCATTTGTCGGAAACGACTAAGTGCGGCGCGTGGGAACTATGTTTCGAAGCCAACGGAACCACCACTGTGTTTTTTTTGGAAATTGACCTTACGGCAAGTCTTGATCCGCTCTGGAATTTTACGATGTCCATGATTAAGGATACAAATTTTGCTCCAGATGTCCTGCGATTTTTATTGACGGTGAGTTTTTTGCGGCAGGGATTGATTCCCCCCTGGCCAATTGGACGGATCAGGGACATGCTGAATAGTCGCCATTGATAATCCTCCTTCCCACCGCATAGTGGCTCTCTCCTGAGCCAGCTTCTAGTTCAAGAACTGAATCCTCCAAAACTATCCGAGTCTGGATATGATCTGATGAGCAAGATGTTTCCGAACTTGTTCTCGCCGACCGAAATCAGAGGGAAGCGACTTAAGAACCGGCTGTTTCTAGCCGCGCATGGGACTGGCCTCGCCGAGGATGGCAAGGTCGGCGGCGCCGGGTACGAGTATTACAAGGCCCGGGTGACCCGCGGGATTGGATTGCTGATAACAGAGGCGACTCAGGTCGTTCCCACGCCGGGACAGAAATACGCACAGTTGAATGTTTCGTCCGACACCTGCATTCCCGGGTTGAAGTCCATCGCGGACCTGTGTCACGAAAATGATTGCCTCTACTTCGTTCAGCTTTTTCATCCCGGACGTGGCAATGGACATTCGATGGATGGCAGCCGACCGATGTCGATTGCGCCGTCCGAGCTGCCGGAAGAACGCTATCATAACATGCCGCGCACGATGACTGTGCCGATGATTCGGGACCTTGTGACGGAGTTTGGTAAGGGTGCCGCCCGCGCTCATCGTGCTGGGGTGGATGGCGTGGAGATCCTGGCGGGAATGGGATATCTGTTCGCCGAGTTCCTAAGCCCGCGCGCTAATATCCGAACTGATGCCTATGGTGGATCGCTTGAAGGTCGGACCCGCTTCCTGCGAGAAACACTGGCGGCCATGCGCGCGTCGACAAGCGAGGACTTTATTCTCGGCGTGCGAATTTCCGGTGAGGAATCAAGTGTTGATGGCATAGAGCTGGAAGACACGTTGGAGATCTGCCGCTTGTTGGAGCACGAGGGCCTGGTCGACTTCGTGAATGTCTGCGTTGCAGGCGCACAGAGTTTGAACGGCAGTTCACTGATCGTGCCGCCAATGTCCGTGGAGACGGGGTATACGCTGCCTTATGCGCAGGCCGTGAAGGAAGTTGTGTCGGTGCCGGTTTTAACCTGCGGAAGGATCAATCAACCGCAGGACGCGGAGCGTGCCATCACATCAGGGCAAACTGATGTGGTTGGAGTGGTTCGGGCCTTAATCGCTGACCCCGAGTTCGTGGAGAAATCCAGAGAAGATCGACCGGATGACATTCGCGCTTGTATCGCGTGCAATCAGGCCTGTATCGGCCATCGTCTTACGGGCTATGGAATTTCTTGTATCCAGTACCCTGAGACAGGCCGTGAAACGCAGCGTGAACTGTTCAGGTCTGCGACAGTCAAGAAAGCCGTCACGATCGTTGGGGGCGGTCCCGCCGGGATGAAAGCCGCGGTTGTCGCAGCACGCCGTGGGCACAGGATTACTCTTTTCGAAAAAGCTGGGCGGTTGGGCGGCCAGGCCCTGTTGGCGCAGGCGCTGCCGGGACGGGCCGAGTTCGGTGGCCTGATCAGCAACCTGGAGCATGAGCTGGAACGCCATGGTGTTGCGGTGAAAAAGAACACGCAAGTAACGGCGGAGATGGTTCTCGCCACAAACCCGGACGCGGTTGTGGTTGCGACAGGGGCGGTGCCACGCATGCCTTCAGGCGAGTTCGAGGAAGCCAATTGCGTAAGTGCATGGGACGTCATCAATGGCCGAGTAAAAGTCGGGGCAAGAGTAGTCATTGCTGATTGGCGATGTGATTGGATCGGACTTGGTGTGGCAGAAAAACTCGCCTCCGAAGGATGTGTCGTGACGCTTTGCGTCAATGGCGAGATGGCGGGCCAGACGATACAACGCTATGTGCGATACAGATGGATAGGGCGATTGCATGACCTCGGTGTTGACGTCGTCCCCTATGTCCGCCTGTTCGGTGCGGATTCGGATACAGTTTACATGCAGCATATCATGACCGGTGAACCGGTCATGTTCGAGGGGGTCGATACCTTGGTTTATGCGACCGGCCACACCGCAGTAGCGGATTTGTTCACAGACCTCGATGGGAAGGTAAACGCGCTCTATGCCGCCGGCGATTGCATGAGCCCCAGAACCGCGGAAGAAGCGATCCTGGAAGGCCTGAAGGTCGCGTCGGAAATCTGACTTTGTGCTCTTTCTTACGACACTGCCGGTGTTTTTTGGTGCGATAAACTTCTGAGCATGAAAAGGGGCTACAGCAGTTTACGTGACAATGCTGCAGATTGGGCCTTTGTGCGGGGTTTGGAAGATAGCGAAAACTCGACCTATCGACGATCGGTTAGCGCTCGAATTTGCCTTAACGTCATAAACATCCGCGCGGGATTGCTTGCAAAACGCTGAAATCCAAACTCTTGATACCAAGTTCTGCGTTTTGCAAAAGCATCCTCATCGCCATCTGACATCACGTCCAATAGAACGGCATGACATCCGGCCTCTTCAGCGATGACACTCGCTTTCTCAAAGACATGATGCATGAGCAGACTTCCGATCCCCAGGCCTTGCGCCTTTAGATCCACCGCGACCTGGCCAAGAAATAGAACTGGGATTTCACCATGACTGGGGGTGCCCTTTGGTGGTTTCGCCATTTCGGACACATTCACGACGCCGACATTGATCGCGTGGTAGCCCAGAATAGACGTGTCTCCCTGCTCGACGGCGACATAGACCCGCGTCATGTCATCCTTCTGCTGCTTTTTCGCAGACAGGTTTAAGAAGTTATTCAGGCGCTCAACACCACAGTCAAACTCGGAGCGAACATGTCGCGCCGGATTCCATTTTTCGATATTGAGGATGGTGTCTTCAGTCGGCATTTGCCACGCGTTGCCGATAGGCGGACGCCGCCTTGAGAGCGCGTGGTGTTGGTGGTGGCGGCGTGTCGAGCGCGGCTGCAAACAGCTTCGCGTCTTCCGCCGATAAACTGTGGCGCGAGCTTTCCTCGATCACACGCTTTGCTTCCTTGGCGATCGCAGCGCGAAGAAAGACGGACTTATCAACGCCCAGCGCCGATGTTGCTTGCTCAATCAGTTTGCCCAAACTTTCCCCGTGCCGCACCTGCGTGCTGCGTGTTTGCTTTTCACTGGCGAAGTCGGTGTTACCTAAATCAAGCATTACTCGTCTCCTTAATTCATACTGTAGTGCAAATAGCACTACACAACAAGAGGAGGTGCAGAAAACCATGAGATTGGGAGACTGAAGGCACTGTCAGACTAAATCGGTTTGAGTGTCTCGGTGGTCAGTTTTAGCTTCGCCCGATGAAAAATCCCTTCCGGTATTTCAACAGTTCGGCAGAAGTTATCCGCCAGACGGTTCTGATGTACATTCGATACCCGCTTTCCTTAAGGCAGGTAGAAGATCTTCTCTATGAGCGGGGTCTCGACATCAGCCATGAGACAGTCCGATACTGGTGGAACCGGTTCGGCCCAATGTTCGCGGCAGAAATCAGAAAGAAGCGCATCCATTGCGGCAACTTCTCTCGATGGCGTTGGCACCTTGATGAAGTCTTCGTTCAGATCAACGGAGAAACGCACTACCTTTGGCGTGCCGTCGATCATGAAGGCGAAGTTCTGGAAGTTTATGTAACGAAGCACCGAGACCGAAGAGCCGCGCTGAGCTTCATAAAGCGGGTACTGAAGCGCTATGGCCGCCCATCAGAGATCGTCACAGATCGCCTCCGGTCATATCGAGCGGCGATGCGGGACCTCGGCAATGCCGAGCACCAGGTCTGTGGCAAGAGGCTCAACAATCGTGCAGAAAACTCCCATCAACCGTTTCGACGACGAGAAGGAGCGATGTCGAAGTTCAAAGACATCAAGACTCTTCAAAAGTTCTCATCCATCCACGCAAGCATCCACAACCACTTCAATCTCGAACGCCACTTAGTCGATCGTCCGACATTTAAATCACGCCGTTCAGTAGCCCTGACCGACTGGAGATTAATTGCTGCCTAAAACTTGGGGGCCGCGAGCTACGTTGATGCGTCGGCATTTTCTCTGACACTGCCAAAACTTTCACACCTTTCTTCACACCAACAAAAACGAGGGGAAGTCCTTCGGACGGTGTGATGATCCAAACCTCGGACATGACCCCGAAGCTGAACTTCCCCTATGCTTATTTATCTGATTTTAGCAAAGTTTAGGTAGCGAGATCAATTTATTGATTTTTAGAAAAGAAAATTCTAGCCCTTACCGAAAGGTTTTGAGAACACCCGATATTGATTGCAAATTTCAAGCGAACTTAGCAGTTTAGAGAGGATAGACCAGTTACACAGATGTTACACAGCCAAATTTTGCAATTTTTAAGCTGTATAAGTATTTGATTTTAAGGGAAAATGGTGGCGGATCAGGGATTCGAACCCCGGACACATGGATTATGATTCCACCGCTCTAACCAACTGAGCTAATCCGCCATTTCCCGATCATGCGGGATGTCGCCGAAGCGAGGCGATTACCTAATGGGCGAGGGCTTGGCTGTCAATATGGATAAATTGGTTTTTCGCAGGCGATTGGGCAGCAAAATGCCCGCCCCATTTATCCGGGACGGGCATTGGTGACTGTCGTAAATGATGGGATCAGATAAGCCCTTCGAGAATGTTTTCGTCATCCTCTTCGTCAGAACCCTGAAGCGCATCCAGCAGGGCGCTCAGCGGGTCTTTCTTATCGGCGTCATCATCGTCGCTGGCTTCCTGCAATTGCAGCAGCTGGGCGAGGAGATCATTGGAGAGACCGCCGGGTCGAGGTGGGGGCGGTGGCGGCGG
>SPJL01011879.1_pt1 | contig 17824 bp, 14 predicted proteins | sample 3741751 | NCBI WGS metagenome assembly SPJL01 (sample SAMN10925998, study PRJNA522277) | cold seep metagenome | isolation source: Elba SIP-enriched marine methane seep metagenome, extraction at timepoint T3 | place: Italy: coast of Elba, Mediterranean Sea | reverse complement strand
TACCCGCTAGAAGAAGGGGCAACTTTTCCCCTACATTTTCGTTTTAATAAAATGGGTTAAAATGCCCATGCCTCCCGTTTGCTTTATTGACTGAACAAACCGATGTCCTTATGACTTTTTGGAAACTAATTCTTCCACTGCTCTTCCTCCCTCTTTTTACCCAGGCCCAAGATTCGCGACTGGCCCAGCAATACTACCAAGGTGGGGAGTTTGAAAAGGCAAGTGAACTCTATAAAAAATTGCATGGGATCAATAATAAAAACGACTTTTACTTTGATCGCTACATCAATTGTCTGATTGCCTTGGAGCAATACGAAGAGTGTGATAAGATCGTCCGTAAGGAAATCAAAAAGAACCCAAAGAAAATTCAGCTCTATGTGACCTACGGTAATTTATTTGAACGTCAATATCGGGAGGAAGAAGCCCAGGCCCAATACCAAAAAGCCATTAAAAAACTCCCAGCCGATCGCTTCTCGATCATCAAACTGGCCAATGCCTTTACCAACCTCACCAAATACGAACTGGCTATCGCGACCTTCGAACAAGGTTCGATCTTACTCAAAGATAAACGAGTGTTTTCCTACAACCTTGGTGACCTCTACCGTCGTAAAGGTGATGTGGCCAAGATGATCGAAAACTATCTCAATAGCCTAGCCGATAATCCCAGCCGCCTTTCCTCCATGCAAACGCTTTTCCAGCGAAACCTCAGCGAAGATGGCTACCTCGAACTACAGGCGCAATTGTACGATCGGATTCAAGAAGATACCGATGCGACCTATTTTGGAGAATTGCTCAGTTGGTTATTTATCCAACGCAAAGATTATCCCGCCGCTTTCCGACAAGTGAAGGCCATCGATCGGCGCTTGAAGGAAAACGGTGCCCGTATCTATCAGCTTGCTGCAGTAGCGGCCAATGATAAAGATTATGAGTCCGCGATTATGGCTTATGATTATATCATCCAGGAAAAAGGAGGAACCTCTAGTTTTTATATCGAAGCCAAGCGAGAATTGCTTCGGTGCAAGCGGAGCCAGATTGTAGAAGGCTATCGCTACACAGAGGTAGATTTGGAGAAATTGGAATTAGAATACGAATCTTTCCTCAACGAATTTGGTCGGAACAAAACCACGGCGAGCATCGTAGCGGAATTGGCGGACCTAGAAGCATTTTACCTCAATAATCAAAATAAAGCCATCAGTTTGCTAGAGGAGATGATTGCTTATCCCGGCTTGCGTCCGAAATTGCAAGCGGAGGGTAAATTGAGTTTGGCAGATTTTTACCTAATGAAAGGCGAAATTTGGGAAGCAACGCTTTTGTATTCTCAGGTTGATAAAGCTTTTGCGGAAGAGTTATTGGGGCATGAGGCGCGTTTGCGCAATGCCAAGTTATCGTATTTTGCTGGAGACTTTCAATGGGCCCAGGCCCAGTTTGACGTACTCAAAGCATCTACGTCTAAGTTGATCGCCAATGATGCGCTTGACCTCTCGATCTTTATCCTCGACAATCTCGGCCTCGATACCACGGCCACTCCCCTCAACCTCTACGCCGAAGCGGACCTACTGGTTTTTCAAAACCGATTCCCAGAGGCCTTTTTAAAACTTGATACCTTGCTACAAGAGTTTCCCGAGCACTCCCTCGATGATGATGTCCTGTACACCAAGGCCAAAATTTTCCTAAAGAAACGCGAATACCAAAAGGCCAATGAGATGCTAGAAAGCATCATCACGGATTACCCGGAAGACATTCGCGCCGATAATGCCTTGTTTATGCTCGCCGAACTCAACGAAAATCAACTCAACGATATCGCTAAGGCCAAAGAACTTTACGAAAAGTTGTTCATCGATTATTCGGGCAGTACCTTTGCCGTCGAAGCGCGCAAACGTTTCCGAGCTTTGCGAGGAGATGAGGTGCAGTAGCTGGAAACATCACCATTAAATAGTATCATGATTTTATATAATGTAACGGTTAAGGTCGAAACCGAAATTGCTGAAGAATGGCTCAAGTGGATGCGCGAAACCCATATCCCTGATGTGCTCAATACTGGGCTATTTGTTGATCACCGCATTTGTCGACTACTCGTCGATGAAAGCGATGGCATCACTTATTCGATTCAGTATTCTTGTCCTGATCTGGCAACATTCGAACGTTACCAAAAAGACCATGCCCAAGCCTTGCAAGCGGATCACAAAGAACGCTATCAAAATCGCTACGTAGCCTTCCGCTCCCTGATGGAAGTGCTCTAAACCGCCGTCTTGAAGAACCTTTCTGCCATTATTTTGCTCTTTATCGCCAATACCATTTCTGGAGTGGCACAGGGGATCAGTATGATCTCGATTCCTTGGTATTTTGCAGCAGAAGGTGATATGGCACGTTTTGGCCTCATCTATATCCTCACCAATATCGGGATGCTCTTCTGGGCGCCTTATAGCGGCATCTTGGTAGATCGCTATAATCGTAAACACCTCTTTTTGTGGATCACGGTAATCTGTGGGACCTTATTATCCCTCATCGCTTATAGTGGTTTTGTAGGAGGGGGACTGCCTTGGTTTTGGGTGGCTTTTGTGTTTATGATGACCTTTTTCAACTACAACATTCACTATCCTACACTTTATGCTTTTGTACAGGAAATCTCGGAGCCTCGGTATTATGGGAAAATAACCTCCTATATTGAAATTCAAGGGCAGGTGTCGAGTATGATGGCGGGAGCGGGTGCTGCTTTTTTGTTGGAAGGGAGTACGGGCGAGGCCTGGACGATAATGGGTTGGACCCTGCCTTTTGCCTTGGAAATCGAGGCTTGGCAGATTCACGAAATCTTTGCCATGGATGCCGTTACCTATTTTGTGGCACTCTGTATTATCACTCCGATTTCGTTTCAGGCCCTGGTACACCGGGAAGTGGAAGAAACCGGAATTTTAACCCAACTAACCGTAGGCTATAATTACCTCAAGCAAAACCTTAATATCTTCATCTTTGGAGTAGCTTCTTATTCCAATTTTGTAGCCACCTTGCTGATCAACTTTTTTATCGCCGCCATTTACGTCAATAATCAGTTGGAAGAAGGAGGAGATGTATACGCCATTGCCGAAATTTTCTATGCCATCGGTGCCATCTTCGCCGGACTAGCCATCCGTCGTATTTTCCAGGCCATGAGCATTCCCCGGGCCATTATTATCCTGACTTTATTGGCCGGAGGGATCTTTGCCGTCCTTTTTGCCAATACCGAAGTCTGGCTATTTTATGCCATGCTCTTTCTCCTCGGAATCGCCAATGCCGGGACTCGTATCCTACGAATCACCTATCTATTTCAACAAATTCCGAATCAAGTATACGGTCGAGCGAATAGTATCTTCTTTTTGACCAACATTTCCTTCCGAATTTTGTTTCTTAGCTTGTTTTCCCTTGCTTTTTTCCAGCAGGGTAATCACATTATATACGCCTGTGGCTTACTTAGCCTCTTTTTATTGGCCTCGGCAGCAGTCCTAATTCGTTATTTTAAACGCTTTGCCTAGAATTGTCCATTTCTAAGGCGCAATTGCTGAAGTTGTAATGATTTAGACCGCTTCGTTTAGTATTTCAGACGGATTTAGCGTATTTTCGCTAAAGATTTGCCGAGAGCGTTTTCCTAACCAAATTTATTTAGACATGGTATTCGAATTGAATGAAGAACAATTAGCAGTCCAAGCAGCGGCACGGGAGTTCGCCCAAAAAGAACTCAAGCCTGGCGTTATTGAACGCGACTCCAAAATGATATTTCCTACCGAGCAAGTCAAAATGATGGGAGAACTAGGTTTTCTAGGAATGATGGTTGCTCCCGAGTACGGAGGAGGAGGTATGGACACCATTTCTTATGCTTTAGCAATTGAAGAAATTTCCAAAATAGATAGCTCTTGTTCGGTAATTATGTCGGTTAATAATTCGCTGGTTTGCTGGGGAATTGAAACCTACGGAACGGAAGAACAAAAATCAAAATACCTCCCACGCTTAGCTAGTGGAGAATGGATCGGCTCTTTCTGTTTGTCAGAACCAGAAGCAGGTAGCGATGCTACTAGCCAGCGTACTACCGCTGTTGATATGGGAGATCACTATCTACTCAACGGTACTAAAAACTGGATCACTAATGGTAAAAGTTCTAGCCTACACCTCGTGGTAGCTCAAACTGATGCTGACAAAGGACACCGTGGAATCAATGTATTGATCGTCGAGACCAGTTTGGATGGAGTAGTAGTAGGTGCTAAGGAGGATAAGCTAGGGATTCGTTCTTCGGATACGCATACGATCATGTACAATGATGTTAAGGTTCCTAAAGAAAACCGTATTGGCGAGGATGGTTTTGGGTTTAAATTTGCCATGAAGGTACTTTCTGGTGGCCGGATCGGTATTGCTGCTCAGGCCTTGGGAATTGCGGGTGGTGCTTACGAATTGGCAGTAAAATATGCCAATGAACGCAAGGCCTTTGGAAAAGAAATTAGCAAACACCAAGCGATTGCCTTTAAAATCGCAGATATGGCTACGGATATTGAAGCGGCTAAGCTTTTGGTCTACCGGGCGGCCTATCTCAAAGATCAACACATGGATTATGCGGCCGCTAGCTCAATGGCCAAAGTATTTGCCTCTGAAGTGGCCATGCGCCATACGGTCGAGGCGGTACAAGTCCACGGAGGCTACGGTTTTGTCAAAGAATACCATGTGGAGCGCCTCATGCGCGATGCCAAAATCACCCAGATTTATGAGGGCACGAGCGAAATCCAACGCATCGTAATCTCTCGGGAGATTTTGAAAAATAATAAACTCTACTTGCCTACGCTGCCACTTTCGATGCAGGAGGCTTAGAAATACGATATTTTCCGACCTAAAGGGCAGTAGGCAAAGCGCGCTTACTGCCCTTTTATTTTTTGCCATACAACCAATGCGAATTTTTCTCGTTTAAAGAGTAGCATGAAAAGCACCTTCAAAATAGCAACCTTCGCCGATATCCCCGTCAAGCTCCATTGGAGCTTTGGCCTTTTGTTCCTCTGGCCGGCTTATGTAGCTTATGGCACCGGCTTCCAATTGGCTATCGTAGGCTGGTTGGCCCTGTTTATCATCGCTCTATTTATATGCGTAGTACTCCACGAATATGGTCATGCCCTCACCGCCAAACATTATGGCGTCAAAACGCGGGACATTATTCTCTCTCCCATCGGAGGAGTGGCGCGACTAGAGCGATTGCCAGAACAGCCGTGGCAAGAGTTTGCCATTGCCCTCGCCGGACCCCTAGTCAATGTCGCCATCTGCTTTGTAATGGTGCCCTATTTTTTGGTCAATTCCTTTGATAGCGTGATCAGTATTGGGCAACAGCTATTCCTAGATCGCCACGCTCCGGCCCTACAAGACCTGTCGCTCAATTTTATCCCCTTTCTTTTCTTGATTAATATCCTCCTGGCGAGCTTTAACTTACTTCCCGCTTTCCCGATGGATGGTGGCCGGGTATTCCGCGCCCTACTATCGCTTCGCTTAGGCCGTCGTCGGGCTACCCAATTTGCGGCCTACCTAGGACAGGCTTTGGCCATTGGCTTTATGATCCACGGTTTTTATAATGGGGTTTTTCTCAACATCTTTATTGGCTTATTTGTCTTTTTTACCGCCTCCCAAGAGTATCGGATGGTAAAGATGGAAAGCTTTTTGACCGAACAAAAAGTAGGGGATTTACTTCGTCGACAATTTACCGTATTAAGACCTGATGAGTCTTTGGTGCGGGCCATTGAAGGCTTAAAGCAAGGGGTAGAGAAAAACTTTTTGGTGATGGATGAGGCGGAAGAACAGGTGCTGGGAGTAGTGCACGAGGAGTTCTTGCTGGAGGCCATTAAGCAAGAGGATGAAACGGCCTTGGTGATCACTTATCTGAGTGATCGTTTTGAGACGGTAGGCCCAGAACTTTCCCTAAAAGCCATCTTTTTCAAGATGCAGGAAAAGGGCTATAGCATTTTGCCCGTCTATGAAGCCAACGAATTGATTGGGGTGATTGATGTGAGTATGATGAACAACTTTCTGCGACTACAGCAAAAACTCATCAAATAGAAGAAGGGCTGACAGGAGTCCTCTCGTTTTATCTTCGCTAAACCAAGAATTGGGGCGGGGAAATTATTTTATAGAGGACTCCTGTCAGTCAGAAGAAGAAACCTATTTATTAGATTCCTAATTTCTGCTTTACCTGTGGCGTAAGATCGTCAGAATCTTTAGCATACAGCAAAACGTTGAATAAGCTCGAATCAAAGATCATCGTATAGCTATTCTCTTTAGCTACATCTTCGATGGCTTGCTGTACCCGATCCAAAATGGGTTTGAGCAATTCCTCGCGTTTTTGCATGATCTTCTCTTGCACCTCTTTCTCGTATTTACCGATACCTTCCTGTTCTTTTTGCAAGGCCGTTTGACGGTCTTGGATTTGCACCTGCGACAGAGATCCCGTCTCGATGTCTTTATAAAGTTGTTCTACCTTAGTTTCCAGTGCTTTAACCTTACTCTGCCCATCTTCCAAAAGAGGCTTTTGAAAAGCTTCCAGCGATTCATCCGCTTTTACTCGGTCTGGCATTATCTCCAAGAGATTACCGGAATTGATATAACCGTATTTTTGGCTAAAACCAGTATTGAGCGCTAGGATCGCTAGAGCAAGTGTCAAAAAGCTGATTTTGATCAGATTCTTCATACTATGTATTGATTTAAATTTTTGCAAAGGTACTTGAATGCAGGAAAAAAACGAAATACCGACCGAATTTGGTGCCAATGCCAGTTATTTTGACAGTTCTTTAACCTACACCTAAAAGTTAAACGAAAAACAAGCATTTCCGCTTCCTCCAGTTAAATTTAGATGAAATCTGCTCCGCTAAGCCCCAGATCGTATTGCTTGGAGCGGGTTTTTGCTAAAAAATGTCGGAAAAATGCTAAATTTAAAGAGTCCCTTCCCATGTAACCAAGAAAAATCAACTATTTGTAAACCAAAACTCTAAATTACTATGGCTTTTTTTGATTTTTTTAAAAACCTATTTGGCTCAGCCAAAAATGCGGCGGGAGATGTAGCAGGAGCCGCTGGTGGCGTTATGGAAGACGCTAAAGATACAGCAGGAAATATAATTGACAAGGCAGAAGATGTTGTTGAAGGAATGGTAGATAAAGCAAAAGATGTGGCCGAAGATGCGGTTGATATGGCCAAAGATGCGGCCGGAACGGTAATGGAAAAAGCAGGCGATGTGGTTGAAGGTGCGAAGGATATGGCGGAAGACGCCGCTGATATGGCCAAAGGCGCGGCTGGAACGGTAATGGAAAAGGCAGGTGATGTGGTTGAAGGCGCCAAAGATATGGCGGGCGATGCTGCTGATATGGCCAAAGGCGCGGCTGGAACGGTAATGGAAAAAGCAGGTGATGTGGTTGAAGGCGCTAAAGATATGGCGGGTGATGCTGCTGATATGGCCAAAGGTGCCGCTGGAGCAGTAGTGGAAAAGGCAGGTGATGTGGTTGAAGGCGCCAAAGATATGGCGGGCGATGCTGCTGATATGGCCAAAGGTGCCGCTGGAGCAGTAGTGGAAAAGGCAGGCGATGCTGTTGATGGTGCTAAAGATATGGCGGGCGATGCCGTTGATATGGCCAAAAATGCAACTGGCGGTGTAGTGGAAAAGGTTGGGGATGCTGCGGCTAGTGCCAAGGATGTGGCAGGCGACGTGGTAGATGGCGCTAAAGAAGCTGCCAGCGATGCCGTTGAAAAGGCGGGTGATATGGCCGAAGGAGCAAAAGACCTGGCTAGTAATGCCATTGATAAAGTAAAAGGAAATGATGATGTAGCTTAAAGCAACTACTCAAATCCTAAGACTGAAATAGTGCTCCATTAGAAAAATGGAGCACTATTTATGTTTATACATTGCAAATCGCAATGGCCTCTCGAAGCGAAGCCAATTTGTCGGTACGAGTGGGAATAAACTCCTGGGCCACATAGCCATGAAAACCCGTATCCACAATGGCCTTCATAATCGCCGGATAATACAACTCCTGCGTCTCATTAATCTCGTGCCGCCCCGGTACACCCGCCGTGTGATAATGACCAAAATACGAATGGGAATCGCGAATCGTTCGGATAATATCCCCTTCACTAATTTGCATGTGGTATATATCGTAGAGCAACTTGAAATTGGGCGAATCTAATTGCTGACAAAGCTGAATCCCCCAAGCGCTATTATCACACATATAATCAGGATGGTCAACCTTAGAATTAAACAGCTCCATGTGTATAATCACCCCGTGCTGCTCCGCCAAAGGCAAAATTTGCGATAAACCTTGGATACAGTTTTCCATTCCCTTTTCATCACTCATCCCCCTACGATTGCCCGAGAAGCAAATCAGGTTTTGATAGCCTTCCGCTGCTACTTTGGGGATCATCTCCCGGTAGTTGGCAATCAATACTTCATGGAATTTTGGATCATTCCAACCATCCGTCAGATTGATCTCCGCCCCATTACACATCGAACAATGAATACCATACTTTTTCAATACTGGCCACTCTTCCGGGCCAATCAAGTCAATGGCCTCAATGCCCATTTCCTTTAGCTGTGGTAGCAACTCTTCTAGAGGAACATCCTGAAAACACCACCGACAAACCGAATGATTGATTTTATGATCGTGTCTAGGACCTTGTTGTCGCCAAGCAGGTGCCCAAAGGCCTGTGCCCAACCAGCCCGAAGCTACGGCGCCGTGTTGGATAAATTGTCTCCTTTTCATCAAGTCGTAAATTTAAAGTGCCCAAGTTCCTCCTACCTTGGAGGCGAGAATACATCCTTGGTAAGGGCCCGGCACCGGACTGTAAACCAAATGCTCGGTAGCAATGGCTTCGGTGCTGAAGTAAGCCGAAATGGCCATATGGCGCAGGCTGTTCCAAAAATGGCAACGATAAAACATCGAGGCGGCCGTAGGATCACTAGGCGCTTCGTCTTCGTCGAGTAGTGCCTTTATTTTTTGCTGATCAGCTGCACTTACCTTAGTAGTGTGTTTTTCTACCAGTGCGGTTAGTTGCTCTGTTGTAGCATTTTGCAGCGCTTTATCATTGGCAAAGTCTTCAAAAAAGATGGCCATTCCCTTGCGGAAATCTTCCTGATCTTCGGTTTCGTATACATCGGCGATGATCAAATCACAAAGCTGATCTACTCCCACTTCGCTAGCAGAAGGCGTATTGGTAGTTGGTAATAAAAGGTCAAGAATATTACTAATCGCCTTTGCCTCTCCCGGTTGAAAAAAAGTAGGCTGCCAACCAATGGTAGCCGTAGGAGTACCGGATTGGCAAGAATGGAGCATGGTGGCCAAACTAGCCGCCGATAGGCTATACCCCATTCCAATACTAAGTCTTTTTAATGCGTCACGTCGGTTCATGATCTTAATTTTAGAGGTTTTGACGATTCAATTCTTTCACGGCATAATCAGCAGCTCGTGCCGTCAAGGCCATATAAGTCAAGGATGGATTCTGGCAAGCGGCGGAAGTCATCGCTGCGCCATCAGTGACGAATACATTAGATACACCATGGATCTGACTCCAGCGATTGAGTACGGAAGTTTTCGCATCGCGTCCCATTCGGGCCGTTCCCATTTCGTGGATACCTAAGCCAATAGCATACTCATTTTCATAAGGCTCAACATCTTTAAAACCGGCAGCTTCCAACATCTCGGCGGCGGCAATGGCCATGTCCTTACGCATATTGAGTTCATTCTCCCGAATCTTGGTATCAAAGGTAATGGTTGGTAAACCCCATTGGTCGAGCTTCTTCGTATTGAGCGTCATCTTATTATCGTGATAGGGAAGGATTTCTCCAAAAGCGGTCATCCCTGCCCGCCAAGGGCCCGGCTGGAAAAGGTCGTCTTTGAAAGAAGCTCCAAAACCAAATTCCGCTACTCCACGCATCCAATTTTCGCGACTCGCCCGGCCCTGATAACCATAGCCCCGAACAAAATCTTTCTGCGTCGTCTCTTTATTCAAATTCCGAAAACGAGGAATATAGAAACCATTCGGGCGACGGCCTTTGTAGTAACGATCCTCAAAACCAGGGTAGTTGCCATTGGCACCCACCTTGAAGTGGTGATCCATAATATTATGACCTAGTTCGCCACTATCATTCCCCATACCATTGGGAAAACGTTTGGACTTACTATTCATCAAAATCCAAGTAGAGGCAATCGCCGAAGCATTACAAAAAACGATGCGCGATTTGAAATCCATCGTCTTCTTGGTTACGGTATCGATGACGCGAACGCCACTCGCCCGACCTTTTGCTTCGTCGTAAATGATTTCAAAAGCAATGGAGTTTGGACGCAAGGTCATATTGCCAGTCGCTTCGGCAGCAGGTAGGGTAGAAGTATTGCTACTAAAATAGGCTCCAAAAGGACAACCGCGGATACAGCGATTGCGCGATTGGCAAACCCCACGAGTACCGATGGGATTCTTTCCCGTGATATGCGCGGCCCGACCGATAGTAAGCATTCTTTCGGAGAAATTGGCCTCGATCCCTTTCTTGAGTTCTTCTTCTACACAGTTGAGTTCCATAGGAGGCAAAAGTTTGCCATCCGGTAATTGACTCAAGCCTTCGTTTTGACCACTTACCCCAATAAACTGTTCTACGTAATCGTACCAAGGTTTGAGGTCTTTGTATCGGATGGGCCAATCGACACCATTGCCATCTTTGAGGTTGGCTTCAAAATCCATTTCACTCCAGCGATAACTTTGCCGCCCCCAAGTCAGCGAACGACCACCGACATGATAACCTCGAATCCAGTCGAAACGACTACCGGATACTTCCTCGTAAGGGTGGTCGGTATCTTTTACAAAAAAGTGGACGTGCTCGGGGCGAGTGGCAAACCCCGTACGCGATTGCATGGGGTAGTCCTTCATTTGTTTGCGAGTCAGTTTGCCTCGATATTTATTATCCCAAGCTTCGTCATTGGCGGTGGGATAATCTTTAAGGTGAACGACATTACGGCCTCGGTCGAGCACTAGCGTCTTCAGGCCTTTTTCGCACAATTCTTTGGCAGCCCAGCCACCGCTGATCCCCGTTCCAATGACGATAGCATCGTATTCCATGGGGCTGTTCTCATCAAATAATGGCATGTGATTCTGTATTTAAATTTCGCAGGAGAAAACCCATTGGCAAAGTCCATCGCTGTCTGTAACAAGGATGGACTTCATGCTTTATGACCCAGTATTATTTGCTAAGAATAGGGGAAGAAGGAAAATAATCTGGTCTATAAGTTAAATCTCCAAAAAATGATTCGTATTCGATTTGTCGAAGTACGGCATTTTTTGACATCATTCCAAATATTTGAGAACACAAAAGGGGCCTTCGTCAGGTAGGCAATAATTTTACTCAAACCAACAAATCAAACAACATCGCATTATCATTGAGCGTCTGATAACGGATGCCATGTTTGTCCATTCTTTGAATGAGCCCGGCATAATCGCTGGCCTGTGCTAATTCCAAACCTACCATGGCTGGACCAGCAGGGCGATTGTGCTTTTTGGTGTATTCAAAATGAGTAATATCATCCTTGGGCCCTAATACGTCATTGAGAAAGTCGCGGAGAGCTCCAGCGCGTTGGGGAAATCGAATGATAAAGTAATGTTTCAACCCTTGATGAAGTAGAGAGCGTTCCTTGATCTCTTCCGTCCGGGTAATATCATTATTGCCACCACTGATTACACAAACCACAGTCTTACCTCGAATCTGGTCGCGATAGTTTTCTAGCGCGGCAATGGTCAAGGCTCCGGCGGGTTCTACCACAATGGCCTCTTGATTATACAATTCTAAAATGGTAGTACATACTTGTCCTTCCGGCACCAATAGTACCTCCTCCAATACCTGTTGACAAATGGCAAAAGTTTTTTGCCCCACTTGTTTTACCGCTGCCCCATCTACAAAAGGATCAATCTGTTCTAACAGCTGTCGCTTGCCTTGTTTTAGAGATTGATACATGGCCGGAGCACCAGCCGGTTCAACCCCTACAATCCGCGTTTGCGGACTAGTCTGCCGGAATACACTACCTAGCCCTGAGGCCAGCCCACCACCGCCGATTGGGACCAATACCAGATCAATGTCCCGATCACAATCATTAATGATTTCCAAACCCACACTCCCTTGCCCAGCAATCACCTGCTCGTCATCAAAAGGAGGAATGAACGCTCGCTTTTCCTGCGCGGCAAAACGCAATGCTTCTTCCTGCGCAGTATCAAAGGTATCTCCCCAAAGTTGAATTTCAACCCATTCCTTACCAAAAAACCGAACCTTGTCGATCTTCTGACGGGGAGTAGTTTCGGGCATGTAAATTTTGCCTTGGATACCTAGTTTTCGACAAGCCAAAGCTACTCCTTGGGCGTGGTTGCCCGCACTGGCACAAACGATCCCTGCTTGGCGTAGCTCGGGAGCGAGCGTAGCGAGTTTATTATAGGCCCCACGGATTTTATAAGAGCGGACCACTTGCAGGTCTTCGCGTTTGAGGTAAAGCTGACAATCGTAACGTTCGGAAAGGGCCAGATGATGGAGGAGGGGAGTGGCTACTGCCACTCCCTTGAGGCGCGTTTGTGCGCGGTAAATTTGTTCGAGTGGGATCAATTCCCGTTGGCTTGGTGGTAGTGAGGTCATGAGTTATCTAGGAGTTAACCGTTGCCTTACTTTTCTCTGGTCGTAGGCTACGCACCGCTTGGCCCGCTTGCCACATTTCAGATTCCCGTAACTCCCGAAGTTCTTCTTCCAACTTCTCCCGATAGTCGGCCTGACTATTACTGTCGATCGAACGTTGTGCCTCTTCACCAGAAGCTACACTATCATAGAGTTCTTCAAAGACCGGAGCAACAGCATCGCGGAATTTGTTTTTCCAATCTAGGGCACCTCGTTGGGCAGTAGTAGAACAATTGGCGTACATCCAATCCATACCGTTTTCTGCAACCAAAGGCATCAAGCTTTGGGTGAGTTCTTCAACGGTTTCGTTGAAGGCTTCACTTGGGCTATGGCCCCGACGGCGGAGCAGATCGTATTGTGCTTCGAAGATGCCTGCGATAGCTCCCATCAAGGTGCCTCGTTCGCCAGTGAGATCACTGTATACTTCGCGTTTGAAATCGGTTTCGAAGAGGTAACCCGAACCGATGCCAATTCCTAAGGCGACGACTCGTTCGTAGGCCCGCCCGGTATAATCTTGTTCGATGGCGTAGCTTGAGTTTAGCCCTTTGCCCGCTAAAAATAGTCGACGTAAACTTGTGCCCGATCCTTTAGGCGCGGCCAAAATTACATCGATATTTTCCGGTGGTACTATGCCCGTACGATCTTTGTAGGTGATGCCAAAACCATGAGAAAAATAAAGTGCTTTGCCTTCGGTGAGCAGAGGCTTGATACTTGGCCAAACTGCAATTTGGGCTGCATCAGAAAGCAGGTATTGAATAATGGTTCCGCGCTTTACGGCTTCTTCGATGGGAAACAGGGTTTCGCCTGGTACAAAGCCATCGGCGACCGCTTTATCCCAAGATGCCGAAGGATGGCGTTGGCCGACGATGACCTTCATGCCATTGTCGCGTAGGTTGAGCGCTTGCCCCGGGCCTTGTACCCCGTAGCCGATAACGGCGATGGTCTCTTCGCTGAGAATGGCCTGAGCCTTTTCGAGAGGGAATTCTTCGCGGGTGACTACGTTTTCTTCAACTCCGCCAAAATTAATCGTTGCCATGATTAAGTCTTTTTATTGGTTTATAATTGTGGCCTTTGGCCCGATTGGGAAGGCGCACGGCCATCCAATGATTTGAGATAAGTATTGAGTCGCTCCATAGGTTTGACCACGGCCACCCGACCGGAGCGGACAAATTCATAAATGCCTATTTTTTCTAATTCTTCTAGTAATGCTTTCGTCTCATGTGCATGCCCCGTCTTCTCAATGACGATATAATCCGCCTCAATTTCTAGGATACGGGCATTATGAGCGCGAATCAATCGCTCCACCTTATTGCCATTATTGAAAGCAGCAGTGGGGACTTTGTACAGCGCAATTTCTTGGTAAATAATTTCTTCATTGTCGTAGTAAAAGGCTTTGATGACATCGATCTGTTTTTCCAATTGCCCGACAAGTTTGCGTACCGTTTCTTCATCTACCAGCACCACGATGATAAAGCGGTGAATGCCTTTGATAGAAGATTCCGAAACGGTCAAACTTTCGATGTTGAGATGGCGTCGGGTAAAAACCGAAACGACGCGAGTCAATAAACCTGTTTTATGTTCGGTATAAACCGTGATGTTATATTCTTTGGTCATGATTACAGTCTTTTAAGTGACGGAGAATTATTCCAAACGGATTTCTGAAACGCTACAACCGGAAGCGATCATAGGGAAAATATTTTCCTCTTTTTCTACCCGAACGTGAAGTAGAAATGGGCCCTCGTGGGCTAACATTTCGGTAATGGCCGTCTCCAACTCTTCTGGTTTTTCCACCACCCGACCGGGAACGCCAAAGCCTTTGGCGATTTGGATGAAATCTGGATTTTGCAAAGCGACTGAAGAGTAGCGACGATCAAAAAATAATTGCTGCCACTGTCGCACCATGCCTAGGTATTCATTGTCGAGTAAAATGATTTTTACTCCTACTTCCCATTGCGCGAGCATACCCAATTCTTGAATGGTCATCTGAAAACCACCATCGCCAATAAAGGCTACGACCTCTTCTTCCGGGCGGGCCAATTTGGCGCCAAAGGCAGCGGGTAAACCATAGCCCATCGTTCCCGCGCCACCAGAAGAAACCCACTGATTGGTATTGCGGTATTCATAGTAGCGCGCCGCGATCATTTGATGTTGCCCTACATCAGTAGTGACGATCGCTTGCCCCTTTGTCTGACGAGAAACTTCTCGTACTACTTGGCCCATTCGCAGGTTGCCCTGCGCGCTGGCTTTTAGGTCATGCTGCATCACTTTGGCTTCTTCCAATTCCTTGCAAGCGGCAAATTCCGCTAACCAATCGGGATAGTTTTTTTCTTCCACCAAAGGCAACAACTCTTGCAATGCCAACTGGGCATCAGCTAGAATAGGGACGTGGGCAAAAACATTTTTATGGATTTCTGAAGGATCAATCTCAATGTGGATGACCTTTGCTTGTTTAGCGTAGCGGCTTAAATCACCCGTAACTCGATCGTCAAAACGCATTCCTACGGCGATCAATACATCGCATTCATTGGTCTTGATATTGGGACCATAATTTCCATGCATGCCGAGCATTCCCATATGTAGCGGATGGTCGTTAGGCAAGGTGGATAAACCGTGGATGGTACAGCCAAAAGGAATGCCCGTTTTTTCAACAAAACTTTTAAAGATGTCTTGCGCATGGGCAATTTGAATACCATGTCCGGCGAGTAAAAAAGGCTTCTTCGCAGTGTTGATTAAGGAAGCTGCATCGCGAAGGGCTTCGGTGCTAGGCTGAGGGTAGGGGTGGTAAGAACGAATAAATGGTTGAGCTTCATAATGAAACTCCAGGCTATCAAATTGAGCATCTTTGGTAATGTCGATAACTACCGGCCCCGGACGTCCCGAATTGGCGATGTAAAAAGCTTTGGCAAAAACACTTGGAATTTCCTCGGCCTTGGTAATTTGATAATTCCACTTGGTGATGGTAGTGGTGCATCCTACCACATCGGTTTCTTGAAAGGCATCGCTGCCGAGTAGCCGACTAGCGACTTGTCCGGTAATCGCGACTAGTGGCGTGGAATCCATCATGGCGTCAGCCAAACCAGTAAAAAGATTGGTCGCCCCCGGGCCAGAAGTAGCCATGCAAACCCCCGTGCGGCGAGTAACCCGAGCGTAACCTTGAGCAGCGTGAATTGCACCCTGCTCATGTCGGGGTAGAATATGACGCAGCCGATCCTGATAGTGGTAAAGGGCATCGTAAACGGGCATAATGGCCCCACCCGGATAACCAAAAATCGTATCTACATTTTCGGCGAGTAAACAACGTAATACGGCTTCTGCACCGCTGATGCGGTTTGTCGACGGCGCCGTGGCCGCTTTGAGGGAGGCTGGTGCTTGTTGAGATGAACCTTTCATGATGAGCAATGTTTGTCCCGAATGGGTCGGGTTATATCAAATTAATTCTAGTTGAACTCGTTTTTTAAGTAGGGGAAGAGTATAATTTATTGATCCGTCACGCAGCCCTCACTTGCTGAGGATACGTTGCGACTGTATTTGCGTAAAATGCCAGTTGTAGCTGGAATTGATGGCGCTTGCCAAAGTGCTTTTCGCTGTGCAATTTCTTCTTCACTCAACTCCGCTCGGATAAGATTTTGCTCTGCGTCGATGGTGATTAAGTCTCCATCTTTCAACAGTGCGAGCAAACCTCCACTTTGTGCTTCAGGGGTAATATGGCCAACGACAAAACCGTGGGTGCCTCCCGAAAAACGACCATCGGTAATCAAGGCTACTTTTTTACCCAAACCCACGCCCATAATCGCTGAAGTTGGTTTGAGCATCTCGGGCATCCCCGGTGCCCCGCGAGGCCCAGAATACCTGATCACGATCACTTCGCCTGCTTGTACCTCACCCGCGCCAATGGCGACATTTGCCGCAGCTTCCCCATTAAAAACCCGCGCGGGGCCACTGAAGCGCAGCCCTTCTTTACCTGTAATTTTAGCAACGGCTCCTTCCTCCGCTAAATTTCCATACAAAATCTGCAAATGCCCACTCGCTTTGATCGGTTGACTTACGGGGTGGATTACCTCCTGTCCAGCTTGCAAACCTGCTAAGGTGGATAGGTTTTCTGCCATAGTTTTTCCCGTTACGGTCATACAGTCGCCATGGAGTAGTCCCTCATCGAGCATCAATTTGAGTACGGCGGGAATTCCTCCTACTTGATGTAAATCTTGCATTACGAAGCGACCGCTAGGTTTGAGGTCGGCGAGAAAAGGCGTTCGATTGCTGATACTTTGAAAGTCGTCGATGCTGAGGGGCACATTGACAGACTTGGCCATTGCGATTAGGTGGAGCACTGCATTGGTAGAGCCCCCCAATACCGTGATGAGGGTGATGGCGTTCTCGAAGGCCTCCCGAGTCATGATGTCGCGCGGTTTGAGGTCTTTCTCCAAGAGCGCTTGGAGGGCGGGACCTACCGCTAGACATTCCTCTTGTTTTTCTGGGCTGATGGCGGGATTGGAAGCATTATAGGGTAAACTCATCCCTAGTGCCTCAATGGCCGAGGCCATGGTATTGGCGGTATACATCCCACCACAGGCGCCGGGGCCGGGACAGGCATTGCGGATGATGCCGCGGAATTGGGTTTCGTCGATGCTACCCGCAATTTTTTGGCCGAGGGCTTCAAAGGCGGAAACGACATCGAGCTTTTGGTTTTGGTAACAGCCGGGGCCGATGGTTCCACCATAGACGAGGATAGCCGGGCGATTGAGTCGGCCGAGGGCCATCATGGCACCGGGCATATTTTTATCACAACCTACTACGGCAGCTACAGCATCGTACCATTGAGCCGAAACGACGGTTTCGATGGAGTCGGCAATGATGTCGCGAGAAGGTAGAGAATAGCGCATACCCGAAGTTCCCATCGAGATGCCATCGCTTACGCCGATGGTGTGGAAGATGAGACCGAGGAGCTCTTGCTCTTGCACCCCGGTTTTGATCACCTTCGCCAAATCGTTGAGGTGCATATTGCAGGGATTCCCTTCCCAGCCTGTGCTGACGATTCCGACCTGAGGTTTTTTCAGGTCCTCGCTGCTGAGGCCTAGGGCATGAAGCATGGCCTGGGCGGCAGGTTGGGTGTCATCTTGGGTGACGGTCTTGCTGTATCGGTTTAGTTC
>SPJL01008554.1_pt1 | contig 17897 bp, 15 predicted proteins | sample 3741751 | NCBI WGS metagenome assembly SPJL01 (sample SAMN10925998, study PRJNA522277) | cold seep metagenome | isolation source: Elba SIP-enriched marine methane seep metagenome, extraction at timepoint T3 | place: Italy: coast of Elba, Mediterranean Sea | reverse complement strand
GAGGGACAAATCACCATCATGCCCGGTGGACAATTGATCCTGCAAGAAGCATTTTTGCATAGCGATTGCGGTGGTTCCTGGGCCGGAATCAAACTCGTAGAGGAAAAAGACAAAGAGACGGGGAAGGTGATTTTTATCGGCAAGTCCCAAATTTTTGATACGGAGTTATTTGCCCCATCCAAAGAAAAGCCCAAAGATTAAACAAGGAATGGTCAACCAGCTATGCTTTGGATTGTTAAGCTATGTAATTTGAAGTATCTTGACTTACAAAGTACAAAGAGATAAAAGTATGCAAGAACCTTACTCTCATGGCTCCCCCCAGACGCGCTCGATGGCTTTCCATCCCTACAATATTTTTCTCATGTTGACCCTCGCCGGGATCATCATGCTCTTTCTAGCTCTTTCGATTTCCTTTATTTATTCGCGGGTAGAGGGAAATATTCCCGTAATTAAACTTCCGCCCATCTTCCTTTTCAATACATTGATTCTGCTGGGCAGTAGTGCCACTTTAATCTGGGCCAAACGCTGCTACCTCAAAGATGAAACCGAGAATTATCAAAAGGCACTGATTTATACCATTGTCCTGACCCTGGTCTTTATGATTGCTCAATTTATTGGCTGGCAACAGCTTTTTGCCGATAACATTTTTATCAATTCTAATAATGGAGCGGCCTACCTTTACCTGATTTCAGGACTTCACTTTGCCCACGTCATTGCAGGACTGCCCTTTCTCGTCCTCTTCCTCTGGACTGCTCGCAAGCGAATGCAAGAACCCGTCAGTGTCTTGGTTTACTTTTCCGATCCAGAAAAAAAACTTAAGCTGCGCTTACTGACGGTTTATTGGCATTTCCTCGATATCCTCTGGATTTACCTTGTTTTATTCCTCTGGATCAATTCTATGATCGCCTAATTGACGCCGGCCTAAGGATTATTTTCATTTGTCCAGATACTGGCCCTACTTATTCCTCCACACGATTGGGTAAGTTAGGGGGGAATGTTATCTTTGCAGCTTTCAAAACCTACAAAAAGAAGCTGCCACACTATGCAGACTACTGAACCTGCCGTTAACCTCGAAGTAGCTCAAAATCTGGGGCTCAATCCTGAGGAATATCAAAAGATTAGCGACATCATGGGCCGCCAGCCCAATTTCACAGAACTGAGTATTTTCTCTGTGATGTGGTCGGAGCACTGCTCCTACAAAAATTCCATCAAATACCTCAAAACGCTTCCCCGCGATGGCGCCCGCCTTTTGGTCGGAGCTGGAGAGGAAAATGCCGGCCTAGTCGACATTGGTGGAGGCTTGGCCTGTGCCTTTAAGATCGAATCGCATAATCACCCTTCCGCTATCGAGCCTTTCCAAGGAGCAGCAACAGGAGTCGGTGGTATCCATCGGGATATTTTTACGATGGGCGCTCGTCCGATTGCAGCATTAAATTCACTGCGGTTTGGGAATATTGACTTGCCTCATACCAAACGATTGGTGGAAGGTGTGGTCAGTGGAATTGGCCATTATGGCAATTGCTTTGGTGTACCTACAGTAGGTGGCGAGGTCTATTTTAATGATTGCTACAACCAAAATATCTTGGTTAATGCCATGTCAGTAGGAATCGTCAAAGTAGGCGAAACAGTATCGGCAGTGGCAGATGGGCCGGGCAATCCAGTATTGATCGTAGGATCAGCGACAGGGAAAGATGGTATCCACGGAGCAACCTTTGCTTCTGCGGACCTTACCGAAGATTCTGCGGAAGATTTACCAGCAGTTCAAGTAGGTGATCCCTTTCAGGAAAAATTACTCCTCGAAGCTTCGCTAGAAGCGATCAAAACGGGAGCCGTAGTGGGGATGCAAGATATGGGAGCCGCAGGGATTACCTGCTCTACCTCCGAGATGAGTGCCAAAAGTGGTACGGGAATGTTGATCAACTTAGATAAGGTTCCTACCCGCCAAGCCAATATGAAGCCTTTTGAGATTTTGCTGAGTGAAAGTCAGGAACGGATGTTGATTGTAGCCGAAAAAGGCAAAGAGCATCTGCTTTATGATGTTTTTGATAAATGGGATCTCGAATGCGAGCACATTGGTGAGGTGACAGATACGGGACGCTTGGTTTTTATGGAAAATGGCGAAGTAGTCGCTGATGTTCCTGCCGATCCTTTGGTATTAGGTGGAGGCGCACCCGTTTATGATCGCGAATACCAAGAACCTGCTTACCTGGCAGATATTGCCGCTTTTGATGCTTCAAAAATCGAAGAACCTACTGATTTATTGGCAGTTGCAAAACAGCTTTTTGCATCTCCCAATGTCGCTTCTAAGCGTTGGATTTACGAACAGTATGATTCCATGGTTCGCACCAATAATATGAGTACCAACCGACCTTCGGATGCTACTTTGGTAAGGGTAAAAGGGACCAATAAGGCCCTGGCCGTAACCACCGACTGTAATTCTGACTACGTAAAGGCTGATCCTTATATCGGAACCATGATCGCCGTTTCGGAAGCCGCTCGGAATATCGTTTGCTCTGGTGGCGATCCCGTTGCCATTACCAATTGCCTCAATTTTGGTAATCCTTACAACCCTGAGGTTTATTGGCAGTTTGTCAATGCCATCAAAGGCATGGGGGAAGCTTGTCGCCGTTTTAATACACCAGTTACCGGAGGAAATGTCAGTTTCTACAACCAATCGGTGTTTAAAGATAAGACCGACCCCGTCAATCCAACCCCAACTATCGGGATGTTAGGCGTATTGGATGATGCCGAAAAGCAGATGACGCTTGACTTTAAGGCAGAAGATGATCAAATTTACATCTTGGGAGCCACCCGAGAGGATATCAATTGCTCTGTTTACCTCCGCGAGATACATGGAGTTGCGCTATCCCCGGTCCCACATTTCGATTTGGAAGAAGAAATTGACCTACAAAGCATTATCAAAAATTTAATCCAAAGTGAGCTAATTGTCTCCGCACACGACGTATCAGAAGGTGGAATCTTCGTATGTTTGACCGAAAGTGCGATGGCAGGAAATCACGGATTTAAGATCAACACTCGCCCGGGGATACGAAAAGATGCCTTTTTATTTGGCGAAAGCCAGAGTCGGGTGATCGTTTCGGTGAAAAAGGCCCGGGAAACGTCTTTCCTAAACCTTATGGCACAGCAGAACGTTGAGTGTACAAAACTTGGTGAAGTTTTTGGTAAAAATCTGATCGTAGACGATCGCAACTTTGGACCACTTTCCGATTGGAAAAACATATACGACCACAGCCTCGGACAAAAGTTGGAGGCATAATTTTCAGAGCACAAAAAATTTTTTAACAATGAAAAATAGTTTCTTTCACTTACTCTTTTTTGCTGGTATGATGGTAATAACCTCTACTAGCCTTTCGAGCTGTGGCGAAGTTTCTGCCCCTGGTACTACCATTAATGGGGAAATTAGCGATGCTGCCAACCTACAAGCATTTTTTGACCATATTGGTCTTAATAACCAATCTACTCCGATCGGTAAAACCGAAATCGATGGTGATGGTAAATTCTCTATCAACCAACCAGAAGGTTTGGAAGAAGGGCTTTATCGCCTCCGGATCGGTGCCAAAAGAGCTCAAATGATCTTTGATGGTACGGAAAAAAATGTTACCCTAACCGGAACGCTTGACGATATGACTAATGGCAAGCTTCAAGTGACGGGTTCACCGAATGCCCAGCAATACGCGGATATTCAAACCCGGATGCGGAGCAAGCAAACCTCTCGTGACGACTTGGCCAAGGAGGTCAAAACCATCGAGCACCCGCTTACTGCTGCTTTGGTAGCCATGCAATACCTCGCTACCGACGAGAAATACCTTCCGAACCTACAGGCTGCTGCTCAAAAGTTGACCACCAGCAATCCTCAGTCGTCTTACGTCAAGGATTATAATAACTTCGTAGGTGGCCTTCAAAAGCAATTTGCACAACGCAAAGCGAGCGAACTCGTAAAAGTGGGGCAACCTGCTCCTGAGATCGAATTGCCTAGCCCTGATGGCAAAACCTACCGCCTCTCTGATCTACAAGGTAAGGTAGTATTACTCGACTTCTGGGCAAGCTGGTGTGGCCCTTGCCGCCGTGCTAATCCTCATGTAGTAGAGACCTACAAGAAGTACAAAGACAAAGGTTTTACCGTATACAGCGTATCACTCGATGGAATCGATTCTCGGGTTAAGCGTCAATTCCAAGACAAACCAGATCAGTTGGAGCAGCAAATGAAGCGTTCTAAAGATCGTTGGTTGAGTGCAATCGAAAAGGATGGCTTGGTTTGGGATTATCACGTGAGTGACTTGAAAAAATGGGAGTCCGTACCTGCTAGCATCTATGGTGTTCGTGGTATTCCTCGTACCTTCCTGATCGACCGGGATGGTAAGATTGCGGCGGTTAACCCTCGTAATAACTTGGAGCAAGAGTTGTTGAAATTGTTGTAAACGACAAAGATTCTTGAAATACACCAGGTAAAACCCTGGCTCTGTAAAGGAGTCGGGGTTTTATTTTTTCCCTAAATCAGACGGAGTAAAATCACGATTAAAATCAGAAAGCGCGCTAAACTAATGCGATAAAACCAGCTCTTTTTTTCCCGACGGATATTATAAAGTAGCATCAGCGCAGAAAAGATAAAGAGTAAACTTGCTCCTCCCAAGGCCAGATTATACAAGGTCGCCCCTCCTTCCCATGATTGCAATCGCAAATAAATTCCGGCAATGCCCATGATAAAGCAGGCCGCAAAGCCAATGGTTACCAATAGTTCAATGGTGTTGTGGGCCTTGGGGCGAAAGAAGAACCAAGAAATAAACAGGTAATTCAAACAGGCCATTACGGCGCCTACCGAAAAAAACCACCACCAGATATCAAAACTAAAGTAACGTAGGGCAAAAGCGGTAAAAAGGATTCCGATTGGAATGAGTTCGAGGAAAAAGGCGAGTCGACGATTCCTGCCCCGTAGGGTGGCTTCGCGAGCGGGATCGCGAGCTTGGTCGGCATCGAGTGGCAATTGATTTTCTTCGGACATTTAAGTGGTTTAGAGCGTTGGCGGATTGCGAAACAGCGCACAAAAGATGCCAGTGGCTACGGCAGCATTCAGCGATTCGGTCCCATTCTGGGCAGCAGCAGGTATCTTTAGCCGATGTTGAATCAAGGCCTGGGCCGATTTCGAAATCCCTTGGCTTTCATTGCCCACCACAATCATTGCTGCTGATGGCAAGGCCTTTTCAAACACATTTTCTCCATCCAATACTGTTCCATAGATCGGCAACTGAGGCTGCGCTGCTACCAAGTCCTTCAACTCGTATGGAAGAATCGGCACCCTTAAGATTGCTCCCATCGCCGATTGAACGACCTTGGGCATATACTCATCAACGCAATCTGGGGAGCAAAAAATATAATCGAAGCCAAACCAATCGGCAATTCGAATGATGGTCCCCAAGTTGCCAGGATCGCGAATGCCATCGAGGTAGAGCGAAAGGCCCCGGCCCAGTCGCTCAGAGTCCAGCGTCCAATTGAAGCGATCCGCTACGATCAGCACCTGATTGGGAGTGCTTAAATTAGAAACTTGCTTAAGTTCTGATTCTGAAACAGTTAGGGTTTTGTTAAGGTGTACTCCAAGTAGCTTTTGTTGCGTTTTAATCCAATCGGAAGTAGCAAATATCCATTCCGGGCGAAAGCGTTCTTGCTCTAGCAATTCGCGAGCAATTTTATCGCCTTCAACGATAAATTTATTATACTTTTGTCGGTACTTTTTCTGGCGCAAGGCGCGCAGGTACTTTATCTTATTTTTGGAAAGTCCGGTAGAATCCATTATCAAGCATTTTTTGATACTTTACCAGGCACTAATGAGCACTTTATCAGCATGAATTGGAGGAGTAGCCCATCCATTATGGTCATTTTATTGCTGCTGTCACTACTGGCATTGCTTAGTAGTTGCAATACTAGTAAAATTCCCGGGCTGGGCGAAAAATTGCTCCACAAGAATACCATCGAGCTAAAAATACCTAAGAAGGAACGAAATGTTCGTAATCTTCGCTACGAACTGAGTACCTTAGAAAAGCAAAAGCCCAATACCAACTATCTCTTCTTTGTTCCCCGCGAGGGCATTTATCATGCCTTTAGCCAGCCCAAAGACTCGGGACGAATTAAGAAGTTGGTCAAACGAACGCTTGGAGAAAAACCAGCCATTTTTAGCCCTACCCTAACGGCAGAAACGGCACAGTCGATGGAATACTACCTCAATAACCTCGGCTTTTTTGATGCCAAGGTTAGCTATGATACTATCCCCGTTCGTAAGCATAAGATAGAAGTGGTCTATAAAGTGTCTACCGACCGAGCCTATACCATTGATACCGTAGCCTTTTTTTCTCGCGATAGCAAGGTACAAAGCATTCTGGAATCCCATCGGGAGGAAACGAAGCTTGAAGTGGGTAAGCTGGTAAGTTCCGAGGCCTATCAAGCCGAAGTAAAACGAATCATTGCCCTCTTGCGAAATCGCGGTTACTATCAATTTGATCGCAGCTTTATAGATGTCCTCCGAGCGGATAGCACCGGGCGAAAAGTATCGATTTTCTTGGAAGTTTTTCCCCCTCGGGATCGCGAACAACATCCTATTTTCCATATCGGCCAGATCAATGTTTATCCCAATTACTACCCCGGCGATGAGGAAGCCAATCTCCCTGACACCACCGTCAATGGTATTCACTATCGTTCGTACAACGAAAAGTTGAACATTAAACCCAGCGCCATCGAACGCTCGGTTTTTCTAAAAACGGGCGACCTCTACCGACAAGAGAATCTGGAAAAAACCAAGTTTCAACTCAATCGCCTCAATAACTTCCGCGCCATTTCGATTGCCCCTCGGATCGATTCCGTACGGGCAGATGTCCTTCACCTCGATGTTTACCTCACCCCCAGAAAGAAACTAGAATTAGGTGGCGATTTCGAATTCAATAATTCCAACTATACCGTAGCCCAGGAAGGGGTCAACCTCCTAGGCGTATCTCTGGGGGTCAACTATCGAAATTGGAATCTATTCCGCAATGCTACCCTGCTAGATCATCGAATTACGGCGGGGATAGAGCTGAATTTACAGGAATTGGATAATCCGAGTAATCTGATTTTCTCGGCAGATGCCTCCTATACTTTTGGGCTTTATCTGCCCAAGTATATTCCTTGGACCGGGCCCTACCGCTTGCTCAATAAGATTCGGGTGGGTAGGCATAGCATTACGGGAGAACCAAAGTATCTGATCGATAATTTTTACCGTCAATTGCGCGAAACCGCCAAGACGCGAATCAGCGCCAACCTCAGTATTCGGAATATTTCGACGCTTTATTTGGAAAATTCTTATAACGCCGCTTTTGGTTATGAATTTACCCCAAATCAGCAACATAACTTCCTCATCAATCATACTGGTTTTACCCTTTTCTATATCCCCGATTCGTCGATTACACCGATCTATCAGCAAATCCTCGACAATAACGACTTCCTTCGTCTCAGTCAGGATCGACAGCTTTTTACCGGCTTATTTTTCAATGACTTTAACTATACCTATACCGGTAAGGTCAACTCTCTGGGAGAGTCTTGGTTTTTTAATGGTTACTTCGAATTGTCTGGTTTGGAGGCCTGGGGGGCCAATAAGATTTATAATGGCTTATCGAATGATAGCGTTACCTTTCAAATCCTCAACGATTTCAGTTTCGAGCAATTTCTCAAACTAGATCTGGACGTCCGCTATTACCGCAAGTTTAATGATAAGCAAACTTTTGTTTTTCGTTTTAATACGGGAGTCACTCGTCCTTTTGGATTCTCTAGTCAGGTGCCTTATGTAAAGCAGTTTTATTTGGGGGGAGGAAATAGCATGCGCGCTTGGCGGATCAGGGAGCTGGGCCCCGGTGGCTATCTTGCTCCCACGCCCGATACCGTGCTCAATAATGTAGCCTTCTTCCAAACTGCCGATTTTAAGATCGAAGCTAATTTGGAATATCGATTCAATCTCATTGGCAACTTTGACGGAGCCTTTTTCCTCGACATGGGGAATATCTGGTCTTTGGACCCCAATGACGAACGCCCCAATAGCCAATTCAACCTAATTCGAGATATTGACCCAGTTACGAAAGAGCGGACCGATGGTTTTTTGGATCAAATAGCGATTGGTACTGGCTTTGGTGTCCGATGGGATTTTTCCTACTTCATCCTACGTTTTGATTTGGGGATAAAACTGCGAGACCCCAGCACCAAGACCTGGTTTCCCAATTGGTCGCGTTTTGGATTTAATGATCTCAATGCAAATCTCGCAGTTGGTTATCCCTTCTAGATGTCAGCTTCTTCTATTTTTTCTATGCCGTTCCTAAAGGCACGGGTACCCAATTCTTAGTCTGTTGATCTTTGTAGATAAAATGTAGTAGGGTCAAGAGCGAAGCCATTCCAAGCAAGGCTAAGAGGTAATACCAAGTCTTGATGGGCCTTGGCAGCATCAAGGCAAACGAAGCATTGATAACCTCCAGTTCAACAGCATGCCGATTGTCATTATTTAAGATGAATTGATTTCTTGGAAATCCCTTTTTCACCACAATCAAGGCACTTTGATTGCGTGCGATATCGCTAAAACTAGTGTTCTCTACCTTTAAGGATTGAATATTTTTGGGTAGTCCTACAACCTCATAGCTCACCTTGGTTTCATGTCCTAAATTCACGACCGCATTTTGCAAATTAACCATAGCAATGCCATTCCACTCCATGCTGATATTATCCGCTACATACTGAGCTAGCAAGGCTTGAAATTCCTCTGGTGAGGTATAGGCCGCCGCTCCAAAATGTTGTTCTATCTCGTATTCAAAGGCAGTCAGTGCCGCCCGAACTTGCAATACCCATTTGTTATCGCCTTGCTCCATCAAGATCGTGGAGGACAGATCAGGTTGGTGGGCCTCAGTAGTTGTATAGCCCATTAGAAAAAGGAGGCCGATGATCCATTTATACATATTTTCTGATTTTTTTGAAGATCATAAGGAGGCCTATCCCGAGGATAAGACCGAGTAGTAAAAACTGGAAAAAACCGAATTTGAGCTAATTGGGATAGGCTCCGGTGAGGCAGTTGATAAAATTATTATTTCCTGCTGCATCAACGTGATAGTGATAGCCACGTACTTCATCATAATGACCTAGGCATTCATCCAAATCTGTTGGTTCATTGCCGTTTTCATCCAATCTACCGTAGATACCATGGCCATCCATCGCATAGCCAATCAAAGCAGCATGTCCGTCGGTTTGCGCAATAGAAAAGCTCAAACCCGTTGCGGCGTGGTAATGGTAGCCTTGGTTCACATTAATGTGGCCACCAGCATCATCAAAGGGCGCGAGAGTGTAGGCACCGAGAATATTATTTACTGGAGCTGGAGCGGAATACTCTACCCCATTGAGTGCTAGCCCACGAGTGGAAGGAACATTGCTCCCCGGGCCTCCAGGTCCCGTAGCGAAGAAAACCGGATCGCTTTGTTTGACTGGGGTAACCGGGATGATATAAGTTTGGGAAATATCCGTGATGTAGGAAGGAATACATTCCACGCAGAAATTTTGGTAGGCATCGCCGACGTTTGGATTGGCCGCATTGATACAATCTTGTTCGGTCTCTGTAATGTAGATATCACCATTGGCATCGTACATGCGCCAAGTGTTATCGTTGTAAAAGCTGGCTAGGTTTTCAACAAAGGCGCCATCAACATCATAAACCTCTCCCCCCTCTAGCCAGATTCCTCCGGTACTGGCATCATCAGCAATATTTTCGGGACACCAAGGGCCCATTTGGTGATCCGTGGGAGTACTATTGGTTACGATTTGGTAGCATTCGGTTTCCGTGCCATCCGAAAGCGTGCAAGGAATTTTTGTTATGGTGATATTGGCATTGGCCGTGGTAAAATAAGAGCCATCCACATCTACCACCGTTTCCATAGTACCGGATTCATCGGTATCCGTGTTGTCCGCTACGTAGCCTTCCGGTTGTTCACAAGCGCTTTGGCTGACCGCAGGATTTCCCAAACCATCTCCATCTGCATCTTCATACCAAAGCGTTTCAATACACATGGTATCATCCTCATTACAGGAAACGAGGAAAGTAATTGTAAATAAAAGCATCAAGATTTTTAACGAATTTTTCATTGTCTTCGATTTTATATTATGAAGGTGAGTAACCTTTAGATACCCTTTCCGAATTTTTCTTTCGGTAAAGGCTATTCTTTTTGAAGACAAAAAATTCAGTTAATTTCTTAGACGCTATTGGGGATTTGGTTTGATAAAACGTTCTTTCTGAGACTTACTCGAAAGTATAGTCGATAAAAGCGGCTCTTTGACTATCGTCGATAGCAAAGGTGTCTGTTTTGACCAATTCTTCATCCACTAAAATTCGTAGTGCCGTAGAAAAGGTACAGGCATAACCATAGTCACAAGAGCCAATATCTTGGATATTGAGCTTGAGGTAGGTATTTTTTTCAACCGTGGTTTGAGCAAAAGTTTCGCTGTAAGGAAGAACATTGGTTGTGGTTCCGTCGTCGGTATTATTAATCGTGGTGGTAATATCCAAGGTTGGCTGATCAGGACCACCAACGTACCATACTTCAAATTTAAGATTCACCGTCTTGGGGTATTCCTCGGTAGTTGGGTCCATCATATCGTCCTCAGAGCAAGCGGTCCCCATCAACAATATGCCACAAAACAACAAGTAAACACTAGCTTTAATCTTCATCATCATCTATCGGTTTTTTTAATTTATTCCACTGCGGTCAATTCAAAATTGGATAAATTACCGGAACCGCATGTGGGTTAATATTATTGAAACAGGCTCTTGCGGCCGTATTTGCTACAAATGGGGCAAACATTAGGATCATGCCCACGAGCAGGGCAATATTCGCGGCCAAAGAAAATAATTTGCAAATGTAGTTTATTCCAACGCTCCGGTGGAAAAAGCTTTTTTAAATCCGCCTCCGTTTTAACCACATTTTTTCCCGTACTCAAAGTCCAACGATAAGCCAAACGATGAATATGTGTATCGACGGGAAAAGCGGGTACTCCAAAGGCCTGAGACATCACTACCGAGGCCGTTTTATGCCCTACCCCCGGCAATTCCTCCAAGGCTTCCATATCCTGAGGTACTTCGCCATCGTATTTGTCTAGCAAAATCTGTGACAAGTCTGAAATCGCCTTGGACTTGCGGGGCGAAAGACCACAGGGTCGGATAATGCCTTTGATTTCCTCTACCGGAACGGTGGCCATTTCTTGCGGAGAATCGGCCAGAGCAAATAAACCGGGCGTTACCTTATTGACCCGCTCATCAGTACATTGAGCAGAGAGCAATACCGCTACCAACAGAGTATAAGGGTCCTTATGATCGAGAGGGATGGGCGTTTCTGGATATAAATCTTCTAAAATATCAGCAATCTGTGCAGCTTTCTCTTTTCGGTTCATCATAGCTAATTTAACGCAGTCCCAGTAAAAATTGAACAGTATCTACGCCGTCCGCATAGTCTTGCAAGCTGGGCAATTGTGCCGTACCGGGAGCCAAGGTCGAAATACCATCTAGTGCTCCAGCGCTTACAATACATTGGATTTCATCCGAACGCTGCGTTAATTCAGCTCGCAAAGCATCCGTTTCAGCGTAGAATTCATAATGCAAGGAGGCAATTCTAGAGGTGAGGCTAGGGTCCTCGATCAGCAAAATGCAACCATTGGCGAGGTGTTCGATCTTATTGAGAATGAGCAAAGTGTAATTATAATCAAAGTTATTTTTATACTTATTGTGCATCGCCAATTCTCGATGCTCATGAAGCGCTTCGAGCAGGGGTTCAAACTGATATTCCTTCGGCACATAAATTTTGGAAACATTCCGACAGCCCAAACCAAAATAAGCCAGTACATCATCCGCCAAACCACTTAAATCCGCTTCGCTCTCTTGCCCCGTTAGCACCGCTACCCCATTCCGATTACGGCGAATGATATGAGGCTTATGTCCAAAATAAGCTTCAAAGTAGCGCGCCGAGTTATTACTTCCCGTAGCGATTACTGCATCGTAGTTTTCCAATTTATCGACCACCTGAAAATACGCTCCAACCGCAGGGTTTTGCTTTTTCATCCATTCCAAACAATGGGGTAAGAGATAGCGATCCTTATCCGACAGTTTGATCAAGGCCTCATGCCCGGTGATAAATACCGACAGGACATCGTGGAATCCTACCAAGGGGATATTGCCTGCCAATACCAAGCCTATCTGGCACTTTTGCCCTTGATTCCCAATAGCATAATGATCAGCCCAGTTTTGCAGGGCCTCCCTTTGTAGAAAAGCTTCGCGAATACCAGTCAGCGAACGCTGGGTATTGGCTTTGGTAAACCAAGGATTATGGATATAGGTTTGGTGGATAACGGCATCGAGTACCTCATTAGGCTGAGCCAAATATTCCCCCAAAGCGACGAGCAATTCAATTCTATCCTTTAACTCCATGATGCGATCACATTTAATGGGCTACTCCTGTTCTTTTTGATCCTTCCGATAATTGAGGTAATGCCGCCAACGCTCCATCACACCAGCAAAATCTGGAGGCAAAGGAGCTTCGAAATACATTTTCTCTCCCGTCCGAGGATGGATAAAACCAAGAGATTTAGCGTGCAAAGCCTGACGAGGCATCACCTTAAAACAGTTCTCCACAAATTGACGATACTTGGTATAAACCGTTCCCTTGCGGATCGTATTGCCTCCGTATTTGGGATCGTTAAACAAAGGATGGCCCTTGTATTTCATATGCACGCGAATCTGGTGGGTACGCCCGGTTTCCAATTGGCATTCAATCAGACTGACGTAATAAAGGCGTTCGAGCACTTTATAATGGGTCACGGCGTGTTTCCCTTCCTCCTCTTCCTCAAAAACATACATCAAGGTCCGCAAGGTCGGATGCCGACCAATATTGCCGACTACCGTTCCTTCGTCCTCATCGGGTTCGCCCCAGATCAGGGCCAGGTATTTTCGTTCGATGGTATGGTCAAAAAACTGCTTGGCCAGATGCGTCATAGCCATTTCGCTCTTGGCGATGACGAGTAGGCCCGTGGTATGTTTATCGATCCGGTGAACGAGGCCGGGCCGATTGGCCAAGTTGCCAGGCATCACCGGGATATCCGTATTTTGGAGATGATAGGCCAAGGCATTTACCAAGGTCCCAGAATGGACACCGATCCCGGGATGAACCACCATTCCCGCTGGTTTGTGTACCACCAAGATATCTGCATCTTCGTAATGAATATCGAGTGGAATATTCTCAGGCGCCACCGGGCTATCCTCTCGTGGCGGACGATCGAGGTTGATGGTGATCACCTCGTTAGGAGAAATTTTAAAATTTGGTTTAATCTCATTTCCATCCACAAGTACGGCTCCGGCTCTAATAGCCTGTTGGATTTTATTGCGGGAAATATTGGGAATGCGATCAAAAAGGAATTTGTCCAAACGTACGGTCCCCTGTTTGGGGTCAACGATAATACGGTGGTGTTCGTAAAGGCCTTTTTCATTGCCTTCCAAATTCTCTTCGCTATTCTCAGCCTTGTTTTGCGGGTCCTCTTCCATAAGCAAATTGCCTTCGATTTTTGTCGAAAACTGGGCAAAGTTAGCACCAATTAGTCGCCGGGACAAACCTTGGGGTAGTTTATTTGAAATGCGGTTCAAAGCGAGCGGTTTCGACTAGGATTTTCCCCAATTATTCCTCAATTTGAGGCTTCAATATTCAATAATACCTCAAGTTGTTGCAGTCCTTGTTTTTGAAGTGCTCGCAATTTGACCTAAATAGCTCAATTATCATGGATAAAGTTGGATTCGGTTCGCTTTGTGTAAAAGAGACCAAGGACCACGTCACTACCAAACCCCACATTTTACCCATTTTTGCCACCTCTTCCTTTGTATTTGAATCTATCGATCAGGCCATTGATATTTTTAAGGGAGAACAGCAGGGGCATGTTTACAGTCGCTATGGGAATCCAACGATTGAGGCAGTAGCGGGTAAAATTGCGCGGATGGAATGCCATGGCTTAGCTATCGAGGCTCGGGCTATTTTAGTCAGCTCAGGGATGTCGGCCATTGCTACTTTGTTTATGGGAATATTGAAAAGTGGGGATAAAATCCTGACACAGGGGAATCTTTACGGCGGCACTACGGAATTATTGCTCAAGGTGCTAGGGCCTTTGGGAATTGAAACCCAGCTGTGTAATCTGCAAAATCTGGAGGAGGTAGAAAGCATCATCCGACAAGACGATACGATCAAAATGATCTATTGCGAAACTCCCGCCAATCCCACCATGGCCTGTGTAGACCTCGCCGGACTAGCCGAGATTGCCCAACACCACGGTCGCTATACCGCCATCGACAATACCTTTTGTACGCCCTACCTCCAACAGCCTTTTCGCTTTGGTGTCGACTTTATCATCCACTCTACCACCAAATTTCTCAATGGCCATGGCAATAGTACGGCCGGAGTAATCATCGGTCGCGATTTGGAAATAATGCAGGAAAAGGTGTGGACCGCCATGAAATTAGTAGGCACCAATTGCAATCCTTTTGATGCCTGGCTCACTCATAATGGCCTCAAAACTCTAGAATTAAGAATGGATCGCCACAGTAGCAATGCCCAGCAGATCGCCGAATATTTAGAACAACATTCCGCCGTTTCTAGAGTCAATTATAACGGCTTAAGCTCCCATCCCGACCACGAATTGGCCAAGCGACAGATGACGGGTTTTGGTGGCATGTTGAGTTTTGAGTTAAAGGATGGGCTACAAGCAGGCATCGACTTTATGAATCGTGTTCAATTTTGCACCCTCGCCCCTACCCTTGGCGATGTGGATACTTTGGTGGTACATCCCGCCTCTAGTTCTCATCTCAATGTAGCCAAGGAGGTTCGCCTGCGCAATGGCATCACCGATGGTCTAGTCCGGCTTTCCGTAGGGATTGAGAACGCTCAAGACATCATTGCCGATCTAGAGCAGGCGCTAGGGAAATAAGCGATGATATTGGGCAGTACCCATTTATTTTTTGTTACGCCCTCTTGGCCCCAACTCGATGACTTCTAAGTCCTGAGGACGGCCCTCAGCGATATTGAAGCGTACGAGGGTGCGCATTTTATGCCAGCCATGATGCCCACAGGCACCGGGATTGATGTGTAAGAGTTTGTATTTCCGGTCGGGCATGACCTTGAGGATATGCGAATGGCCCGAGATAAAAAGGCCGGGAGGCTGAGGGTCTTCTTGCAAACTTTCCCTAACCCGTTTGGAATAACGCTTGGGATAACCTCCAATATGGGTCATCCATACCTTTAGACCTTCACATTCAAAACGAGCATCCAAGGGATAACGCACTCGGATGGCTTGACCGTCGATATTTCCATAAACGGCTCGAAAGGGTTTAAAGGCTTCCAATCGGTCCGCTAATTCGGGCTCACCAATATCTCCCGCATGCCACACCTCATCACATTCGGCAAAAAAATCGAAGATGCTTTCGTCAAGAAAACTATGGGTGTCGGAAAGTAGGCCGATGCGTTTCATTTTTATGATTTAATTCAAGTTGCGAATAATCCCAAAAGCAGCTAAATGCGTTGGATATTCACTCGTCCGCAGAGCGGACTCTTGAAATCCGCCTTATTGACCTGCATTATCCGCAACTTGGGTTATTTATTCCAATTTCGATCAATAAAAACCCCCTTTTTACTCATTTTCCCAGCAAATACGGCTTAAAAAGGGGCCGGCAAAGATATTTATTCTCCAATGATTACCGCAAAAGGCAATATCTAAATTACCGATTTTCGGGTATGCATCGCATAGAATTATGTATTAACTTTGAACTATCAAAAAAGGGAAACGAATAGTAACTTACAGTTTTTAACCAAGACTTTTTTTTCGATAGAGAACCAGAGAAGCAATCACCCCCCATCCTGATAGCAGAGTTTTTCTCTGCCCATGTCTTCTCCCACTCCCCAATGTATTAACAAGATAGTGCGTTTCCACGCCCTTTGACTAATGTGTCAATCATTCGGCTGTGAGCTATATGCATAGCAGCTACAACACTCCACTTGACATCGCGTGTCCAAGTTGGGGTGATATAAAGGTGATTTTAAGAGTTAGGTGATTGTGTGTTAATCAAAAACTGGGTTTTGAAGAAATTTAAAATCAGTTTTTGGGACGGCCTCTCGTTGCTTCGGTGATGGGGGGCTTTTTTCGTTGAACCATTTTGTTTGGCTTTTGGTAGGGAAAGTTAGGAAGATTGGATATTTTCGCGGCATGAATGAAGGTATGACACCAAGCACCACCCGCTCTTTCCGCAATGACGACTTACTGAGTTCGGATTTCAAAGTGGGTATCCTCGGCGGCGGACAATTGGGTAAAATGTTGGCCCTAGCTGCAAATAACTGGGATCTCCAAACCTGGATCTTAGACCAATCTCGCGATTTTCCTGCGGGGCCCGTTGCTCATCACTTTGTGGAAGGTAGTTTTAAAGACGAAGAAGCCGTCTACAATTTTGGTCAACAAGTAGATGTCTTGACCATTGAGATTGAACACGTTAATACCGATGCCCTTTTGCGCCTGCAAGCGGAAGGCACCACCATCCACCCTCGCCCAGAAGCCCTCGTAATCATCAAAGACAAGGGCCTTCAAAAGCAGTTTTACGCCGATAAAAATATTCCTACTTCTCCTTTTCGACTCTATGAGGATGAAAAAGCAGTCCATACAGCCCTGGCCGATGGTAGGCTAAGCATTCCCTTTGTCCAAAAATCTCGTACCGCTGGCTATGATGGTCGCGGCGTAGCCGTAATCCGCCATTCAGAGGATTTGGGTAAATTATTGCCCGGCCCCTGCGTGATCGAGGATTTGGTAGATATTGATAAAGAGATCGCAGTAGTGGTAGCACGGAATGCGAGTGGCCAAGTGGCCTGTTATCCCGCCGTGGAAATGGAATTTAACCCCGAGGCCAATTTGGTCGAGTTTCTCTTTAGCCCGGCCCATTTGACCGAGCAACAAGCTTCGGAATGCGAGGCCTTGGCTCGTCGGACCATCGAAGCCTATGATACCTGTGGGCTTTTGGCGGTAGAGTTATTCCTTACCCAAAAAGGCGAAATCTGGGTCAACGAGGTGGCTCCACGTACCCACAATAGTGGCCATCATACCATCGATGCTTGCCAAACCTCACAGTTTGAACAGCAATTGCGTGCTATTTTAGATCTGCCTTTGGGCAGTACGGCGCTCCACGCTCCGGCCGTAATGGTCAACCTCTTGGGTGCTCCGGGGCATACCGGGCCAGTGCGTTGCGAAGGCCTCGCTCAGGTGATGGAAATCGAAGGCAGTCATATTCATTTGTATGGAAAGAAAATGACGAAGCCTTTTCGTAAAATGGGCCATGCTACTGTAGTAGATCAAGATTTAGAAGAAGCCAAAAACAAAGCGCGTCAAATATTACAAACCTTAAAAATTACTGCTCGATGAGTGCTCCTATAGTTAGTATCATTATGGGCTCGGATTCCGATCTCCCCGTAATGAAACAAGCCGCCGAATTTTTAGAATTGATCGGTGTTGAATTTGAATTGACCATCGTATCCGCGCATCGGACGCCGAAACGGCTCTATAGTTTTGCCCAAAAGGCCCATCTACGCGGAATCAAGGTAGTCATCGCCGGAGCTGGTGGAGCAGCGCATTTGCCGGGCATGGTCGCCTCTCTTTCGCCCCTACCCGTAATCGGGGTGCCCATCAAATCTTCCAATTCCATCGATGGTTGGGATTCCGTTTTATCCATCCTCCAAATGCCCAATGGCGTTCCTGTAGCCACGGTAGCCCTCAATGCGGCTAAAAATGCAGGAATTTTGGCGGCACAAATCCTGGGGACGCAAGAT
>SPJL01022431.1_pt1 | contig 17912 bp, 17 predicted proteins | sample 3741751 | NCBI WGS metagenome assembly SPJL01 (sample SAMN10925998, study PRJNA522277) | cold seep metagenome | isolation source: Elba SIP-enriched marine methane seep metagenome, extraction at timepoint T3 | place: Italy: coast of Elba, Mediterranean Sea | reverse complement strand
TAACGGTTGAGCTAACTTGATGGCGCGCTGTTTGCGCCGGTCAAGTTGAGCGATTTGTTATAACATTTATTTATTGCTAGCACATCCCATGCTAACATATTGATAAATAAGTATTTAAATGATTTACCGTTTATCGGTTCGTTTATTTCATTTATTGCGTTTATTTCGTTTGTGCTATACTCTTCTTATCGGAATTAAGTATTACTATTTTTGTAGGGGGAAATAGTCATGTCATCTAGTAACGTTGTGCAGTTACCAACAGACCAAGAAGTAGAAGAAGCCAAACTATCTAGCAGAACTTTATCAAAGTACGCTGACGCTGACCGTGTTCAATTAAGTATTAAGGGCAGTAACAATGAGAGTGATGAATTGGTTTTGCCTGGACATGCACTACAGCTTCTTTTAGATGTTTTGTCGGAAATGTCACAAGGCAACGCAATTAGTATAATGCCTATTCATACAGAATTGAGCACACAAGATGCTGCGAATATATTAAATGTTAGTAGGCCATTTCTCGTGGGCTTGCTCGAAAATAATGATATCCCCTTCCATAAGGTAGGTACACACCGCAGAGTACTAGCAAAAGATGTGATTGAGTATAAACAGCGAATAGATACCGAAAGAATGACAACACTAGATAAATTAACTGAAGAATCTCAAAAGCTAGGGATGGGATATGAATAGTGTCAAAATTCACTGTTATCTATGATGCATGTGTTTTATACCCTGCGCCGTTAAGAGACCTGTTAATGCGTTTAGCATTAACAGATTTGTTTAAAGCTCAATGGACAGATCAAATACATGACGAATGGATTAATGCTTTACTGAGAGACGATAAGTTTAAACGTGAAGACTTAGAACGTGTAAGAGACTTGATGGACGCCTATGTACGTGATGCTAAAGTTTATGGATATGAGGGCTTAATTGAAGGTATTGAGTTACCTGACCCCGATGACCGACACGTAGTTGCCGCAGCGATAAAATGTAATGCAGATGCTATAGTTACTTTTAATTTAAAAGACTTTCCCAAAGATGTTTTATCAAAGTTTGATATTGAAGTTATACATCCAGATGACTTTGTGTGTTACCAAATAGATTTATCATCTGGGAAAGCATGCAGTGCCGTTAAAAACCAAAGAGAAGCACTAAAACACCCGCCAATGGAAAAAGAAGAGTTTCTTGCCAACCTTCAAAAACAACAATTACCCCAAACTGTTTCTGCACTGAAGAAATTTATCGAATTTATTTGAGTGTTATAACGATGTGGTCAGATGCCGTTGGCAGATATACGATTAACTCTGAAAACACACTGAACTTTGATATAAAAATGGCCTTCGCAAAAGAATTGCGCTGCCAACGGTCAGCTGGACCATCCTTGTTAGAACATTTAGTCAGCAGAGTAACCAGCAACAAAAATATTTATTGGGCTTTCTCCGTCATATATTGCCAAATACCGTGCTTCGACTCTACCTATACTATCCCAAAATTTATTAGATTCCTTCACTTGGTCTAATGATGGTTTTAATGTGCCAAAATATTCGACCTTTTCCCCTTCGGTCAAAGGTGATAAATGCCCAATTTGATGACTTTCGGATAATCCAAATATATCTAAAATAGATGCTGTTCCGCTTTCGTCTGCATTCATTAAAACTTCTTGAATAGATGAAGGGTTTTCAACATTGCACCTAAAGTCTTTTGAATCAAAGACAGTCTGTTGTAACTTCCTAAAAAGAAACTCTAAATCTTCTTCACATTCTACTTCATACGAATAAGGTTCTGCTCCCATTTATATCTCCAATTTATTCTAATGCCCGAGTTGACAGGCGAATTTGCCCTGATATTAAGATACTGACAGAACAATCAGGCACATTTGACAGGATATTAATATCCTGATCTTTTGCCTTGCTATTCCAAAGTATTGGCCGTGAAATCAGGCACGTTTGCCTGCTATGTAATTTATCCTGTCGAATAGCCCTGATAATTGATATTATCCTGCATATCAATAGCTAGCTCGAAGAATAATTCTTTTTTTGCTTATGTCAACAACCCCGCCTAAACAAAATGTGCTGCAACAAACGCGTGAAATTTTGCGCCGATCTTCGTGGAAAATAGCGACAGTTTTAGCAAGCTAAAAATAATTGGACTTGATCAGAGGTTCCTGAAGAGTCTGCTACACGTCTTAAATGGCCAGATTACCCCGAATCGTTGTTCCCAACCAGCCGTTGCATATTATGCACCGCGCAAATATTAGACAAGATATATTTGAATCTGAAGAGAATAGTCGAGGTCAGGTACATATCACCAAGAAACATCAATTTCAAAGTACCCTACTGATTTAGACGATAAATCATAAGCCTTTTTTTAGTTATTATGAGGCTTTGTACAAAATAATCGGTCAAGTACACATTAATTTAGAACATATTCTCCTACCTCTCTTTTTTAAAATAAATCCCGGTAATTTCTCAGTGATGTTTCTTGTTATCCACGGGTTGTCCGATCCATTTAAGCTTGAACTGATCCAGGTCTTGTTGTTTTCTGGCTGCAATGTCCAGGGATTCGTCCAGCGAGATCTTGATGAAACGGATGGCCTGTTTGGGGGCATACTGTCCCAGGAGATCGAGGTCGGGGCCGATCACATTGAAGATGCGTGGATAGCCTCCAATGGTCTGACGCGTGCGCAGCAGTATGATGGGCCCCTTGGGGGTGAGTTGAACGGTGCCGTCGTTGACGGGCACAGAAATCATATCCATCCGCTTAATCACCGGTTGCTCGCCGCTTAAGGGCGCAAGTCTGATGCCCATGTCGCTCATATCCAGAGTGGTTTGCCATGTTTGATTGAGAAAGAACGATGGCGCTTCCAAATCGTTAACTTCGGGCCCCGCCAGCACACGAATTCGGTGCTCAGGCTGTCCAACGGTACAGATTTCGCTGTAGGGTGGAATTGTTCTGCCAATCACTGATCGCTGGCCGGCGGACAAGTTGCTGGGATCGCACGGCGTATAGCACAGGTAGGTGCGGAAGCCATATTCTGTCTCGCCAAAGGAGATCCGGTCACCTTGTCGCGCCAAGCAGATCATGCCGTGAGGGACATCCATGGACGCCTGATCGCCTGATTGCTTGTGCTGGAGACAAGCATGCTTACGCTTTGCACCGACCAACACAAACAGGCAATCCTGCCCGAATTCAAGCGCATCGATGAAAACGATTTCGACGGCTGGTGCAACGTCTTGATTGCCAAGCGCGATATTACCCGCCTGCATGGAGAATCTGTCAATGGGTCCGCCCGGACTATAACCGATATCCTGCCGTCCGTAGTGTGGCATCTGCACGTCCCTGAAAAGGCCGGTGCCAATGGATTTGAATGCACTCATAATCAATCCCTTTTTGCAGTACCCATTCCCTTGCCCAGCAATGCCGCAACACCTTTTGCCAGTTCCAACGCAATCGACGAATCTGAATGGATACAAATAGTCTCAGCGTCCAGGCTAATCATCCGAACTTCAGGTTGCCCGGCAGAATTTGTGATGATGGCTTCGACCTGTTGGTTTTGGACGATAGTCCTGACCTGCTGAAGTGCTTCGTTAACGTCTGTGATGCAGGCATTCGGTTGCTTACGGCTGAGCAGGGAAAGCCGCTGCGTCGATTGAGAATAGGCGTACCTTCGCTCCGCAAAAGCTTCTGCCAATACCTGAATACCACATCGCTGACACTCCCTGTCTAATGCTGAGCCTTTCAGGGTTATCACACATGAGATCTTCGTACTCGCCAGCCATTCGCCTATCTGTTGAGCGAGCTTCTCATCGGAACAGCAGTCGTTATACAGTGCACCATGAAACTTGAGTGCTGTCACATCAGGCAGCATGGCGAGCTGTGCGACCAGCGATTCACGCAGTTGTGAGAACGGCATATGCACGGTCGCCCGGCCGAAATTGGCCTTGTCAGGGTACGCCACATGCGCCGTGAGCATGATGTTGTTTTGCTCTGCCAATGCCTTAAATCTGTCAACACTCTCGGCGGAACCGGCATGTCCGCCACACGCGATATTGGCGATGTCGGCGTACTGGATGAGCGCAAGATCACCTGCGTGATTACAACCCTGCTCACCGATATCAATATTCAAGAGGATTCTGCTCATCGTTCCCTGAACACCACTCGGTCTCCGGGTTCAAGAGAAACCAACAGTTGCGGATCCATCTGGCCAATAATATTCCAGCCCCCGGGTGACTCAGAAGGATACACGCCCGTCTGCTGTCCTCCGATGGCTATCGATCCCGCAGGGACACGGGTTCTTGGTGCGTCAAGCCTTGGGGTATGCAACTTTTTATCAAGACCGATAAGATAGGGGAAATGAGGCAGGAAGCCGATCATAGCCACCGTGTAGGTCGCATTGACGTGTAGAGCAATCACCTCCTCCCTGCATAGCCCGTTATGTGCAGCAACTCTTTCAATATCCTGACCATCGTAGTGTATTGGGAACACCGCCTTCTTGCCTTGGGCTGCCCCATCGACGGCAGTAATGCGTTCATCGTCATCAATGACAGCTTGTACACAATCCTCAATCAACTGAATGTCAGCACCCACTGCATCAAAATACACAGCAATCGCTGTGTACGATGGCACAACATCCAGCACATCCAGCTTCGCCTCACTTTGCAGTGCCTTCAGAGCTCTGTAGACGCGTAAAACCCGGGCCGAGCACTCAAGGCTGATCGTGTTACCAAGAGGCCAGCAGATTGCCGACTCGCCAAGGAAATATCGTTTCATGCCTTCTTTTTCCGTGCCAACGGGTCGCAACCAGGCAAATTCAGGGCTATACCATTCGCATCCCCCCCATTTGGATTATTTTTTAATAATTCGACTGATCCTTGAATAATGCACGCCAAAATAATCACCTGTTGCTTTCATGCTATATCCACCGCTGTCCATAAGCTATCACAATTGCTTCATCTCTGCTTTTGAATCGTTTTTCATGTTCTTCTAAACGTAATGGGGTAGCGACCGTCGCTTTCTGACCTTTAAAAACATCCAGCTTGCCCCTGCCGTAGAGAATAAATAGTTTTTAATCCAGAAGAATTAACTCCCTTTTGCTTACTTATGTATTTATGGGAAATACGAGTACATCGCATGCGTTAACCTGGACTACCACGCTAACTTCAATCTTCACCCGCCACGGACATTTGCTCAATCAAAATGGAGCCGCAACGGATGTTGCCGCGCAGGTCAACATCATTGCCTACCGTCACAAAATTTTTGAACATATCTTTCAGATTACCGGCAATCGTGATTTCTTCCACCGGGTATTGAATGGCTCCGTTTTCCACCCAGAAGCCAGAGGCGCCGCGTGAATAATCACCGGTAACCATGTTGACGCCTTGCCCCATCATTTCGGTGACCAACAGGCCGCGGTCCATTTGCTTTAGCATGGCTGCAAAATCCAGCTCGCCTGAATCGACTGTCAGGTTATGTACGCCTCCGGCATTACCGGTCGTTTGCATACCCAGTTTGCGAGCGGAATAACTGCTGAGCACATAGGATTTCAACACCCCTTGCTGGACAATATCCCGTGCTTGCGTGGCAACGCCTTCAACATCATAGTTTGCGCTGCCCAGGGCTGATTTTAGAAAAGGCTGCTCATGGATATGCATGAATTCCGGCATGATTTGGGTATCCAGCGCATCCAGCAGGAAAGTGGATTTACGGTACAGATTGCCACCGCTGACCGCTCCGATCAACGAACCGACCAGGCTGCTCGCCACTTCTGCCGCGAACATCACCGGGCATTGTCGCGTGCTCAAACTGGTGGCACCAAGTCGTTGCAATGTGCGCTCGGCACTTTTGCGGCCGACTTCAGCCGCACTTTCCAATGCCTGTGAATTTCTAGCAACCGAATACCAGTAGTCGCGTTGCATGGCGTCATCCTGACCGGCCAGTACCGAACAGCTGATGGAATGACGGGTGGACGGGTAGGCCTGCAAAAACCCCAGACTGTTGCCCAGTACGCGCATGCCTTGATGGGTATTGATGCTGGCACCTTCCGAATTTGTAATAGCGCTGTCGAATTGACGCGCATTATCTTCACATTCGATCGCCATATTGATGGCCTGCTCGGTATCCAGCGCCCACGGGTGGCTCAAGTCCAGATCCTGAAATTCAGTTGCCAGCCGTTCTTTATCCGGCAAGCCTGCATAAGGGTCTTCACTGGCATATCGCGCAATACTCAACGCTGCACTTACGGTTTCCTGCACCGAGGCTTTGGAAAAATCATTACTGCTGGCCGAGCCTTTGCGCTGCCCGTCATAAACAGTCACCGCCAGACTCTGGTCGCAGTGATATTCTATGGTTTCCACTTCGCCCAGACGTGCGGTTACAGACAGACCGTTATCCACACTTAACCCGGCTTCTGCCGATGTCGCACCCTGGCGCTCAGCCTCTTGCAGCAAATCGGCTACAATTTCACTTAATTCTTGTTGATTTTGCATTTGATGTCCCTGGCAATCTGTCACACGCTGGTGCCGCCGACGGTCAGGCCGTCTATTTTCAATGTCGGCTGGCCAACACCAACAGGCACGCTTTGCCCGTCTTTTCCGCAGGTCCCGACACCTGAATCCAGCTGCATGTCGGTGCCCACCATGGATACGCGGGTCAGTACATCCGGCCCGTTGCCGATCAGGGTTGCGCCCTTGACAGGTTGTGTTATTTTGCCATTTTCAATCAAATAGGCCTCGCTGGCTGAAAACACAAACTTTCCGGAGGTAATATCCACTTGCCCACCGCCAAAGTTTTTGGCGTATAAACCATTTTTCACCGATGCCAGAATTTCTTCTGGTGCATGCGGCCCGGGCAACATATAGGTGTTGGTCATACGTGGCATCGGTAAATGGGCGTAGGATTCACGGCGGCCGTTGCCGGTTGGGTGGACGCCCATTAAACGGGCATTCAGCCTGTCCTGCATATAGCCTTTGAGAATGCCTTTTTCAATCAGGACGGTATTCTCGGTAGGCGTGCCTTCATCATCGATACTTAAGGAACCACGTCGTCCGGATAAGGTGCCATCATCTACCACCGTACATAAATCCGAGGCCACCCGCTGACCGACCATTCCGCTAAATGCCGAGGTCTGTTTACGGTTGAAATCACCTTCCAGCCCGTGCCCGATGGCTTCGTGCAGCAAAATGCCCGGCCAGCCGGGGCCCAATACCACCGTCATGTTGCCCGCCGGGGCTTCTTTCGCCTGTAGATTAACCTGAGCCTGGCGCACCGCTTCCCGCGCATAATCCAGCGCCTGATCATCGTCGATAAACAGGCTGTAATCGGTACGTCCACCGCCGCCCATACTACCGCGCTCACGGCGACCATTCTCTTCCATGATGACGCTGACATTCATCCTCACCAGTGGCCGGATATCGGCGTGCAGGGCACCGTTTTGATCGGCAACCAGCACATTTTCATAAACACCTGCCAGATTTACAATGACTTCTTCAATGCGTTCATCCATCTTGCGGGTTTGCTCATCAATCCGGCTCAGCAGTGCAATTTTTTCTTCATCAGGCAAGGACTTGAGCGGATTTAACGGCTGATAAAGCTGCGGATAATCCATGCGATTCACAACTTCAGTCTGCGCATCCTGCCCCTGGCGGACAATCGCCTTGACGTTATTGGCGGCATTCATCAGCACCGGCAACGCGATATTATCGCTGTAGGCAAACCCGGTTTTGTCACCGGACACCACCCGCACCCCGGCACCGTGCTCGATGCTGTGTGTGCCTTCCTTGACGATACCACCCTCCAGTTGCCATGATTCAAAATGGCTGGACTGGAAATAAATATCCGCCTGATCCACCGGTACGCTAAGTAATTGCGACATGATCTGGTCGATTTCGCCGCTGTTCATGCCGTAGGGCGTTAAAATGGATTCGGTTACCTGATTTAAAATATTCATAACTTCACTTGGGTTTCACACACGGTTGTCGTAGCATTGTTGATCATTCTTCAAGACGGGTTTGCAAACCTTCATACAGGTCTGCAATCAGCTTTTCTGACCCATCCAGAATCTTGTCTTCATCCTCTTCATCATCAAATGATATATCATCATTCTCGGTCAACATCTTGACTCTGATTTCTGTCGTTGTATCTTTCCATTCCACCAGGATGCGGTATTCGGCCAGGGTATAACTGTCTTCAAACAGCAGGATCTTCATGCCACCAAAAATATGCCCATCCGCTTCATCCGGCTGGTATTTGACGAAAAACATACCCCTATCACGATTTTTGTCCGTAATTTCAATTTCCTGCTCTTCCAGTTCCTGGGCCACCAGCTCCCAACTGCGATCAAACAACTTTTTGACATGCAGGACTGGCGGGAATTCGGCATCATCCAGAAAAACATCTTCATTGATGGGTTCATCCTTAATGACCTCAGTATGTTCCGGCTTTTCAACAATCACCATTTTCGGCGGTTTTTCCAGGAACGAGGTATCGCTGTATTCTTTGGTAATACTTGAACATCCGATGAAGAACACAAACAGGGGTAAAAACGAGAATCTCATAAAATACATGATCAAGCGGTAAAAAATCGGCGGTGTTGTAAAACAGGGAACGCGGCCCGGGTTTGCTTTAATTTGTCCAGATCAATTTCTCCACAGGCATAGCCGTTACCTGTTTTATAACAATCCAGAATATTTCCCCACGGGTCAATCACCATGCTGTGTCCATAGGTTTCACGGCCATTTTGCAAGCGACCTCCCTGGTTGGGGGCGATGACATAACACAGATTTTCAATCGCGCGGGCACGCAATAACACCTCCCAGTGCGCCGCACCGGTTTTGGCAGTGAACGCTGCGGGTGCGACCAGAATATCCAGCCCTTCACGAGACAATAACCGGCTGAATTCAGGAAAGCGCAGATCGTAACAAATGGCGACACCCAATCGCCCAAAGGGTGTATCAATCACCAAGGGCTGATCTCCGCATTCAATTGAGGAGGACTCTTTATAACTTTCCCCGGTATTTGGCACATCAACATCAAATAAATGCACCTTGTCGTAGCGTGCCACGCATTCACCACTGTCGTTGTAGATCAGGCAGGCGGCACGGACTTTGTTTTCATACTGCGACCACATGGGCGTGGTACCCGCCACAATCCAGATGCCGTATTTTTTTGATATGTGGGCCAGAAAATCCTGAATAGGCCCTTGCCCATCCTGCTCGCGGACTTTCACTTTGTCAAATTCATTCAGTCCCATGATGGCAAAATTTTCCGGCAGCGTCACCAGTTGACAGCCTGCTTCGGCGACTTCCGCAATCAATTTTTCCGCCAGATGTAAATTATCTTCCACGTGCGGCGAAGAGATCATCTGAATTGCTGCTGATTTAGTCATTTTCTTGAAAATAGTGTATGAATGTATTTTATTTTTTGTCCGGTTGTGGCTTTGTTCCAACCCAGGGAAATTCTGTCAACCCCCGCCAGGTTTTTTTCAGAATGCCATCATGTTGCTGTAGCTGGGTAATTTTAATATCCCCCCAGCTCCCCTGCATTTTATACTCTGATCCGAAAAAGTATCCTTCTTTATATTGATCTGTGACCGCCCTGGTTAGCAAAGATGCAATTTCGCCCACGATTGTACCAGCAATCGGCACCGCATCAGCACTTTTGGGAACCACAATGGCATCATAATCGACGGTCTTGTTGATCAGGTCGGTAACCCCCATGATTTTGATGTTGGCAGGCAACGCGTCCAGCATCAGGTTTTCTGTTGTTGCCTTGCCTTGTTCAATGTGGAAATCGCCTTTGACCGTATGATATGCCAAGCCTTTACGGTACAAATCTGAAAAATCCAGGGTCAATCGCTTGATCCATTGATCAAATGCCACTAAACCCAATAACCTGCCGATGCCGGGTTCTATGCTTGAAATGCGCCCCCCTTCAAGCTCCGCCCTCATGTCTGCATTCAATCCTTCCAGGGTGAAATCATGCAACCCGCCTTGCCAGCCGCCGGTAAACTTAATCCAGGCCAGAGTTTCCTTGAGATCATCATTCAGCTTGAACTGCCCCAGAAAACGGCCGAAATCGGTACTGCTGAAATCAGCATTGAAACGGGTCTGGGTGGCTCCTGTTTTATCATGTACCCATTCCACATCCATGTTGATGGTATTCAGCTGATTATTTAGCGTGACACCTTTGAATGACACTCCATTTTCTTCGGGTTGCCCGGTCATTTTCAGCTTGCCAATATCGGCTCCCTGCCATAACACCTTGTCGGCAGTCAGGTCAAACAGGGGAATCACTGACGCTGACGCCTCTTCATCATCCCATTTAATTTCACTTAGCCCGGTCAGGTCCAGTGTCGAAAGCGTCAGCACCGACTTCTGGCTTGCCCACTCTTTTGCCGCAATATTGAATGCGCCAGTGATGTACTCATGTTGAATATTGCCCTGCCAGGCTTGCTCAAGCTTTTGCATGGCCAGTTCGACCTGACCAACCGATTGACTATTGATTAACAGTTGATCAACATTTATTTTAACCTTGTTGACCGCAACGCCTTTTTGCCCTTCCGTTTCTTTACGCCCCATGATAAACGGCAGCCACGCAGTCAAGTCCACTTCTGGTTTGATCACATCAACAGCCAAACCGTGAGAACCATCAGCCATCGCCTTCCCTGTACCGTAAACCACATGTCCTGAATCTATCGCACCGGTTTGTGAATCAAGCAGCAGATTGATATCCAGGTGTTGCCGGTAATTAAAATGTAGCACCGACGGGGCATTTTCCGGTAATTCAATATCCAACTGCATAGAACCGATATCTTCCTGGGCCTTGGCCAGTTGACCAGGCAAGTCAATTTTCAGGCCTTTGCCATTGGTATTGATTTTGACCTTTGTTGGCAAATTATCTTGGTCTGGAAATCTCACCTTTGCCAGATAATCAAACTCGCCTTCGGAAAATGTATTTTGCAAAAAGGAAAAGTGCTGCTGTATGTGCCGGCTTGAGGTTGTGCCGGTCACATGGACAACCGTCGCATCCGGTTCAGTGACAATATTGCCCTGCACAGGAAACCCGAGCCCTCTGGCCGTCATAGACTCGGCTGAAATGCCGTTCTGGGAAAAATGCAATTCTCCCTGGAGTTTGTCAAAGTCCAGATCAATGGCATTAATCTTGAGTTTGGCGTCTGTTAGCCGTGCGACGCCTTTCACGATATCCTCATCATCGCTGAGCGGAATCTCCATATCCAGTGCAATCTGCGTATCGCCTGTCAGCATGGTTTTGTTATACACACCGCTGACTTTGTCCTGCAGGGGAGATTGATAAAGATAAGTCAACACATTACGAATATCACCGTGCAACTGACTATTTATGAACAACACATCGGCACGATCAACCGAGGGCATAACGATACGGGCATTATCCACGGTAACCTGGTGTGCTTCTGCATGTGCAAAATCAATGGTGAGCGTATCACCGACAACATGTAAAAATGCCTGGTAATTTTGCAATGAGGGCCAGGCGTCATTAAAATTCAGCGTCCCTTTGTCAATGGTGAAAAAGGCTTCAAAGCTGCCATCGGAATGTGTAAACGGGTACTCATCCACCCGTCCATTAAATAACACATGCCCATCCTTTATCCTGCCATCCACAAACGCGCGATCCATCCAACGCACCGCTTTACTGCCCATTTGTCTGGCAGGCAAAATACGGGGGATGAATTTAATGTTGTCACGCCCTGCAAACTGGATCTGAACATCGGCTACCGGTGATTCATCTCCGGATGGAACCCTTATCTCCAATCGAGAACGCAACGATAAATCAAGCGTATCCAACTCCAGCAGGTTTGAGCGATACGTGTAGACATCCGCATGCTTCTGCCACTGAATATTTCCCGCTAGACGCTCAACCGCCACGGGCTTCCTGAACACTGAAGGCAAATAGAATACGCCATCGTCACTATTTAAGCGCAGCTCTCCTATATGCTGAGATCCTTCCACTGAGCCGGTTAATCCTTCTGCCCAGGGTTCTTTCAATGCGTTTTTAAACCCCAGTTGATCAAAGTCACCGCGCAGGGCCAACTGCTGATTTTCTTGATTGCCGAAAAATCGCAAATTACGCAACTGACCTTTAAGCTCAACGTTAGCTATCCAGTCAGGCAACTCCGCAACAGGGTTTACCACTGCTTTCAATTGATTGAAAATATCCAGATCCAGTTGTTTGATATTGCCAGCAATATTTTTTTCTGTGTCCTGTGCCAGACTCAGGCTTGCCGGCAACCAATGTTTTTCGCCGCTCTGCAAAGCAAGCTCATGTATTGAAAATTGCCACTCGGCATCATTTTGCTGTGCGCTGAACGCACCTTTTACACGATCAAAATGCTGTTGTGTGTTGTTTTCAACGCTTGACTTTAAACTTGAAATATCAATATCGGCAGTTACTGAATTTATTGCCGCCTGACGCCATTGCAACCATACTTTGCCGTTCCCCTGTCCCTGTTCAATCTTGATCTTTGAGCTGTCGATTAACTCGGCAAGCGCAGGTATCTGTAAATGTTCAAAATCCAGATACACCTGTCCATGCGTTGCTTGCATATCCAGCACATCACCTTGCACATTGGCAGACACGCGGAGTGCGCGACCAAACTGATCCGGTAATTGCGTTGTCAGATGAATTTCATGCCATCCATCATTCTTGATCAGGAAATTCAGCTCACTGAAAACTACCGGGTGTTCCTGGTCTTCCTGGTACCAGTGCAGTTCACTGTTGAGAATCTCGTATTTGCCACCCCGCAACAACCACAGAGGGTATTCATCATCACCCGAAGGCAAACCGCGAATCGCGATACGACCATCTACATATTGAATCACCGAGACCTGCACACTGACCAGTGACAACCAGCTGGATGCCAACACATCACCGCTAAATATCAGTTCTACCAGGTTCAGCCCCAACCGCAGCTCGTTTAACTGGATTGCAGATTCATCAGCCGTATCCGTAGAAGCGACCTGGATTTCCTGAAGAATCAATTCCGGATTGATGCCACGAAAGTCGGCCCGAAAACTGCCGATAGACACTTCCATCTCGGTCAGCTCTGCGACCTTTTCTTCAATCGCGTGTTTGTACCCCGGCGCCAGCAGAAATATCAAGCGGGCTGAGGTCAGCCCCACAGCTAGCAAAATTAACAGCACAAACAGAGTGATACGCACAGCATGGTGGATACGATGAATCACAAACGATGATCAGCAATATGTCAGTTATAAAAGAACCACATCATATTGTTCCTGGTTATATTCAATTTCAGCACGGAACTTGATCGAGATTTTAAGGAACATTTCCAGCTCGGCCAGCATGTCGGCTTCCTCATCCAGCAGTATTTCAACCACAGAATTTGAAGCCAGTACCAGAATCTGCTGTACATTATATTGCCTGACTTCACGAATAATCTCGCGGAAGATTTCCAGACATATGGTTTCCGGTGTTTTTAACACGCCTCGCCCACCGCAGGCTGAACAAGGCTCACATAAAATATGCTCAAGACTTTCCCGGGTTCGCTTGCGCGTCATTTCTACCAGGCCCAGCGCTGAAACTTCAGTAATTTTGGTTTTAGTATGGTCTTTATCCAAATGCTTTTGAAAAGCATTCAGCACCTGCTGTTTATGCTCACTACTTTGCATATCGATAAAATCAATAATAATAATGCCACCCAGATTACGTAAGCGCAATTGACGAGAAATGGTTTGCGCAGCTTCCAGGTTGGTCTTGAAAATGGTTTCCTCCAAACTGCGACTGCCAACATAGGCGCCGGTATTCACGTCAATAGTGGTCATCGCCTCGGTCTGATCAAACACCAGATGACCACCAGATTTCAACGTGACTTTACGCTCCAGAGCCTTGGTAATTTCATCTTCAACATTGTAGATATCAAACAGAGGACGCTCACCGGAATAATGTTCAATCAATGCAACAATGTCAGGCACAAACACTTTTGCGAAGTCACGCATTTTTGAATAGGTTTCGCGTGAATCCACTCTTATTTTTTCCACACTCTCTTTATACAAATCACGCAGGGTACGGATACTTAATGACAGATCTTCATGAATAAGCGCTTTTGACGGTGCCTGTTTGGATTTGTCGATAATGGCGTCCCACAATTTGGATAAAAACATCATATCAGAGAACAGGACAACGTCCTCAACACACTCCGCTGCAGTTCGCGCAATATAGCCGCCTTTTTTATGTTTTTCCTGATAATTGTCTATGCATGTGCGTAACCGGTTTCGTTCATCATCACATTCTATGCGCTGCGATACACCCGAGTTACTGGCATAAGGCATATACACCTGGTAACGCGAAGGGATGGAAATATCTGTCGTTAATCGTGCCCCCTTGCTGCCAATCGGGTCTTTGGTCACCTGGACAACTAATTGCTGCCCTTCTTGCAGATAATGCTCGATATTTTCCGAGCCATTCTGTTCCAATTCGATACTATTGAAATCAGAAAGATGCAGGAAGGCCGCCCGTTCCAGACCAATATCAACAAAAGCTGCCTGCATGCCCGGTAATACCCGGCAAACCTCACCTTTGTAGATATTGCCAACCAACCCTTTTTGTTGAAACCGCTCAATAAACAGCTCCTGCAACACACCGTTCTCTATGACTGCTACACGAATTTCCGGCGGCGTGACATTAATTAATATTTCTTCACTCATTGAGGATATGGATTCCCTGGTTTTTTAATAATTGTGCTGTCTCGAATAATGGCAAGCCAACGACGCCTGAAAAACTCCCGTTAATGGTAGAGACAAACAGTGCCCCCATTCCCTGAATGGCATAGCTGCCTGCTTTGTCACACGGCTCTCCAGTATGCCAGTAGGCTTCAATTTCTGACGGGTCAAGCGTTCTGAAACTGACTTCTGTTTTATTTAAAACAATTTCCTGACTATCCCCGTACAGACAGACCGCACTAAAAACATGGTGCCGACGACCTGACAACAATTGCAACATGGTAAAAGCGTGTTCAGCATTCGTCGGTTTACCTAAAATGGTTCCATCAACCACGACACTGGTATCGGCAGCCAGCACCGGAAGGTTTTCCTTCATTCGACGACGCCTGCCTGCTTCAGCTTTTTCTCTGGCAACGCGTTGGACATAGTCCTCTGCAGCTTCGTTCATTTTGGGCCTTTCATCTATATCCACCGATATAACCTCGAACCGGGCACCGATCTGCTCCAGTAGTTCTTTTCTACGCGGCGAAACAGAAGCTAAAATAAATTGCGGCTGCGGGTTACTCACGATGATATGGATGGTTTTGTAAAATGGACCAGGCACGATAAATTTGTTCGGCAACCACCACCCGCACCAAAGGATGTGGCAGGGTCAGACGGGAAAGGCTCCATGACTGACCAGCCACCTGCCTGACTGCATCAGACAACCCTTCCGGACCACCAATCATTAAACACACCATACGATGGTTTTCTTGCCAGTGTCGCAAATTGTCTGCAAGCTGTCCGGTATCCCATGGTTTTCCAGGAATATCCAGTGTTACTACATGCGCTTTTGCCGGAATCGCGGCCAGCATTTTATTCTCCTCATCCTTGAGAATCCGTTGAATATCACTGCTTTTTGTTCGCTTACCTGGTGTAACTTCTTTTAACTGCAAGACACACTCTTTTGGCAAACGCGACGAATATTCCTGATACCCTTGTTGTACCCAGGCAGGCATCTTGTTACCTACCGAAATTAGATTAATCTGCATGGCATGCAGCATACACACAAGCCTCTATGCATGCAATTACGTTGCAGGACAATTCAGAATACCCAATGCTATTGAAACCGCAATCATTCGTTATCATCGAAAAAGTAATTTTTGCGCCATTTTATTGGTTGAAATTAAATAATTTTATGTTATACATTAACAACATATATCCAACTTTTAAAATAATTCTAAAGCTAGACTCATGGAAATCAAATCTAAAATGCTAGGCCAACAGCAGGTTGACCCTGAAACCATCATTCAATTCCCCGAAGGAATTCCCGGATTTGAAGATCAAAAAAGGTTTAAGTTGTTCCACAAGGAAGGGAGTAGTGTGCTTTATTGGTTACAATCCATTGATAATGAAGACCTGACATTTTCTGTCACGCTGCCAACTCAATTCAGTATCAATTACAGTTTTGTATTAACCGACCGTGAGCAGCAAATTTTGGCACTGGATAACATGGATGATCTGATCATCCTGATTCTGTTACACACAGATGAAGATAAAAAAGAAAATGGTAAACCTGTTATCAAAGGCTCTATAAAATCGCCATTATTAATCAATGGGAGTAAACGTATTGGCTTGCAAAAAGTGCTGGTCAAAGTCGAACAAAGTATCATTTTATCTGAACCCAGCAACGAAATTGATGTTGCTGAAATAACTGACTGATAACCTTGGCCACTCAGGCAGTTAACTTGCCGCCTGATTAATGAAATGTCTGGTTACTTGACTTAACATTGAAACAAGAAGAGCGCACAACTATCAATCACCCTAGGAGCATGTCGGGTTATGGGGTTCGTCGCGAGGCAAGTGGGACATCGCCGCAGTAGAATTATCCATAATACGACAGTCTCCTAGGCAGCCTGCACCGGAATAGCGTGCCGCTTGTCAATGACTTGATTGTCCTCATCAAAATACACTAATGTTGGCTGATAATCTTGTAATTCATTTTCGTTCAATTGTGAAAAAGCGCAAATAATCAACACGTCCCCGGGGCAGGCCAATCGAGCTGCCGCACCATTGACTGAAAACACGCCTGATCCTTCCTCCGCACGAATTGCATAGGTTGTGAATCGTTCTCCATTGTTGACGTTATAAATCTGAATCTGCTCATACTCCCTAATACCAGCATAATCCAAAATATTACCATCTATTGCACAGGACCCCTCATACCCTAACTCTGAATGAGTAACTGTCGCCCGATGTAATTTGGCCTTCAACATTGTCGTTAACATCTTAATATTTCACTTCAAAACAATAACCTATATTTACCAACTTTAAACATTCTTGCTTGGCAAACTTGCATAAAAAAACCCGTAAGGTGTGTACCTTACGGGTTCTGTTTAAAAGCTTGGCGATTCCCTACTTTCACATGGCAACCTGCCACACTATCATCGGCGCTAAGAGGTTTCACTTCCGAGTTCGGGATGGGGTCGGGTGGTTCACTCTCGCTATGTTCACCAAGCATACGGTGTCGATGGTCATCAGATGAAGCGCTCGTCATTGCCTTGCATGACGCTCCCCTCGCCTGACCCATCATCAGCGCAGTCCAGACAAGCTCGCTTGCCTCACACTGCTCCTGGAAATCTGTAATCGCGTTCTCTCGCCTTCAGCGAATGTCTACTGCCTCAAGTTTTCTTCTTGAGGATAACTCCATTCGGCTCGATGACGCCTCTTTCTCGTCATCCAAAACCCATTGGGTGTTATATGGTCAAGCCTCACGGGCAATTAGTACTGGTTAGCTTCACACATTACTGCGCTTCCACACCCAGCCTATCAACGTCGTCGTCTCCAACGGCCCTTCAGGGGACTTATAGTCCCAGTGAGATCTCATCTTGGGAGGGGCTTCCCGCTTAGATGCTTTAAGCGGTTATCCTGTCCGTTCGTAGCTACCCGGCAATGCCACTGGCGTGACAACCGGAACACCAGAGGAACGTCCACTCCGGTCCTCTCGTACTAGGAGCAGCTTCCCTCAAATCTCAAACGCCCACGGCAGATAGGGACCGAACTGTCTCACGACGTTCTGAACCCAGCTCGCGTACCACTTTAAATGGCGAACAGCCATACCCTTGGGACCTGCTTCAGCCCCAGGATGTGATGAGCCGACATCGAGGTGCCAAACACCGCCGTCGATATGAACTCTTGGGCGGTATCAGCCTGTTATCCCCGGAGTAC
>SPJL01002931.1_pt1 | contig 17927 bp, 15 predicted proteins | sample 3741751 | NCBI WGS metagenome assembly SPJL01 (sample SAMN10925998, study PRJNA522277) | cold seep metagenome | isolation source: Elba SIP-enriched marine methane seep metagenome, extraction at timepoint T3 | place: Italy: coast of Elba, Mediterranean Sea | reverse complement strand
CGCCACTATCGATGGAGATATTCGAGTGACGATGATGATTACCGAAAACGAACTCTATGATAAGCAATTGACTGATGATGGCATCGTAGAAGATTTCGAACACGGCCACATCCTTCGAGCGGTATTGAGTTCTACCGAAGGCGATCGGATCGATGCAAGCTTTGCCCCCGGTGAAGTGATTGAAAAAACTTACCGTTTTACCTTTCCCGAGGAAGATGGTTGGTGGATCATCAATCACTGTAATGTAGTTGGTTTTGCAACCCTCGATACGGGCGACGGAATCGAGGTGCTTCAAGCTGACGAAGTGCATCTGGGGGATTAGGAAAGCTGGCTTATTTCCCTTTCTTTTTTTCGCTATATTTGCGGCATTGAGCCTAAGGCTCAAGCCTGCTAGGCTATTTTATTGAGTAGCCTAAAGGCTTTTGGGAAACTATTTGCTCAAAAAAAGGTTTAACCAAACCAAAAGAAAGCATCGCAATGAAGATTTCACTCAATTGGCTTAAAGATTATATCGATACCACGCTACCTGCCGAAAAAATCGCTGAGATTTTGACCAGCATTGGTTTGGAAGAAGAAGGGATAGAGGAAAAAGAAAGCATTAAAGGTGGATTAGCCGGAATCATCGTGGGTGAGGTGGTAACTTGTGGCCGCCATCCCAATGCTGATAAATTGTCCTTGACCCAGGTAAATGTAGGGCGTGATGATTTGCTGCAAATCGTTTGTGGCGCACCGAATGTAGCACAAGGTCAGAAGGTCATGGTCGCTACGATAGGAACGACCCTCTATGATGAAAAGGGAGAGCCTTGGTCGATCAAAAAAGGCAAAATTCGCGGAGAGGTATCCGAAGGAATGATCTGTGCGGAAGATGAATTAGGGATTGGTAATGATCATAATGGGATCATCGTATTACCTGAAACCATCGCCGTGGGAACCTTAGGCCGCGATTACTACGAAGTAGAAACGGATGTAATCTTCGATATTGGCCTGACCCCTAATCGCTCCGATGCCACTTCTCACCTAGGCGTAGCTCGCGACCTTGCCGCAGCCCTACACATCAATCACAATCACCCCCTTACCGTCAATCGACCGGATGTCGCCGCTTTTAAAGTGGACAACCAGGATTTATCAATTGCGGTAAAAGTGGAAGATTTTACGCTCTGCCCTCGTTACTCAGGAGTGACGATCAAAGGCATCACCGTAAAAGAAAGCCCTAGCTGGCTGAAAAATAAATTACTCGCGATTGGTTCGCGACCAATTAATAATATCGTTGATATCACCAACTTTGTCCTCCACGAATTGGGGCAACCTCTCCACGCTTTTGATGCGGATGAGATTGGTGGTGGAGAAATTATCGTTAAAACCCTCCCACAGGATAGCATCTTTCAATCCCTTGATGAAGTAGAGCGCAAGCTCAATGCCGAGGATTTGATGATTTGTGATGCTAATTCCAAAGGCCTTTGTATTGCGGGAGTGTTTGGAGGCATCAACTCTGGAGTAACGGAAAAGACAAGCAATGTCTTCCTCGAATCGGCTTATTTTGATCCCAAATCAGTTCGCCGGACGAGTATGCGCCACCAATTGCGTACCGATGCCGCTACTCGTTATGAAAAAGGGGCAGATCCCAATATTACGGTGTATGCCCTCCAACGCGCAGCATTGCTCATCCAGGCCTTGGCCGGAGGAACCGTTTCTTCGGAAATCGTCGACCTCTACCCAGAGCCTATAAAACCCAAAGAAATTGAGGTTCGCTTCAAACGGGTTAATCAACTGATCGGGACGGATATTGCAGTCGATAAAGTTAAAGCCATTTTGGCCGCTATGGACATCGAAGTGCTAAGCGAAAGTGCCGAAAGTATGCGGGTCGCAATTCCGACCAACAAACACGATGTATTGCGCGAGGTCGATGTGATCGAAGAGATTCTACGGATTTATGGTCTCAATGAGGTTCCCGTGCCCGCACAAGTAAGAAGTACCATTACACTGCGTGCAAAGCCTGATCCTCAGTTGGTTCGCTATATGGTAAGTGAATTCCTCGCGGCAAGTGGATATCGGGAGATGATGGGATTATCCTTGACTCAATCCAAGTACTTCCGCGAAATTTTACCCCGCGAAGAAGATGAATTGGTTTACGTTAATAATACGTCCAATATTCACTTAGACGTCATGCGTCCGGTGATGCTTTTCAGTGGTCTGGAAGCTGTGGCGCATAATTTGAACCGTCAGCAAACGGATTTACGGTTGTTTGAATGGGGAAAAACCTACCAACCGGAGCAAGAAGGCTTCTTGGAGCGCGATCACCTTACCTTATTGGTGACGGGCCATCAAACGGCAGAGAGTTGGCTATCACCGGATCGGAATCGAGTGACTTATTACCATCTAAAAACGCAGGTAGAACACGTACTTACGCGTTTGGGAGTAGGGCGTTATCAGGTATCGGCGATTGAAAATGAGATTTGGGCGTATGGTCTGAAATATCACCGTGGAGACCAGGTATTGGTCAAATTTGGTCGCGTGCAGGGTCAAGTGACTAAGGCCATGGGGATTAAGCAAGAGGTATTTTATGCTGATTTCAACTGGAATTCTTTGCTGAAAACCCTCAAAAAGCATAAAATCGACTTTTCAGAACTGAATAAATACCCTACAGTACGTCGTGATTTGGCTTTAGTTATTGATAATTCGATCAAATTTGAGGATATTGCAAAGATTGCTAATAAGACGGGCAAGAAGTTGTTGAAAACGGTCAATCTCTTTGATGTCTATATCAATGAGGACCAATTGGGGGCAGGGAAGAAGTCTTATGCCGTCAGTTTCCTCTTCGAAGACCCTAGTCGTACGCTCAAAGATAAGGACGTCGACAAAGTCATGAATCAGCTGATTCGCCAGTATGAAGAGCAATTGAAGGCTACTATTCGACGTTAAAAGCGTCTGAGCCTAACCGATGGGCTTATGGGCCGTGTCGGGATTGAACCTTATGATATGCAGGTGTTATCAGAAAAAATTACTAATATTGAGGTAAAGGTCAGGGAACTGGCCCTCAAAATGGAGCGGCTTCAGCAAGAGAATGCCGCCCTGGTGGAGAAAAACCGCCAATTGACCAATGAACTGGCCACCAAGGATAAGCAGGTCGGTGAATTGAACAGCAAGCTGGCGCAGCGTCAGCAAAATGAGAAGATTGGAGGAGCGCAAGATTCAGGAATTACCAAAAAACTGCGGAAAGAGATAGACCAGTACATTAAAGAGATTGATCAATGTATTGATTGGCTACAAAACGCATAATGGCAATGGACGGGAAAGAACTGGTAAATATTACCGTATTAATCGCTGGCCGACCCTATCCCCTAAAGATAAAATCGACCGATGAGCCTGCTATTCGCCAAATTGTAAAGGAGGTGAACGAGAAAATCAATCATTTCCAACTGACCTATAATAAAAAAGACAAGCAAGATTGTTTGTCGATGGCCCTTCTCACATACGCAGTAGATTTACATAAGGCCCAACAAGAAAACGAAACTTCTGACGAGGCCGATCTTAGCGCCCGAATTGAGCAACTCGACAGCTTAGTCGATTCTTTACTCCATTGATCTTTCCCATTAAAGGGTTCAACTCACTTCGTAGCCATTCTGCTACTACTTCCTCCTTTATCCATTTTAAGGTTTTGAAATGCAAGCAACATATATTCTTCAGGCTGAAAGCAGCTTGGAATCATTTTTTTAAATACACATAATATCATGATTGAAATAGGAATCGGCTTAATCGCCGGTGTGGTGATTGGAGCGATAATCGGCTATGTCCTCGTCCAACAGATGCTCAAGCGCTCGAATGACGCGCGGAGTTCGGAGATGAAGGCTAAATCTGAGCTGGTACTCCAAGAGGCACATGTTTCTGCAAAGCGGATTACAGGAGAGGCGGAAACCCAAGCCGACCGTATTCTAGCTAAAGCAGAATCAAAAAATGAGACGATCAAACAGAAGAAGATTCAAGAGGCGAAAGAACGCTTTAAAAAGATGAAAGCGGAGTTTGAATCAGAGAAGAAGCAACACCGTTTTGAATTGAAGGACCGCGAGAGAGATGTGGTAACCCAAGAAAAAGAATTAGCACAGAAAGAAAGTAAATTCTCGGCTCGTATAAAGAAACTTGACGACCGAAAATCCGAACTAGACCAAGAAGCTGCCGAAATCAAAGCTACCCGCGAAAACCTTGAGGTACAACAGAAAATCGTTGCCAAGAAGAAGGAAGAACTAGAAGCTGCTAATGAGGTTCATATCAAGGCCCTTGAAAACGTAGCCAAATTGAGTGAAGCCGAAGCCAAAGAGCAATTGCTCGAAGCGGTAAAGGCCAAAGCAGAGAACGACGCAATGGCCTTGGTCAAAAACACCGTTTCCGCCGCCAAACTCACCGCAAATAAAGAAGCCAAGAAAATCGTTATCCAAACCATCCAACGGATGTGTGCAGAGTATACGATCGAAAATACTGTTTCGGTATTCAACCTGGAGTCCGACGACCTCAAAGGTCAAATCATTGGACGGGAGGGTCGTAATATCCGAGCCCTTGAAGCGGCCACCGGCGCTGAAATCGTAGTGGATGATACCCCCGAGGCCATCGTAATCTCAAGTTTTGATGCCATCCGCCGAGAGGTTTGTCGCCTCGCCCTGAAGCGCTTAGTCGCTGACGGTCGGATTCACCCCGCTCGTATCGAAGAGGTGGTAGCCAAAACCCGGAAGCAGCTAGATGAGCAAATCATCGAAATTGGAGAGCGTACGGTAATTGAGCTGGATATCCACGGTCTTGATCCTTACCTAGTCAAAATGGTCGGCCGGATGCGTTTCCGTTCGTCTTACGGTCAAAACCTCTTGAAGCACTCAATCGAAACGGCACACCTCAGTGCGATTATGGCGGCTGAGCTTGGTTTGAGCCCCAAACAGGCTAAAATGGCCAAGCGAGCTGGTTTGCTCCACGATATTGGTAAGGTGACGGAGGAAGAATCTGAACTATCACACGCCATCCTAGGGATGAAGATTTGTGAGAAATACGGAGAGAACCCCATCGTTTGTAACGCTGTAGGAGCGCACCACGATGAAATTGAAATGAATAATATGATTTCACCTATCGTTCAGGTAGGAGATGCGATTTCGGGAGCCCGTCCTGGCGCCCGTCGCGAAATCATGGAAAGCTACCTCAAGCGTATCGGCGAGTTGGAAGAATTGGCCATGGCACACGATGGTGTGCAGAAGGCTTATGCGATGCAGGCGGGTCGTGAATTGCGGGTAATTGTGGAAAGTGACAAAGTAAGCGATGAATACGCTGATAATTTGTCGTTCATGATCTCCCAAAAAATCCAAGATGAGATGCAATATCCCGGCCAAATTAAAGTGACGGTGATTCGTGAAAAACGCGCTATATCTTTTGCGCGCTAAGCGGTAAAGCAAATAAATTATTACTATTCCGGGTTCGGGCGATACTTCGTCCGAACCCTTTTTTTTGCTATCTTGGACGTCCATTTTTTTCGCCATTCTAAATGTCTCAAATAACCGTAAAAAAAGGCTTTCCACACTTTTAATTGCTGCATAATATACCTACCTTTGCAGTCGATTTACAAAAGCTTCTTTTTTGATATGCTTAGTATGGTTAAATTACTCCAAATCAAGCGTTTACTATTGACCTGCGGGTTAATCCTCGTCAGCGCTTTCGGAATGGCCCTTTGGGCACAACACGATCACGATCATTCGGGGCACGATCACTCCGGTCATAATCACGCTCAACATGATGATCATTCGGGGCACAACCATGCTCAGCAGGATAACCATGCTGGCCATGATCACTCCGGTCACGATCACTCGGGCCATAACCACGGTGGTGGTAATGCTCATGCCGCTCAGGGTGGCAACGGCGGTGGTAATCACGGACATGGTCCTAATGCCTGTGGTCACGCTCATGATGCTACAGTCTTCGATCCCGGTGGAACGGCTTTCCATCACATCGCAGATGCCAATGTATACAGCATCGGACCCTTTAGCATTCCCTTACCTTGTATTCTTTACGCTCCCAAGCACGAAGGCTGGTCTTTCTTTTTGTCGAGCGAGTTCCACATCCATGGTGCTCACGGCGATGGTAGCCATTCTGTAGGATCTTATGTCCTTAATGGCGGTACGGTGATGCGGGTTAAAGATGGTCAAGGTTTTCCAAGTACTCAAGGCCATATCCAATTGGCTAAAGATCCTCACGACCACATTTTCTCTTATAACGACGACGATGGTAAAGCTTACATGGCCTTTAATGGTCAATGCTTCGAATTGGAGCGTAAGAGTACCGCAGACTTCGGTTTGTTTGGTGGAGGAATTACTTCTTACTATGATTTTTCATTGACCAAAAACGTAGTAGCCATGCTTTTGGTTGCCTTGTTTTTGATCTTCATATTTTTCCGAGTAGCAAGTGCTTACCGCGAACGGGAAGGACAAGCACCTAATGGCCTGCAAGGTTTTATTGAGCCGATGTTCGTCTTTATTCAAGACGAAGTGGCTAAGCCTTTCCTCGGTCACCATTGGGAACGCTACCTGCCATTTTTGATGGCAATCTTCTTCTTTATTCTCGGCTTAAACCTTTTTGGCCAAGTTCCTTTCTTTGGAGGAACAAACGCCACAGGTAACCTTGCCTTGACGATGGCCTTGGCCGTTATCACTGCCATTGTAGTAAACCTCAGCGGTAATAAGCACTACTGGGAACACATTTTCTGGATGCCCGGTGTACCAGCTTGGGTAAAAACGATTTTGACTCCCGTAGAATTTTTGGGTGTATTTATCAAGCCACTCACCTTGATGCTACGTTTGTTTGCCAATATTACGGCAGGCCACATGGTAATGGTGATCTTTGTTGGTTTGATCTTCGTATTCGGAGGTACCCAGGGAGACAATCCCGCTGCTAGTTTAGGTGCAGCAGCTGCTTCAACTGTATTGGCGCTCTTTATGATGGCCATCGAGTTGTTGGTAGCGTTCTTACAGGCCTTTGTATTTACGATCCTAACGGCATCGTACTTGGGAGCCGCTACTGAAGAAGCGCACCACTAGGCCAGAGAAAAATTGAAAATTGCTTTTTATACTCCATCTTTAATACATTAAATACAAAAGTCATGACAGGTTCAATCGCAGCCTTAGGAATGGGACTCGCTGTAATCGGCGCAGGAATTGGTATCGGTACTATTGGTGCCAAAGCCATGGAAGCCATCGCTCGTCAGCCAGAAGCAGTAGGTGATATTCGTTCGAATATGATCCTTGTAGCTGCCCTCGTAGAGGGTGCCGCGTTGATCGCAATCGTTATTGCGTTCCTCGTAGCCTAATCTCATTCCGAGAAAAAACGTCTAGCCCCGCTGACGGTTGGTCAGCGGGGATTAGCACTACCTTTTAATGTAGAAAAAAATTAAACATGATATTCTTAGCAGACTTTTCTCCGATCAAGCCCGACTTTGGTTTGTTGTTTTGGTCTTCTTTAATCTTCTTGATTTTCTGGTGGATGATGTCGAGATATGCTTTCGGCCCCATTCGCGATGCTTTGAAAAAACGGGAATCTGATATCCAAGATGCTCTCGATGAAGCAAAGCGCGCCAAAGAAGAGATGACTCAACTACAATCTAAGAACGAAGAGCTTTTGGCTCAGGCTCGTGAAGAACGGAGTAATATTTTGAAAGAAGCCAAAGAAGCTAAAGATAGCATTGTACGGGAGGCGAAGCAAAAAGCTAAAGAGGAAGCACAGAAGATCGTCGATAATGCACAGCGCGATATCGAAGCTCAAAGAAACGCGGCTATGGCCGATGTGAAGAACCAAGCAGCTACGATCGCTTTGGAAGTTGCGGGTAAAGTAATCCGCAAGCAGTTGGCAGGTGATGGCGAACAGGAGAAATTCGCCAATAGCTTAGTCGACGAAATCAAACTCAACTAATTATCGCAAAAGCACTGCATTATGTCAGTAATTAGAATTGCTTCCCGCTACGCTAAATCATTGCTTGATTTGGCAGTAGAGCAAAACAAAGTCGAGCGAGTGCTCGAAGACATCCAGGCTTTTCGCAAAGCTGTAGAGGTGCGTGATTTGTACCTCATGCTCAAAAGTCCAATCGTAAATTTGGACAAGAAGGGAACGGTACTCAAAACCTTGTTTGAAGGTAAGTTTGACGAATTGACCATGGCCTTTTTAAACCTCATCGTGAGTAAAGGCCGGGAATCATTCCTACCCGAAATCGCCAATACCTTTGTAGAGCAATACCGTGCCTTGAAAAATATCGCTACGGTAAAGTTGACCACAGCTACTCCCTGGAATGATGCTTCTATCGAAGCTTTACGCAAAAAGCTGGAAGGTAATACGACCACCGGCGAAGTAGAAATTGTCTCAGCAGTCGACCCCAAAATCATTGGTGGTTTTGTACTCGAATTTGAAGATAAACTCTACGATGCCAGTGTAGCCCACCAATTGGAGTCGCTACGCAAAGAATTTAGCAAGAATTAAGGTTCTCGAAATTTCCGACCTTAGCGTCGAACTTCGAGCCATCGCTACAAATAATATTTTTCTAAACCATAAATTGAACGAAAAATGGTTGACGTTAAACCTGATGAAATATCAGCAATATTGAAACAACAACTTTCCGGTTTCAAAACCACGGCGGAACTGGAAGAAGTCGGTACAGTTCTTCAAGTTGGGGACGGTATCGCACGGGTTTACGGACTCACTCAGTCTCAGGCCGGGGAATTGGTTGAATTCGAAACGGGGGTGCAAGCCATCGTATTGAACCTGGAAGAAGATAATGTTGGGGTAGTATTGTTGGGTTCTAGTGATGGTATCAAAGAAGGTGCTACCGTTCGTCGTACTGGTCGTATCGCTTCTATCAAGGTAGGAGAAGAATACGTCGGTCGGGTTGTTAACCCTTTGGGGGAACCAATCGATGGTAAAGGTGCTATCGGTGGGGAAAAATATGAAATGCCTATTGAGCGTAAAGCTCCTGGTGTAGTTTTCCGTCAGCCAGTAAACGAACCACTCCAAACAGGTATCAAAGCCATCGATGCGATGATTCCTATCGGTCGTGGCCAACGGGAGTTGATTATCGGTGACCGCCAAACAGGTAAGACGGCGATCGCAATCGATACGATCATCAACCAAAAAGAATTTTACGAGCGGGGTGAGCCTGTATACTGTATCTATGTTGCTTCTGGTCAGAAAGCTTCTACCGTAGCCAATGTAGCTCAGACCCTAGAAGAAAACGGCGCGATGGCCTACACCGTGATCGTATCAGCTTCTGCTTCTGATCCTGCTCCACTACAATACTTTTCTCCTATGGCAGGTGCTTGTATCGGTGAATTTTTCCGCGATACTGGCCGCCCAGCCTTGATCATCTACGATGATTTGTCAAAGCAGGCCGTGGCTTACCGGGAGGTTTCCCTACTCTTGCGTCGTCCTCCAGGTCGTGAGGCATATCCAGGTGATGTTTTCTACCTTCACTCCCGTTTGTTGGAGCGTGCAGCGAAAATTATCAACAACGATGATATCGCTCGCGATATGAACGATCTTCCCGATTCATTGAAAAATGCTAAGGATAAAGATGGCCAACCACTAGTGAAAGGTGGTGGTTCGTTGACTGCCTTGCCGATCATTGAGACGCAAGCGGGTGACGTTTCGGCTTATATCCCAACCAACGTAATTTCGATTACAGATGGTCAGATCTTCCTCGAATCTAATCTGTTTAACTCCGGTATCCGTCCAGCGATTAACGTAGGTATCTCTGTATCACGGGTAGGAGGTAGTGCTCAGATCAAGTCGATGAAAAAAGTATCTGGTACCTTGAAGCTCGATCAAGCACAGTTCCGGGAATTAGAGGCTTTCTCTAAGTTTGGTTCTGATTTGGATGCAGCTACGCAAGCGGTACTCGACAAAGGGGTACGTAACGTAGAAATCTTGAAACAACCTCAGTACTCACCAGTATCAGTAGAAAAGCAAGTTGCTATCATCTACCTCGGTACCAAAGGTTTGTTGAAAGATGTACCTGTAAACAAGGTGAAAGAATTCGAAGAAGTATACCTCACTACCTTGGAGCAAAAGCATCCTGAAGTATTGAAGACCTTCCAATCGGGTAAATTGACCGATGAGGCTACCGGCGCTATTACCGCCTTGGCTGCCGAGCTGACAGCTCAGTATCGTTAAAAATTACATTGAATCGCTAATTTTTATATCCAATGGGTGCAAACTTAAAAGAGGTACGCGAACGGATTGTCTCCGTAAAGTCTACGCAGCAAATTACCAAAGCCATGAAAATGGTTTCGGCAGCTAAATTGCGGAAGGCCCAAATGGCTATCCAACAAATGCGTCCTTACGCCAATAAGCTCAACGAAATGTTGCGCAACATCCTGTCTAATCTGGAAGGCGATGCCAGTACTTCCTTCGGCCAAGCTCGCGAAGTCAATCGTGCTGCGGTAGTCGTAGTGACCTCCAACCGGGGGCTATGTGGTGCTTTCAATGCCAATGTGATTAAAGCGGCGGTCCGTATCATCGATACCAAGTATGCGGAACAACGCAAAGCAGGAAATTTAACCATCCTGTGTATTGGTAAAAAAGGCAACGAATTTTTCGCCAAGCGTTATAAGGACTGTCGTATCGTTTCGGACTATGTTGAGTTATTCAATGACTTGAGCTTTGATAACGTAGCAAAAGTATCGGTTCGTTTGATGGATGCTTTTAAAGAAGGTTACTTTGACGCAGTGGATGTAGCTTACGGACGTTTTCGTAATGCAGCTACCCAAGTGCCTGAAGTAGATAACTTTTTGCCCGTACCCAAATTGGAGAAAGAAGAAGATGACGGTGCCAACAAACACCGTGCTGATTATATCTTCGAGCCAGATAAAGAGACGCTCTTGGAACACCTCGTTCCTTCGATCTTGCAGACCAAATTCCAGCGTTACCTCCTGGACACCCATGCTTCGGAACACGGAGCCCGGATGACCGCAATGAGCAAGGCAACAGATAATGCTGAAGAATTGATCCGCGATCTGAAAATCTCTTACAATAAAGCTCGTCAAGAAGCAATTACCAGAGAACTTTCCGAAATCGTGGGTGGTGCTGCTGCCCTCGAAGGATAAGCCTCTTAGCAATATAAAAGGAATTGGCCCCGGCGAATGTCGGGGCTTTTTTTGTTTATTCCGTATATTGTTGTTCATCATAAATTGAGCTTATAGCTATATGAAAGCAATCATCCCCGTAGCAGGGGCGGGTACTCGCCTGCGCCCTCATACTTATACACAGCCCAAACCCCTGATTCCCGTAGCAGGGAAGACTATTATTTCCTTCATCATCGACTCGCTGGTGGAGGTGGGCATCCGGGATTTTGTTTTCATTATTGGCTATCTAGGAGAGAAAATTGAACTCTACGTCAAGAAGGAATATCCCGATCTCAACAAGCAGTTTGTCCAACAAACACAACGAGAGGGTTCCGCTCATGCCATCTGGACGGCGAAAAATGCCATCGAAGATGCGGACGAAGTGGTCATTGTCTTTGGTGATACCATCATTGATGTAGATTGGAAAAGGGTGATCCAATCGCCTGTTTCTTGCCTAGGAATCAAAAAGGTTAAAGACCCGCGCGAATTTGGAGTGGTGGTGTTGGATGAAGAAGGAGCCGTAAAGCAGGTGATTGAAAAACCCAATATTCCTAAGTCTAATCAAGCCTTGGTTGGATTGTATAAAATTCGCGAAGTAGCAACTTTGATCAAAGTGATCGATGATATGGTCGAGAACAAAATTCAAACACATGGCGAATACCAATTGACCGATGCCTTAATGGCAATGATAGATCAGGGCGTACAGTTTAACACCGTTTCTGTTGATAATTGGTTTGATTGCGGGAAAAAGGAGATTTTGTTGGAAACCAATGCCATGTTGCTCGACAAAGAAGGCTACGCTTCTGCCAGTCTCCCTAGCTATGATAATTCTATTATCATCCACCCGGTCAGTATCGGAGCCAATTGCCGGATCACTAACTCCATCGTTGGGCCTCACGTTACGATTGGCAACAACACAACGATTGATTATTCCATCGTCAAAGAATCCATCATCGGGAGTTATGCTTCCATAGAAGAGGTGGTCCTACAAAACTCCTTAGTAGGTAGCGATGCCGCGATTAAGGGACTTTCTCAAAGCCTCAATATCGGCGATAATACCGAAATCGACTTTAGCTAGTGTCTTGGTTGAAGACAATTGTTAAGGGTTTACTCACGGCCCTTACCCTTTGCTTCTTATTTTACCTCGCACAGCTTTATGGTGGAATACAGGAACAAATCAATACGAAGGCCACTTCTGTCCAAAAAGTGGACACTTATGGACAATTACAGTTTTTAAAAACGGCTTTACACCAAGGAGCAGGAAAAGAAATGCAAGGCCTTTTCCCCGAAGGTTTTATTTTTATCCAAGTGCTTTACGGCCTTACTTGGTGCGATTGGCTTCAAGATATCGAGGCCAATGACCCACGTTTTACCGAAGGCCTTACTGAAATCGACTGGACCCTGGCTAAGATGCAATCAGACTATGGCCGGCGAATTTTTCACGAAAATTTACCTCTCCCTTATGGCGCCTTTTATCGCGGCTGGACCAATTATCTATTGGCCAAAAAGCTTCAATTGCAAGCCCCTATCGCTCGTGATACCCAGCAACTCCAGCACTTTCAAGAAAATTGTAGGGCCATCGCTCAAGCCTTTGAGAACTCGGACAGCCCTTACCTAAGTTCTTACTATCGAGGGACTTGGCCTGCGGACAACCTAGTGGCCATGGCTTCCTTATCACTTCACGATCAGCTTTTTCCACCGCGCTACGATAGTTTGCAACAAGTATGGTTGACCAAGGTGAAAAAGCGCTTAGACCCAGCCACAGGGCTGCTACCACACTCGGTGCAGGATATCAGCGGCTTTCCCTTAGAAGGCGCGAGAGGCTCGTCTCAAAGCCTAATGAACATCTTTTTTCAGGATATTGATCCCGATTTTGGGCGAGCGCAATTTTCGCTTTATCGCGAGTTGTTTTTGGACTATCGTTTTGGTTTGCCGGGGATTCGGGAATACCCCAAGGGAACAGCGGGAGGAGGGGATATTGATTCAGGGCCAGTGTTGCTTGAGATTGGCGGAGCCGCTTCGATTGTAGGCATTCGGACGATGGCTTTGTATGGGGATGAAACTACGAATAGGGGCTTGAAAGGAGCCGTAGAAGGCTTTGGTATGGGGCGTTGGCATGGGGTAGAGAAAAGGTATATTGGCAATTGCTTGCCAATGGCGGATGCCTTTATTGCTTGGGCGAATGTGGCGAGGGTAGGGCAAAGTGTTGCTGATTATCCTTCGGAGATGAGGCCTGGGGTGATGAATTGGTGTTTGTTTTTGTTGGCCTTGGTGACTGTAGGGCTTTTGTTGTGGTTGTGGTGGTCGAGTGCCAAACGTTGGTTGAGGCCTTGATGAAAAAGATTTATCTTTGAAATTTTGATAAACTTTTAGCAAAAGCTGGTGAAGACTTTTTGCCTAGCGCTACAATTATAAGCTCAAAAAATATCCTCAGGCCATTCTAACTCGATAACGGTCTCTATCGTCCGATTAAAATAAAGTAACCAATTACCATGTCCCTAGCCCATTCCCCCACGATCCGTTTACGTCCCCTCCAAACCAAAGACTTTGCTGATTTTTACGCCTACCGTTCTGATCCAGACCTCTGCCGCTATCAGGACTTTGAACCTTTTAGCGAAGCTAAGGCGCGCGACTTTATCGAGCAATACAGTAGTGTTGACCTAAGCAGAGTAGGAGAGTGGATGCAGATCGGAATTGAAGGAATTGCCCAAGGGCGTTTGATCGGCGATTGTGCAATTATGTTTTGGAAGGAAGAGCCTCGGATTGCGGAAGTGGGGGTGACCCTGGCTCCGCAATATCAGGGCCAGGGCCTTGCCACCCAAAGTATGGAACTATTGCTCCAGATGCTTTTTACACAAACACCAACCCATAAGGTGATGGCTTATATCGATGTGCGAAATACGGCTTCGATTCGCTTAGTGGAAAGACTAAACCTGCAACTCGAAGGCCGTGCTCGCAAAGCTTATTTTGATACAGTCGATCAAGCGTGGTTCGACGAATTTCAGTACGCCATTTTACGCGAAGATCTTATCCTACCAACTTGATGCCTTCTGGAGAAATGTGCAAAGCACGCAAATCGTTAGTACGATCGTTGATGTCTGCTGTACCATTTTCCAAACGCAATACACCGCGTGGGCAAACCGCTGAGCAGATACCACAACCGACACAAGAGGCGCGGACAATGTCTTGCCCTTTTTGAGCATAAGAACGTACATCAATTCCCATCTCACAGTAAGTGGAACAGTTTCCACAAGAGATACATTGACCACCATTAGTGGTAATGCGGAAACGAGATTTGAAACGTTGAACTATACCCATCAAACCAGCGAGAGGACAACCAAAGCGGCACCATACGCGATTACCCATGATAGGGTAAAAACCAGTTCCCACAATTCCGGAGAACATAGAACCGACAAAGAAACCATACCAAGAGCGTACGCGATAACTATCGAAAGCTAAAATGGTAGAACTGCCCGTCCAATAAGTATACAATACCATTCCCGTCATAACAACCGCAAAAACGAGGACACCATGAATGATATAGCGTTCGGCTTTCCAAGCCTTCAAACTCTTATCGGATAACTGGCGGTAGGGATCTCCCAGTGTTTCTGCTAATCCACCACAGCCACAAACCCAAGAGCAGTACCAACGCTTACCATAGAAGTAAGTAAACAAAGGTACGATCACCAGGGTAAGGATAATCCCCCAGATAAACATGATCGTTCCAACGTTCGTAGCCCAGCCCGCAATGGCAAATTCTTGGCCTTGGCCGACCATTGCATTGATATTATAATCGTAGTAAAAATCATAGTCGAGCGGCCAGGCATTTTTCAAATCCATATAAGGCTGGTTGAGTTTAACCAGAAATTCAGGAATCAAAAAGGCAAAGGCCGTTTGGAAGAAAATCACCGAACTGGTCCGTACCAATTGGTAACGGTTGTGACGGTATTTGATCAACATCCGAATCCCCATTACGAGCATCACCACCGTATAAAGGAAACCGTAAAGGAACCACTGGCTCGCGGCATAACCACTTAGCGACTTGCTAATGGGATCGAGCATTAAGGTCCAGTTGGTGATGTATTGAGGAAAGAAATAAAGAAGAATATAAAAGCCGATTAAGAAAATTCCCATCGCCAGGCCAATCAAGCCGAGGCCTTTAGTGGCCGTAACGGTCCGGGAATGCTGGCCATTAATATTTTGCTTGCGATTGGTTTGGAAAATACGGAAAATGATAAAAGCCGCCGCGACCATCGTCAGTATCGCAGGCAGTAAGGCTTTCGAAAATCCGACTAAGATAGCAGCAATAGCCGCCGCTCCCAGAAAGACCAATCGGATGTTGTAGGTCACCCCGCGCGTAGCCGAGCTGAGGTATATCCCGTTGTTCTTAATCCCTGGAATCAGTTGTAGATCGGGGAGGAGATACATCAAGCCCCCAATTACTGCGAGCATCATGCTCAGGAAGAAAAACAGAGAAGTATTTCCCGGTAAAAGTCCGGTGGCAGAATATTTCGTAAGGGAGAATAGGTAACCTTTAACGTCTCCATCTCCCATCCGATATTCCCATTCACTGGCTCCTTCGGGAAGATTTACGGCGTTCCAAACACCATTGGCAGGATCAACGCCCGCCTTCTTTTCCAAAGCAACCCTGGTCGCTTCTAATACTGGCGTAAGGTCACTAATAAAGGCAAAATTGCTGCTATACGTTTTGTCTAGCATAGCGCTAGCCTCTTCTAATAGTGTTTCCTGCCGATACTGGTTAACCTGCTCTTTAATGAGATCGGTAGTGAGCACGTGATTGCTCAAGGTGAGGGATAGTACGAAGGTAAAAAGGGCAAGAATAAAGAGCCCCAATCCTATATTTTTAATGGCTTTCATAATGGTAGTGAAGGGTGTAGAGAATTAAAGGATAGTCGTTGCGCCGCGCAAAAAGCTAAGTACGGAATCAAGACGGCGTTTCTTACGAAGCTTTAGCTGCTTCCCGCTTTTTTGGTTATAAAGAGCTAGCACATCTGCTTCGTATTCGCTATAGAATTCGGGATCAAAATTAGCTAGGCTGAGGTTTTGCAATACCTCTTCAATCGAAACTTGATCTCGAAGCCATTTTTCACACACTTCATGCCGATAGCGAACGCCCATCAAATTGAAGCCTAATATCTTGGAGGTATCTCGATCGTAGATGATGCGAATACTTTTGCGACCATCGCTGTGTTCCCAGTATAGGGAAACATGATTTTCTGGCGCTTTGGCCAATACGGTACCGTAGACTTGATATTCGATCTCGAAAAACTTAGCGGAGTTGAACCAGATGCCGGGATCGTAGGAATGTTCCTTTTGGCAAATGTTGTAGGCAACGGTTTCGCCCATCATCCGGCCCGTATACCAAATGGCTTCGATAGGGCGGCGGCCCGGCCGTGGGTCGCGGGCTTGGGCACAGTCGCCAATCGCATATACATCAGGCACGGAAGTTTGTAAAAACTCGTCCACCATAATTCCTCGTTGCGTCTCAATTCCCGAGCCTTCTAAAAAACCAATATTAGGACGAACTCCAGCAGTAAGGCCAACAAAACCACAGTCGAGGCGTTCGCCCGTATTGGTGATGGCAGCACAAGCTTTGCCATTACCGTCGTCCACAATTTCTTTCAACTCCGTCTGAAGCCGCAGGTCAATATGATTCTCGCGAATGTGACGATTAATCATTTGCGATTCTTCCGGCGGCAAGACGCCATCCCAGTAGCTGGTCTCCCGAACTAAGAAGGTCACCGGAATATTACGGGAGTGAAACATCTCTGCCATTTCGATTCCAATCAAACCACCACCTACAATCACCGCGCGTTCTAGCCCCGGACTATGTCTTTCCATGGCCTCCAAATCCTGATAAGTGTACATGCCATGAACGCCATCGAGGTCTTGCCCCGGCCAACCAAATTTGTTGGATTGAGAACCACAGGCGATGATGAGCTTGTCGTAGGAAAGTGGTGCGCGATCTCGTATTTCCAATTGCTTATTAGCCGTATCGATTTTTTCAACATGACCATTGAGCAAGTCGATGCGATTCTTTTCCCAAAACCAATCTTCATAAGGTTTGGTATCTTCAAAACGCATATGCCCCATGTAGATATACATCAGTGCAGTGCGGGAGAAGAAGTGGTCGGTTTCGGAGGAAATGACGGTAATCTGGTGATCGCTGAGTTTGCGGATAAAACGGGCGGCAGTAATGCCACTGATCCCATTTCCAATGATGGCGATATGCATACGTATTAATGGTTGATTTAGGTCCTTCGTTGTTTTGAGCCCCACGATTTTGAATTTCGTAGGTGCTTCTGCAAAATGCAAAGAAAGCTCGGTTCCTCCTGTCAGGCCTGAGACAATTGGTCTAGGGAGGCTCATATAGGCAATCTGAGACCTTCGTAAGATATTAAAAATGAGAAGAATACCGAATATTTACTCTATAACAATTTTTCTGGTGATCTCTTGTCCCTCCACTTGGCAGTGGATATAGTACAAGCCAGAAGCCAGTTGACTGATGTCGATACTTGGGCTTTCGTGAAGTTGTAGTTGTGGAAAATGTTGCTGCAATTGACCTTGAGCATTATAGAGGCGTAGGTCCGCTTGGATGTTAATCGTGCTACTGACTTGCAACCAGTCATCGGCGGGATTTGGAAAAACTTGGAGATTGAGTTCGGGCTTTTGTAGATCATTAGTAGCCGTAGTAGATCCATAGCTTACTTCAAAACACTGTTCGAGTAGGTAGAAATTTTCTCCACCTTCAAGGAGCACTTGCCCTTCATCGTCAAGGAT
>SPJL01041452.1_pt1 | contig 17962 bp, 25 predicted proteins | sample 3741751 | NCBI WGS metagenome assembly SPJL01 (sample SAMN10925998, study PRJNA522277) | cold seep metagenome | isolation source: Elba SIP-enriched marine methane seep metagenome, extraction at timepoint T3 | place: Italy: coast of Elba, Mediterranean Sea | reverse complement strand
TAAAGCTCGCGTCCGCAAAGGCAGACGTCGGTCGAAAGGGCGTACAACTAGTTCGTCGCTCAAGGCGTCCTTCCAGACACCCTTGGCATCGGGGAGGGTCTCCTTCAAGGAGTCGAAGTGATCCGGCGAGGAGTCGGCACCTTCCCGGAGGTGTGGCTCCTCGCCCCGAAAGACGGAACGGACCGAGGCGCCTAATGCGCGCCGTCTGGAAACGTTTCCAAGATATGCCTGACAGGCATGAAGGTACCACGACGGGAGACGCAAGTCGGCTGCACCATCAGTCAAGGTGCCCGTGCGGACGCCTGTGGTGGCAGCCGAGTTGACCATCAAGCAGCCGAGGCACCCGAACGCAGGGTGTCGGTGTCGTCCGGGTCGTCCAGCTCCTCAACCTCCAACTCCTCAACCTCATCGAGATCCGAGCCGCCTCCGAAGAGCGCGCTCAAGTCACCGAGCATGAAGCCAGTGAAGGGCGAGAACTGCAGAGCGAATCGGAGCGAGTGACCGGTGGGCGAGTTCAGTTCCAGGTCGAGTTCCATTGGGGTCTCCGTAGTGTCTTGAGTGCAAATGACTGGACAGAAGTGGCAAGTGGTGAACCAGGTGGCGGCCAGGGACGCAGCACTGGCCCATCTCCGTCAGGCCTTCAGGCACGACCTTCCAGACACGTGGCAAGCCCTGGAAACGTTTCCAGAACATGCCAAGAGAGTGCCGAAGCGTGGACAACCTGGTAAGGAACATCAGGCCGCCACGCGGGGGCCTGCCACCAACGCCTGTTCACTGATGAGGGAGGAGAGGACAGCTAACTCCGTCTCGTCCAGTTCAAGCACACCGGCAAGGCGAGCTTCCCAGTACTGCGTCGGGATGGCGTGGCCGGTCTCCCAGCGAGAGACCCGGGGGACGCTACAGCCCAGCGCCTCGGCAAGGCTCCCCTGAGCGTGGTGGCCCCGCGACTTCCGCAAGTGCTTAAGGAACTTCCCCAGTCCAGTACGTGCCATCTAGCCCCGCTTTTCCCCTAACGGAATATGCCAACAGTGAGACGGAGTCAAGAGCTTGCAACGGACAACTCCGCTCAACGAAAGGAGGAAGCGTAGTAATACGCGAGACATGGAACCAGAAGCAGTCGTCGAGGCGATGAGATCCATCATGCAGGCCGCTGGCTACACCCAGGAGGGGCTGACAGCGGCACTGGGGCGAACATCGCCGAGATGGGTGAACCAACGCCTCACTGGGCGCGTTGAAGTCAAGGTGATCGACCTCTACGAGTGGGCGAAGGTCTGCGGCCAGGAGCCCATAGTGCTGTTTGTACCCGAAGAACGGGCGGCGATTGGCGAACTGCTTCAACGCATCGCAGCCGCAAGTGACAAGTTTGACGCCGCGGATCTGCGCCTGTTGGAGCTGCTCGCCCTGCGCGCGGAGCAGGCGTAGGGCCGCGCCTGGTAGCCAGGAACGCGATCCTCGCGCCGCGGGTGACCCGGCCGGGAAGACCATCAGAGGCTGACGAGGGGGGAGGCAACGGCACTTCCTCGTAGGGGCCAACGATGATTTTTCGTCGAGCGATAGACAGCGCCCGGATGCCCCGTTAGGCTCTGGATGTAACCGGTGTACCGCTGATCGAAGTGTTGGCGGTGGGTGGGTCATGTGACGGAGCATCGCACGCAATCGCCGATGGGCAGTCTAGCGTCCTGCGCTGGATGGCAGGACACCCGTGATGCAGCCAAGAAGGCCAAGGAGCGCGCTCATGCGCAGTGGCTCGCTGGCCTGCTGGAGTGCGACGCCGCCGGGAACCTGGAGTTCCGACAACTGACGTCGGAGCGGGCGCTGGGCCGCGCCCGCGCCCTTCTGACGGGCGGCCCCCGCGGCCTGCGCCGACAGTTCCGCAAGGCCGGCAAGCGCGCCGCGGTGGCCTGGGCCAGGCGCGAGCACCAGGGCGGCCGGAGCTGGGGGAGCTGCGCGGCGGCCCTCGGCGTCAGCGCGGCCTCTCTCCACGCGTGGCGCTGCGAGCATCCAGACGAGCCCCCGGCGCCGAGCTGGGTGGCCGTCTGGGTGGTCGACGACGAGATCCGCTTCTGGGGCACCCGGGAGGCCGGGCCCCTGCCGACGATCTGCGACGCGAGCACCGTCACGCAGTGGGCGCAGATCCGCGTCCAGGGGTACGCCGACCTGCGCATCGCGCAGCTCCAGGCACACGAGGAGCCGCAGCTCGACATGCCGCTTCGTCTGGAGGACGGCCCCGCGAAGCAGAGGCAGCCGCGCCGTGTGCTGGCGCACGTCATCGACGCCGGGGACACCAACTACCGCGCGTGGCGGTGCCGGAAGTGCAAGCGGGAGTGGAGCTGCCACTACGACGACGATCCGCCCGTGCCCTACCGGGAGCCCTGCGGGCACTGCGGGCCCACCTGGGGCGCGCTGCCGAGCCACGGCGTGCACGTCACCGCCCAGCCAAGGCAAACGGAGGCGGCCGATGGGTAGTGAGGTGCTGGCCCTGCCGCGGGCCCTTGAGGGCGGCGAGATCGCTGTCTCCCTGCAGGCGACCGCCGTGCACTGGGTCCCCGGGCCATGCAGCGCCGATGAGGTGTTGGCGCTCCCATGTGCGTGGTCTCTGGCCTACGAGTTCGTCGATGGGCATGGCCGGTTCGTTGCGACTGGACTCGACGAAGCGGCCGCCGTGGTCGTCGTGCGAGGGGTCCCGCTCTCTGAAGACGGCGAGCGCTACGGGTTCGCCGAGCATGGTGTCTCCCGGGAGACCAGGGAGCTGCAGCATCGTGCCGCGTCGGCGGCCGGGCTGGCCAGATGGAGCTGGCAGCTCTGCGGGCGGGGGCGCTTCCCCCGCGGCAACGGACCCAGGCAGAGAGGGCCCGCGCCCCGGGCGTACACGGGGGACACAGGAAGGTGTCGAGGGGTAGCGGCGACGCCCCCCACTGCGCTTCCCAAGCCGGGAGCAGCCCGGCCCCCCTACACCATCGGGCCCTTGGAGCACGACGCCCTGCGGGTGCTGGTGGGCAAGGCGGACGACAGCGGACGGGGTCGCATCTACAACCGCGGACTCTCCGTCTGGGCGGGACGTTTGGGCCGTTTGCGGCCCAGGCTGCTCGTCGCCATGCCGGAGTGGCTCGGCAGCCGGCCCCTACGCGAGTACGTGCTCTGGCCAGAGGCTGCCCAGTGCCTCGCCGACCTGGAAGGGCAGAACGCCCGACAGGCGGACCGATGAGCACCGCCGAGGCACTCAACGCCGCGCGACTGCTGGGCGTCCTCGCCCTCGGCCTGGGCAAAGTCCCCCGTCTGACCACCCACTGCGACGGGCAGCCGGAGACGAACGCCGAGCACAGCATCATGCTGGCGCTCGTGGCCTACGACCTGGCCGACCGGCTCGACATGGAGCTGAACCGGGAGCGGCTGCTGCTGTTGGCGCTGGTCCATGATGCGGTCGAAGTCCTCTGCGGCGACACACCGAGCTGGGGCATGTCCCAGGAGGAGCGGGCGGCCAAGGCGCTTCGCGAGCGGCGGGCGCTCGTGCAGCTCCAGTACGCGTACGAGGACATGCCGTGGATGGTCGAGGCCCTCGGCGCGTACGAGGCCCAGGCCTGCCCCGAGGCCCGATGGCTCCGCGTCATCGACAAGCTGTGCCCGCGCCTCGCGGCCATGCTCGGCGGTGTCCCCGCCCGCAGGGTGTACGGCCGCTCCGACGATGAGGCGAGGGCGATCGACGCGCGCCAGCGGGCCGCTCTCGCCATCGCCTACCCAGAGTTTCCCGCGCTGCACGCGCTCCTCGCGGAGGCCGATCGGCAGTGCGAACACGGTCACCCACAACTGGGGGGCGCCGATGGGAGTCACCTGCCTGTGGTCGGAGGGGTTGGAGCCTCGGTCGCCATTGGGCAGGCCTCCCAGGGCTCTCCACCGGTTGCCCCTGCACCCCTTCACGATCGGGGATGTCCATGAGACGCCGACCGCGCTTCTGGAAGTCCTACCTCTACGAACTCTGGTGGAGCACCGGACCCAGCGGCATCGGTGAGCCCCAGTGTATGGCCCGGTTTCCCTGGTCCTGGGCCGACCGCGCCCGCGCAGGCGAGCGTCTGGACCAGGGGTGGATCCTGCGGCCCGACCGCGTGCTCGCCGCGCTCCGGGAGCTGCCTGATCGCTCGGCGGCCGGGTGCCTCGTTCGCGCTCTGGCTCGTCCGACGGTGCAACTGCTCGACCTGCCCGGTCCAGTGAAGGCCGAGACCGAGCTGCTCTGGGAGGCGAGATGCCCCCTGGTCGGGGAGACGATTCCGTGGGTGGCGGCGAGCCCCGAGAAGGTCTCCGTACGCCTCCCCAACGGCGCAAAGCGGCGAGCGGTCAAGGAGCCTCGGTCGGGCCAGTTCCTTGTCGTGCCTGGCGCCCAGGACGGGGTGCCAGAGAGCTGGGACAGGGTCGCGCCGAAGCGCCGGAGGGGCGCTGAGCCGCAGGAGCTGCCCTTCGAGCGCGAGGCCGGCATCCGGAGGGCGGGCTGATGCGCACGCTGCATGTCTCAGTGTCGGTGCTGGGGGCGCTGCTCGCACCTGTTGAGGAGCAGGCGCGCGTCTACGACACCCTCGTGCTGGAAGACGGCCGGCGATGCGAGTCGGTCGGCGAGTACCGTCTCGGCCTGGCGAAGCTGCTGCAGGCCGGCATTCTCCACCTGCCCCTCGGCGCGCCGTGCCCAGGGTTCAGCTTCGAGCAGGGATGCCCGGGACACGAGCATGAGGCGGAGGTCCAGCCATGACCCACGCGCCTGGAAACGTTTCCATGAGGGAGGAGCCCGGTAGAGCCAAGGAGAAGGGCGAAGAGGCGGGCTCAAACCGCCGTCCTGCAATGGTGCGGGGCGGCGGCGCTCCCGACGGCCCCCGTCCTGCTGCGGTCTACCGGATCGGGGACGCGGAAGCGCGCCGGCTGTTCCTCCGCTTCGCCCCGCGGGCGTTCGCGGGCATCTGCGAAACCAGAGAAGGGGCGGTTCTATGGCCTGGATGACGGAAAACGAGGTGTGTGAGCACCTGGGGATCTCCCAGAGGCAACTGCGGCGGCTCCGGCAAGCGACGCCGGAGGGGGAACGGATCTGGGCTCGGGTCGGGACATCAGCCATCCGCTGGGAGGCGGACAAACTCGATGAGTGGGTGCGGGGCGAAAAATGGCGTCAATCCGGAAGCGTGGCAACAAGTACCAGGTCCGCTGGACCGAGAGCGACGGCACGGAGACCAGCCGCAGCGGGTTCCCAGACCGGCGGTCGGCGGAGAGGTTCCGGCGGGAGGTCGAAGCGGTCCGCGCCGCGGGGAGGGACTGGCAACCTCCGAAGCCTCCGGCTGGACTCGAAGACCTGATGATTGCCTGGCTCCAAGCACACAAGCCACCAATGTGGGCCCCGGCCACATGGTGCAGCTACCGCACGGCGGTGTCCCAGTTCTGGGACTGGCTGTGCAGGGGCGGCAAGGAGCCCACCGTCATGCGGGGCTTGACGCGGGCCAATGTCCAGGGCTTCTTTCACCACCTGCTGAAAATTGGACGTTCACAGAAGACCGCGGCAATGCACGCGAGCACTGTCGCCCGGTGCTGGGCGTGGCTCGCGGAAGAGTACGACGAGGTCCCCCGCTACAAGCGGTGTCGCTTCCCCCAGCCACCTCCAAGGCGCTCCAGGGCTCCCGTCTGGGAGCAAGGGGACGCCGCCATCCTGCACTGCCACGGCGAAAGCCGAAGGCTGGCCGGCGTCGTCCGGTACACCGGGTTGCGGGTGAGCCAGGCGATTGGGCTGCGCTGGTCCGACTTTGATCTTGACGCGGGGCGCCTGGACTTCCGCGGGGAGCTGGGCAAGACCCGGCAGGAGAAGGCCGGGCGCATCATCGTCCTGGCCCCCCACTTCGTACGTCTGCTGGAGGCCTGGCAGCGGAGGGGCACCCACTGGGTCACCAACAGGAACGGGGCCTACTACGAGCGTCCCTGCCGAGATCTCCCGGACTGGCTGGTCTATCCAGCGCGCAATCGACCCAACATGCAGGGGCCCCGCAGGCTCATGGCGCGGGCCTGGCGCGCGACGGACGCGCCGCAAGAGGTGTATGCCCAGCCGTTTCATGCGTTCAGGCACGGGTTCATTTCCAACCTGAATCGGGACACCGGCGACCTGGTCGGAGTGGCCTACCTGGTCGGCCATCGCGTGACGGGGATGGCGACCCGCAGCTATCTCGATCCCGAGGTGGCCCTGCGCCTGGAACGGGTCGTCGACAAGGTCCCTCGATGCCCCGCATGGACACCGGATGGACAACCGGTCGACCACAACGGCTAGAGCGAAGGGGGGAAGGGCCATGACAAACGGTGACACGAGAATGGCTACTATCGCGACCGGCAAAAACGGTCGCGTCGCCACCAGGACAACCACGGAGCAAACAGCAAACAGCGCAGGGCGAGCGGACCAGAGCGGGCCAGAATGGACAGCGGCGGCACGCGTCGGTGGACACGAGATGGACAGGCCAACCGCAGCGCCGAGGCAGCTCTGTCAGCGCTGGAGCTACCGCTGGGACAGCTACCGGCCCGTCGGCGAGCCGCTGGATGTTCGGCGCTATGGCGTGGAGGTGCTGACCGAGGCCGTCGCCCGGAAGTACATCATCGACCACCACTACAGCGGCAGCTATCCAGCCGCCCGGTGTCGCGTCGGGCTCTTCCGCTGCGGTGGCGAGCTGGTCGGCGTCGCGGTGTTCAGTGTCCCCGCTGGCCCCAAGGTGCTCAAGCGCTGGCTGCCACACCTCCCGACCTCACGGCAGGGTGTGGAGCTTGGCCGTTTCGTCCTCGCCGATGACGTGCCTGGCAACGGAGAGACCTGGTTTCTGGCCAGGGCTTTCGAGGTTCTCAAGGCCGAACTGCCAGAGGTTCGAGCGGTCCTGTCGTTCGCAGACCCGATGCAACGCGTCGCTGTGGATGGGCGGGTTGTCACGCCTGGCCATGTCGGGTGCATCTACCAGGCCCACAACGGCAGACACGTGGGACGCACCTGGGCCCGGACGATGTGGCTGGACCGTGATGCGCAGGTCGTCAGTGAGCGCGCCTTGTCCAAGCTGCGAACCGGGGATCGTGGCGCTGCATACGCCTACGAGGTGCTCCGCGCTGCCGGGGCTCCGACCCGACAGCCGCTGGAAGACGGGCGGAGCTACGTGCGTCGTGCCTTGCGGGAGGGGCCATTTCGCAGGGTGCGTCATCCGGGAAACCTGGCCTATACCTGGCCCATTGGTGACAGGCGTGTGCGCCGGGCATTCCCGAACATCCCACCAGCGCGCCCCTACCCGAAGGCAGACAGCGCCATCGTGCGGATGGCGGCATGAGGGGGCCAGGTGCGATGGCCCGCGCCCTACTGCGCCTCGCGTGCGGGGTGCCTCATCCCCAAGAGGCGCATGGCGCCGTCGTTGACGCTCTGGGTGTGGATGGAGCCCGCAAGGCCCTGGACGCGGTCGCTCGTGGTGTCCGGGACCTCGCGGAGCGACGTGCCCTGACGCTCGGCGACGTGTACGCCGCTGCGATTCGGCGGGCATCACGCGAAGCCCTCCTCGACGCAGACGCTGGGGTCCACCTGCTGCTCATGCTCGCTGCGCTGCATGAGGCGCAAGAACGCGGCGAGGTGCCGCGATGACGGGGGAGCAGAATGATGGGTGTCCGTTGGGAAGTCCACGTGCAAAGGGTGTACGCGGGGGAGACGCCACCGGAAGGTCCTGGGTGGAGACCCATCGGGGCCCACGAGGAGACCAGGGAGATGGGGGTGCCCGACGAGAACGGGTTCGCTCGGCATGCCAACGGCGTGCTCCGCTGCGGCCGGTGCGGGGCCCGAGTCCTTCAAGGCCAGAGCAGCGGAGGGCACATCGTCATGTTGGACCAGGTGAACGAGATGCACTTCTGCCCAGCCATGGCGGAGCGATCGATGACCGTCGTTGTCTGGGCGAGAGAGCGGTAGGACGGAGGGCCGTGGTGGGCGGCCCGCGCTCTGGGGAGTCGGGGGGCTCCTGCGGAGACGAAGCGGACGGAGCCCGCCCCACCGGATCGACGGCCGCGTCGACGCCGCCCCCTCCCCCTCGGCGGCTCGTTCCGTCGACGCGGCCGTCCTTCCTACCTCGCCATGGGGTCGCCCAGCACCGCCAGCACGTACCGCGCGACGGGCTCCCCCTCGGCCGGGGAGGCCTCCAGCAGCGCCAGGGCGCCGAGCTTGCGGAGGTCACCAGACGGCAGGGGTGCGGGGGTGGCAGCGGCTGCGGGGACAGCGATGAGGGCCGCTTCGCGGGTCGCCGGCGCCTGGGACGTCGTCGCGAGCAGCACGAGCTGCGCGAGGTGGCCGGCGTGCGCCGCTCGGGCCTCGGCCAGCATGACCTGCTCCAGCCTAGGGCTCGGATGCGCGAGAGCTGGAGGGAGGCCAGACCAGCCGAAGCCGGGAGGGCGAACTGATGGGTGCCATGACCTGGCAGGCGCCAGATGGGTCGGAGGTGCTCATTCCCCCGGGCTGGGAGCTGCGCGGCAAACCCGGGCTCGGCGGTGAGGCCCCCAATCCCGAGAGTCCCCGTCTTGTCCGGTGCGCCGAGGAAGACGTCTGCGACGTCGACTGGATCGACCTCATCACGGGTGCGTGGCGGCCGCGAGGTCCATGGTCGCTGGCCGAGGACAGGGTGCAGGGCGCCACCATGGCGGAGCGGGCCGCCCTCGCCATCGAGGCGGTCGACGCCCATGTGGCCAAGCGGCGCATCGAGGTCGAGGTGTGCACCTCGCACGTCGTCGAGGTGACCATCGCCGACGGGCTGTCCCAGTCGGAGGTGGAGCGTCTGCTGGCGGACGCCTACGACAAGCAGCTTCCCCCATTGTGCGAGGTGGAGCGCGAGCGGTGGCTGACGTCGAGGCCGATTGAGCGCGAGCCCCAGCCCGCCGAGGAGTGGGCCAAGGTCGCCTGGTTCGAGCTGCGGGGCTCGCGGTGGCGCGCGGATGACGAGTGCCTGCTGTCGGATCAGGTGCCCACGCCCAACAAGGTGCCGAATCGATACCTGAAAGCGCACGAACTGCGGCGCGGGGGCAAGGTCCTCACCGCGTTGAGCGACTACCTGGACCAGGCCGTGCGCGAGCCCGAGCACCCTGGGTACTTCGATGTGGGTTTCGCGCCGATCCTCAAGGTTGCTGACCGCGTATGCGGCACCACAGCCCTCGGCCCGGCGTACTGCTTCAAGGGCAACGCGTGCATCGCGATCGTGATGCCGATGCGCGTCTACAGCGGTGACCCCTTCGCAGATCGCACCGGGCGTATCCATGTCGCGGGGAAGCTGACATGAGCGCCGATGCCCCCGCCAGGCAGGAGATGGGCGCCCGGGCACAGTGGCTTCAGGCGACCGCCCGGGAGTCCAAGTCCCGTCGATGCGCCGCGGCGATGAGCCTGCTCGACGGCCTGGAGCTGGCCAACTGGCCGCTGAACGAGCCTGCGCCATGAACGCCGCCCTGCCGACCAGGGAGGTCCTATACACGGACTTCCATCTCTTCTGCGGTATCGGCGGCGGCGCGCTGGGCTTTAAGCGCGCACGGGCGCGGATCGGGGCCTTGCGGGCACGGACCCGGTGCCTCGGCGGGATCGACGTCGACGCCGGGGCGGTGACGGACTTCCGCAGCCTCACCGGCGCCCGCGGGACGGTCCTCGACCTGTTCACGACCGCCCAGTACATCGAGTTTCACGGCAAGGCGCCTCCGGCCGGTTGGCGAGAGGCGCAGCCCGTGGACCTGCTCGAAGCCGCTGGGTGGGAACACCCAGACATCGTCTTCACCAGCCCACCCTGCAAGGGCCTGTCGGGGCTGCTGTCGAAGCGAAGCGCCCGGAGCCGGAAGTACCGCGCGCTGAACAGGCTGACGGTCCGCGGGATCGATCTGATGTTGCGGGCGTTCGCGGAGCAGCCGCCGAGGCTGATCCTCCTGGAGAACGTCCCCCGAATCCGCACCCGGGGCCGGGCACTGCTCGACGCCATCGTGCGGCTGCTCGAAGCCCACGGGTATGCGGTGGCGGAGACGACCCACGACTGCGGGCAACTCGGCGGCCTGGCGCAGCACCGCCGGCGGTTCCTCCTCGTGGCGCGCCACCGGGAGCGGGTCCCGCCCTTCCTCTACGAGCCGCCCCAACAACGGGTGCGCGCCGTGGGGGAGGTCCTCGGCGAGCTGCCGATGCCGGGGGACCCCACCGCGGGGCCCATGCACAAGCTGTCGCGCCTGCAGTGGCGCACCTGGGTCCGACTGGCCCTGATCCCTGCGGGTGGCGACTGGCGGAGCTTGAACAAGCTCGACGTCCGGGACGGCTTCGTGCAAGGGCTGGCCCTGCAGCCCGGGCGGTGGTTTCCGGGCGTGCTGGGTGTGAAGCGATGGACCGACACCGGGGCGACGGTCACCGGGAACGCGAGGTCCACGACCGGCGCCTACTCGGTGGCCGATCCCAGGTGTGGCACGTCGCACCAGGGCAACGGGAAGTACCGAACGGCCCATTGGGAGGAGCCGTCTGGCACGGTCATCGCTGCATCCGACACGGGGTACGGGGCGTACTCCGTCGCAGACCCCCGGTATGAGGCGTTCGGGCAGCACCACGGCAAAATGCGGGTCGAGGACTGGGACCGGCCTGCACACACGGTCACGGGCAGCGATCGCGTCGGCTCGGGCGCCCTGTCCATTGCCGATCCCCGCGCGCCGCGCGACCTGGGCGCGTACCAGCCCTACGGTGTCGTGCACTGGGACGACACCGGCCGCACGGTCACCGGGCAGGCCGCACCGGGCGCCGGGCCGTACTCGGTCGCCGATCCCCGGCTGGCCTGCGACGAGGCGGACACCAAAGAACGGCGATACAACAACGTGTATCGCGTCGTTCGGTGGGAGGGGCAGGCCCCATGTGTCACCGGGGCCAGCGGCAACAGCCGCACGGCCATCGCCGATCCTCGGTTCACGTTCAAGGCCGAGGGGGACGCCTACAGCCGAGGCCGGCAATACGGCGTCATCCGGTGGGGCGACAGCAGCCCCTGTGTCACCGGCAACATGCGGCACGACACGAGCGCGGCCTGCGTCGCTGACGTCCGGCTGCCAAAGCCGACCGAGCGGTGCACGCCGCTGATCGTCGCGCTGGATGGGAGCTGGCACCGGCCGTTGACGACGCTGGAGCTGGCGGCTCTGCAGAGCTTCCCGGTGCTGCCCTCGCTGGCGCTCTCGGGCAAGGCGGATCGCCGCTGGCGCGGCCGGATCGGGAATGCGGTTCCTCCAGAGGCGGCCCGGGCCATCGGCAGCACGATGCTGGAGACGCTGCTGATGGCGGACCTGCAGGTGAGCAAACCGGTGGCAAATACACCGGTTTGGGTTCGCCCCTTCTGCATCGCGCTGTCGGTCGCCCAGCGCGGCGAGGTTCGTCCGTGATGGGCGCCCGGTTGGAAACGTTTCCAAGAATGGAGGACCAGATGACCCCAGAGCGACGTCAAGAAGCGCTCGTGCAGGCGCTGCGGGGGCACGGGTGGCACACCGCGGGGGAGCTGCGACCGCTGTATGCGCGCCTCGGGCTGACGCCCGAGCAGGGCCGCGAGGACATCACCCGGCTCGCCGAAGAGGGGCGCTTGCAGAGGCGCATGCTCTCCAACGGGGTCAGCTACGAGTACCAGGTCGCCGAGACGCCGAGCGAGGTGCCCCCGAGCGAGGCGACCCCGAGCGAGGCGTCCCCGAGCGAGCCGCTGCCGAACGAGGCGCCCCCGAGCGAGGCGTCCCCGAGCGAGGCGTCCCACCCCATCGACTCCCTCAAGCGGATGCGCTTGGCCGACATCCAGGCGCCGGCAGAGCTGCAGCGGCGGGTGCGGGGGACCGAGCCCGCGGACGTGCAGCGGTACGCCGAGCTGCTCCAGGCCCAGGGCCTCGACGCGTTGGGCGCCCTGCAGGTGGTCGAGGACCCAGAGACGGGGGAGGCCTGGCTCTGGGATGGCTTCCACAGGCGCGAGGCGTATCTGCACATCGGCGACGAGGACGTTCAGGTCCTCGTGCGATCGAGGCCGGGCACCTACCGAGACGCCCAGCTCCTGTCGCTGTGCGAGGCGAACGCGACCCACGGCAAGCAGAGGACGAACGCGGACCGCCGCCACTGCGTCAAGGTCGCGCTGATGGACCCCGACCTCTGCAAGCTGGCCGGACGGGCGCTCGGCGAGCAGATGCATGTGAGCCACGCCTTCGTGAACAAGGAGCGGCGCCGGTACGGCGTCAAGCGTGGCGAGCGCCTGGACGAGACAGCCGCGAACCTGGCGAACGGGGTCTTTGCGCAGGCCTGGGTGGCGCTCCAGTTGGCCGACGACGTCGTGCGGGAGTGGATGGCCATCGAGACCCTCGAGGCGATCGCCGCCCGTCGCCCAGAGACCTACTCAGGAGCCGCCCGACTGCGGATCGCCGAGCTGGCAGACGCCCCCTGGCCATGGCCCGAAGATGAGACCGAGCAGGACCGGGTGAGCCGGGTGGCGCGCCTCGACACCCGGCAGGACCTGGAGCGGGCGCTGCTCGCCAAGGACTGCCCCGGCCGGGACGACCTGGTCGGGATCTGGTTGCACGCGTTGCGCCTGGAGGAGGACGGCGAGCACTGGGTGGAGCGGCGTCTGCTCGAAGGGAGGCCAGCCCTGCAGGCGCTGGCCGAGGACAAGTACACGGCGATGGCCCGGGCGCGTGAAGACCGGCCGAGCGCCTACAGCCAGGCCCAGACGCTCATCAAGCGCGATGACCCCGAGGAGGTTGGGGCCCTCAACGACGTGGAGCTGTGGTGGCATCTCTACGATCGTGGGCTCGCAGGCGGCTGGTCGCCAGCGTTCTTCCACGCCCTGCGTGGGGCGCCCTGTGCGCCCGCCACCGTCGACTGCCCCGACCCGACCTGCGCCGGCTGGCACGTCCAGGACCGGCACTCCTGCCGGGTCTGCGGGTTCATCTCCTCCGGGTGGGCGACGCGTGCGCAGCAGGCGCTCGATCTGGCAGGACGGCTGCTCGCCGCTGATGCTGCCGTGCGCCTCATGGTCGCGGGCCGTGAGGTGAGCGCCCTCGATCTGCAGGCGCTGGAGCCGCTTCCCGACGGGACGGGGTCGTGGACGCCCGAGCAGGCCGAGCAGCTCGTGGCCTGGCGGTTTGGGCCCCCAGCGTGGACGACGGCGCCGACCATCTCGGCCGAGCAGCGCCAGACCCTGCAGAGGCTCACCGCCGCGGGGCTGATCGCGGACCTGGAGCTGACGCGACTCGGGGCGGCGGCCGTCCGATGGGCGGTGTTCTTCAAGGACGAAGCCGAGGTCGCGGCATGACGTTGCAAGCCGGCAGGGCGGCGCGCATAGCCGCCATGTACAACCTCAAGCCGCGGGATCTCTGGGGGACACCGCGCGCCGTCTTCCGTGAGATCGACGCCGAGTTCGGGGTCGGCCTCGATGCTGCGGCGGTCGCAGACGACGCTCTGGTGTGCCCCTTCATCTCGCCGGAGGACGACGGCCTCAAGGTCTCCTGGATGGACCGATGCGTCCTGCGAGGACCCGGTCCAAAGGCGGCGTTCGCCAACCCGCCCTACAGCGCGTGCGGAGGCGGGCTGCTGGCGTGGATGGAGAAGGCCGTTGCCGAGGCCGCTGCGGGGTTGACCTGCATCCTCCTCGTGCCTCCGTCCATGTCGACCCGGTACATGCAACTTGCGGTTGAATGCGGAGAAGTCCGCGTATACCGGTCGCGGCTCGCGTTCTTGCACCCGGTCACGGGACAGCCCGTCGCCGGCAACCGCGGCGACTCGTGTCTGGCCATCCTCCGGCCCGGGCTTGTCCCTGTGCCGCTCTCCTACATCGACGCGCCTGGGAGGAGACGATGACGAAGCTCGGCGACTGGCTGGATCGGGCGATGGCCTGGGGCCTGGCCCTCTGGATGAGGGCGAACACCGGCCAGCCGGTCGACGCCGATCAGGACGACGACGCGCCGCCCGCAGAGCGCTGGCGGGCGCGCAGCTCGTTGGGGTGCGAGGGCTTCGGCGCGACTCGGTACGCCGCGGTCACCGAACTGTGGGAGGGCGCTCGCCTCGCGCATCGCTTCGGCCTTTCGACCTGGCGTCCATGGTGGCGCCCATGATCACCAAGGCCGAGGAGCGACGCAGGAGGGCCGAGGAGCGCCGGCGGGCGGAGGCAGCAGCCAGGGCCGCCCGGCGGGCGGAGAGCGTCCGGACGGTGGCCTCACGAGCCTCGTGCAGCACCAGGGCGGCCGCCTACGCAGTCGACGCGCTGTCCGTGACCGGGGACCCCATCGCAGTCATGCTCGCCAAGGCGTTTCAGGCGGGCAGGGACGCGGCGAGGGAGCGCTGATGGGGCGGCGCCAAGTTGAGCTGCATCCAGACCGAGCCGGGTGGCGAAGCCCGCAGGACGGCCCCCAGCGGCCGGAGGGGGTCCCGAGTCGACCGCTGACCGCGGTGCTGGTCGGAGGCCGTGCCCAGTACACCAACGTCAGCAAGCTCCCTGCGCTGTTGTGGGAGCACTACGGCGTCGCCGTGGTCAAGCACGCCACCGCGGCCAAGCACCTGGCAGTCGACGACCAGTTCGACGTCGCTGTCTGCCTGGTTGACCAGACCAGCCACGAGCTGATGGCCGAAGCCAGCAAGCTGGCGACGTACAAGGTCCGGACGGCATCGAGCTGGAGTCGCGTCGCCAGCGCGTTGGATGCGCTGGGCGTCCGGCCATTCGCAGGAACCAACTTTGAGATGCCCGCTCCGGCACCGCAACAAGAACAGCCGAGGGCGACCAAGGAGGCCGAGATGCCCCAACCGAAGCGCGTGGGCCTGTCCACGGAGACGAAGGACCTGCTCAAGACCCTCAAGGACCACATGGTCCTCGAAGACCTCCGCTTTCTCGCGCTGGAACTGTCCGACAACGGCAGCCTGGCGGTGGAGTACCGCAAAATCATCGTGACCCAGGGCGAAGAGACGCTCTGAAAGGAGAACGGAAATGCACCTTGCAGAGGGCGGAATCGTTGCAACCGATGGCAGGTTGGAGGTGTCCGGCGAATGGCGTCTCATGGCCCGCGAACCCGCAGATGACCCAACGCCGCTCGTCGTGGAGTGGTTGAGGTGGGCGGACAACCAGTGCATGGGCCACGCCGAGCAGGCCAAGGGCGCGGTCACGCTGGTGCAGGGCGCCACCTTGGTCGTGGTCCGCGGGACAAAGGTGGAGGGTGGCATCGGGCAGGCCGCTGCTGTCGGGAGCGACACCCGGGCGGAGATGCGGGTGTGCACGGGCGGCGACCGCATCGGCTTGCTCAAGCTGCTGACGACCATGATCGAGGAGCCCTGGGTCTTCCAAGGCGCCGTGAAGCACGAGGGAACCCAGGTGCCCGAGTGGTCAGCGGAGCCCCTGCGAATCATCGCAGGCGACCAGATGCAGCCTGGACGGGAGCCCTCGGCCTACGACGTCGCCTGCCCGCGGTGCGGAGCGGCGATCGGCGACGACTGCGACGAGCGGACGCTCGGCGGCAAGGAGGTCCACAAAGCCCGGGTGGACGCACTGAATGAGGACAGCGAGTCGTAAATGAAGATGGCGTAATGCAGCAAAGCCAGACCAGGATATGCTGAATACGCCAATCCAGGGAGAAGCGATGCATGCCATCTTCGAGTTCGACACCACGACCCCCTCGACCCGCCGTCTGCTGCAGGACCCGCAACGCAGGTTTCCCGCGTGGCTGGCCACCCACGTGGCGCAGCACGTCGAGGACCTCGCCGAGCACCTGGGCGAGCCCACCCACCACAACGTGTGGCTGGTCTTGCTGACGCCGAGGGGCCAGGTGTGCACCTGGCACAAGGGCGACCCCAACCTGCGGAACGCCGCGTGTCGAGCAGAGGTCCAGTACGACACCACCGCCGACGAGCCGCTGACCGTGCGCCTTGGCTGGCACGTGAGCCTGCCGAAGCCCAACCCGGCGCTACTGGAGCGGGCCAATCGCGCCCTGGAGGCCGAGCTGGCCACCGCCCTCGCGGATGACGAAGCCCTGCAGAGCCATGTCCAGGACCTGCAGCGGGACAAGGCGCAGCTCACCGCCCTGGTGGAGCAGTTGCAGGCCCAGCTCACCGAGACCCAGGCCCGGCTGGCCGACGCGGAGACCATCATCGCCAATGTCGGCGATGGGCCCGGCGCCATGCTGGTGGAAAGCTAGGCAGGCGCGGGCAAAACGCTCGACCACCGCATACAGAGGGGCTTCAGATGGAAGCGGCCGCCTACCTGATGATTTTGCTCTGCGGCGCGGTGCAGCGGGTCGTCGACGCCCCCGCTGGCGTACCGGGAGGCGATCAACGTGTTGGTCGAGCTGGAGGGAGTAGGCGAGCTGGACTCTGGGAAGGTGGTCGTGCTCGGCGCCCGATGAAGGTGCAGACCGACGGGTCCATCAGCGCGAGGCGGAGGGGCTTGCGCGATCGCCCGAGCGTCAACACCAGCCCGTCGAGGGTGAGCAGCACCCACCCGTCCGGCGTGGGTGGCAACGTGTCGGCCTCCATCCCGAGCGCATCCCGGAGGGGGCTGGCGTCGCCGTCGGGGATGACCACGAGGTGCTCCTTGTCAGGAGGCACCGGCGCGCTATCATGCGAACCTCCAGGGGGAACGTGCGTCTGCCGAGGGTACCGCGCCCCAGAGCCCGCTTCTTGTGCCCTGCCGCGGCGGTGGGGACCTCCTTTCGTCGCGAGCGGTCGAACTGCATCGTCAGTTCGGTCAGTTGGTCCTCGGTCAGGCTGTGCAATCGGTCGTAAAGCTGCATGGTCGTGCCATGCTAGCGTGTGCGCTTCGCGGCTGCTTGGGCGGCGCCTCGCGCTCTGCGAGCTCGTCGGAGACCTGCCAGCTGCCTGCGGCGTCGCGGGTCAGCAGCACCACCCGCTGTTGGCGAGACCCCGCGACCAGGGCCCGCCCGCCGTCGGCGGTGATGGCCTCACCCAGCCGCTCGTACTTGTCGGCGTCGGGCAGCACCACGATCTGCGCGAGGCCATCCCGTCGCGGCGGCGCTGCTCGGGCACATTCCGGGCTAGACAAGGCGTGAGGTATCAAGGAGGTGTCCGGACTGGCCTATTTCGTCCGGTTTAAGCAGCTCTTTCGCGCCACACTATGGGTGTAAACGACATCCGGACACCCCCTGCTCTCCCAAAATCTCTGCGAGCTCAGCCAGCAGTTCGGCGCGTCGAGCTTGAAGGCCAGGAGCAGAGTCCCACGTCGACCAGGCGCGTTGCCACCGGGGCAGTAACACTGCGCACGCCTCAGAAGCGCTGCGCCAGGCTTCCGGGAGTTCGAGCACTCGTTGGACTCGGCTAAGCTCCCCCAATGTGAGTGCCACGCCTTCTCGCACAGCCATCGGAAGATCTATCTGTTCGCAGCCCAGCCAGGCGGCATGGACCTGGGCGTCGTCCGCGGGCACCGCCTCGCCCAGCCGCTGCAGCCCGTGACGCTCGTTCTCCGCCAGCGCGGCACGCAGCAGTGCCAGGGCCTCGTCCAGCGCCCCCTGCTCCTTCCGCACCTGCGCCAGCAAGTGCCGGGTCACGGCCACGTTCCGGGCGAGCACGGCGGCACGGTCGGGGCGTGCGTGCTGGGCCTGGGCCCAGGCGGCGTGGACCTGGGCGTCGTCCGCGGGTACCGCCTCGCCTAGCCGCTGCAGTCCGTGACGCTCCTTCTCCGCCAGCGCGGCGCGCAGCAGTGCCAGCGACTCGTCCAGCGCCCCCTGCTCCTTCCGCACCTGCGCCAGCAAGTGCCGGGTCACGGCCACGTTCCGGGCGAGCACGGCGGCACGGTCGGGGCGTGCGTGCAGGGCCTGGGCCCAGGCGGCGTGGACTTGGGCGTCGTCCTCGGGCACCGCCTCGCCCAGCCGCTGCAGTCCGTGGCGCTCCTTCTCCGCCAGCGCGGCGCGCAGCAGCCCCAGCGACTCGTCCAGCATCCCCTGCTCGTGCCGTACCCGCGCCAGAATATGCCGGGTGGTGGCCACGTCC
>SPJL01000330.1_pt1 | contig 17974 bp, 13 predicted proteins | sample 3741751 | NCBI WGS metagenome assembly SPJL01 (sample SAMN10925998, study PRJNA522277) | cold seep metagenome | isolation source: Elba SIP-enriched marine methane seep metagenome, extraction at timepoint T3 | place: Italy: coast of Elba, Mediterranean Sea | reverse complement strand
GCAAATAATCTACCTAAATAATACACCATCGCCCAATTTTAACACCAATCCATGATGAGTATTTTATCTCGTGCCCTATTAGTCGCCGTCTTGTGTTGCGGAATCTGTTCTTCCCCTCTACAAGCACAATTTGTCAATTTCGAAGATACTTGGAAGGAATTCCTCGCGAATGAAAAAACGTCGAACATCAGTAAATTGACGCAGCCTTCGAAAGACGAAAAAATCGATTATGCTAAATATTGTTTGATGTACGCCACCACCTACTTTTGTGGAGGGAAGATCGATCAATCGGAAAAGCAAATGTCCGAAATTCGTAGTGTCGGCGAAACCGCCTATACTCAGATTCCCGGTTTTAAGGAACGTTTTGAAGATCTGGACGTCAAGATCCAAGCTTTTTACAAAGTCGATCGTTTGTGGAAAATATTTTTGCTCAAGCGCAGCATCACCATTGCTGACCTTGAAGCAGTGGATGCAGCTACTCGGGTCTGCGAAAAAGGGACCTTAGCCAAATATAACCACATGGCCTCTTACGCCCATTATTGCCAAAAAGATATTGGCAAGGCTAAAGACTATTTTGAAAATCGAGTGCTCAAGCTCGCCGAACGTACAACCCTCAAAATCGAAGATGTGGATGGTTTGGAAAAAGAGGTGAGCAATACCAAGAAATTGTACAAAGGCCTTACTGCCCTTGGCAAAGCCTGGAAGACCTATATCGATACGGATAAATCTCCCGGCTTTAAACCAGAGCTTCCCTTAATCAAATGCCATGTAGTTCCTTCGATCAAGGTGCATGTGCTACGGGCTGCAGCCGATATCTGTGGTCGCGGGGCAGAGGAGTTGAAGCAAATTGAAAAACTCGAAGGGATGATGGATGAGCCTTTAGAAGGGGCCTTGGCCGAAAAAGTAGATTGGTTGAAAGAGGAAGTGGGCAAATATACTGGCGACGAGGCTGTGCTTAATAAGGCCTGGAAAGAATTTAAATCTACCGAAGATTTGGCCAATGGAATTGATTTTGGTTATGAATATTGCCGTTTGGAAGATCAAATCAAAGCCTATATCATGAACGGAGCGGTGAATTTCTGTGACCAAGCCGAGGTCATGCTCAATAAAATCGGAGGCCTACTTCAAGAACACGAGCCAGAACTCAAAAGCGATACCGAGGCACAACTACAGAAATTATTTGAACGCTACCAACAACGCGAAGAAGAACTCAAGGCCTTAAATAGTCTATGGGCCACTTACCTGGAAAATGGGGATACCCTGCTGGAAGCCTATGAATTAGCCGCGGCCTATTGCGATCCTATCGCGCAAACCAAGGCCTGGGTGATCGAAGGCAGTTTTTTCGAAGCTTGTTTGGATGGTAAAAAATACCTCGACAAGATCGATGCACTCAAAAATGAAGCAAAACTCAAATACGAAGAAGACTTAAAATGCGCCGTCATTCGGCTCCGACAAAAGGTTTATGATTGTCAGTACTGGGAATTGGTGCTCCAAGCACGTAAGGAAACCCATGCTGAGCGGGAGCGTTTTGGCCCTGAATCGGCCAAAGTCATGTATTCCGACCTGAATAGCGACAAGCAACCTTGCGAAACCACCGTACTCTATAATCCACTCGGAAATATAGGTATCAAGTACATCATTTCTACCTACCTCTGCCAGGAAATCGACTTGGCTAAAATGGGAGATCCTGAATATTATAAAAAAATCGCCGACTGGGTCGACACCAAGGTCTTACAGGCTTATTGTGAAACCAGTATGCGTTGTAAAGAGGACTTCTTTATTTACCTCGAAGGGCATACGGATGGCCACGTTTTTAAAGGCGCCCGCTATAAAAAATCGCTCGATATCCCTGAAGGAACTGCTTACACGCATTATTTAGGAGAAGAAGTAGAGGAAAAAAGTACCGAGCGCGAGATTACCAACAGCCTACGCAGCAACCTAGAATTAGGCATTGCTCGGGCTTGGACGGTTCGGCATCAGCTCGACTTTATGGGGGTTCCCATCCAGATTGGTGCCTACGAACATCCATCGGATGAGAAGGGCGGAGAATACCGTAAAGTGGACATTGAGCTCAATATTACTAACCTTTTGCTCGACTTTTATGAGAAGCGTTTGCAAGAGTTATTGAAATCTTCCGGTATCGGTGCGCGACCAGAAGGTTGCTAAAGGCCTTAACAAAACATTATGCATTCAAGCCTTGCAATGTGAACTAAGTTTGTCTAATTTTAGTTATTGATATATATACCTTCCCCTTGATATAAGGTGTGGCCATCATCTCACTTGCCACAACTGGGGTACTTATTATTACTTGTCAAAACATCTAACCCTCGGGTGGAATACCGCAAAAAACTTCGGTATTCCACTCGGTTTTATTTAGTCAAGTAGTCCAGAAAACTACTTATAAAAAGGAGCAATATCAATGATTAATGGTTATTCCGATGTGGATATCCTCCAAAAAATTCGTTTGGGGATTCCCTCCAATTCCGAAGTGGTGGGCTGGCTATATGATAGTATCCGGCCCATGATCTACAGTATCGCCCTCTCTACGGGCTTATCGAATGAAGAAGACATTCAGGACCTTACCCAGGATGTGATTGAAGCTTTTTATCGTCAAGTAATGGAGGATAAATTTCGGGCGGAATCGAGTATCCGATCTTATATTTATTCAATTGCTAAAAATAAATGTATCGATTGGCTCCGCAAGAGTAGGGAAACCTTGTACGACCCCATTGAGCTACCAGAGCATGGGGAAGAAATCGACGAGGATTCTCCCGAGGCCTTGGTTATCCTAACGGAAAAGACGGCGCTTTTACAAAGCTATGTGGAGTTACTACCAGAGAAATGTCAGTACCTATTACAATTGCATTTCTCCTCGCAAAACTTGTCGCAAGAAGAAATAGCTAAAGAATTAGGCTTCGGCTCATCACAGGCCGTAGCAAATGCCGTTTATCGCTGCAAGAAAAAACTGGCGCATATTATCATCAACGACCCTATCCTGCTTGGACGTTTGATGGATTCGTTTAATGATCCTTTTGGCGTAGTGCAAGCCCTCATCAAATACGCGGATGAATTTAACCTCATCCTCGCCTATTGCCGAGGAGAAGCACTCGCCGGAGAAGATTGTCAAACCATGCAAAGACAACTGGAAGAAGACCAAGCCTTACGCGACTTGGTCGACTTTTTACGCAGTCGGCTATAAATCATCACCATTTTCGTTTTGGTGACTTTTCATTCGCTCCAACACGGTTGCCATATCGATTTGGTAACGACGGTGACCGTGTTTGAGTAAATACATTTCCATGATTTTTTCGAGGGCCGCATCTTTAATTTTTGCCATCGCTTCTTCTTGAGTCAAACCGATTTGCTCCTGTTGTACTTTGAGTTCTTGAATCAGATTGGCAGCGGCCCCGACATCTTCTACATCGATACAAAGGAAAAGGGTGCCGAGAAAATCGTTGATTTCAAAGTCTTCCAGTTGGTCAAATTTTTCGCGCGTACGACGGACCGTTTTTCGGATCAAGGCATAGATATCACCTTTGATATAGCCTCCTAGAATGGAGACGTAAAAGTCCATCGATGATTTAATCGATTTCCCATTCTTGGGAGTAGCCACTCCGGCAGCCGATAAGGCTCCAATCAGGGAGTAGATTACACTGGGGTAGAAAAAACCAGCGAAAATCCCATAGAGCCAAGGGCTTTGCTCAAAAGACGCGGGGTCACTTCCAAAGCTAATCGTCATTCCGAAAACTTGTAGTATCCCAAGTACTCCTACGGCTAATAAACCATGTAAGAAGATACTCATCAGAAACCAACGCGATCGCCAGATCAGGTGATGGCCTGCTAGGTGATCGAAGTTCCGTTTGCTGGGTAATCCAAAAATCAGAACGGAAGAGATAAATGCTATGAAAGAAGCGATAATCATGTGTGAGGTTGTTACCGTTATCTATGGCGAATTTGCTTAATAATTTCTTCGGTTTTAACCTTAGTTTGCTTTCTCTTGGTGAATACTAAAATTTCCATCTTGGAAGCCGAACCAGTATTTTTTAAATCAATATGCCCTACGCTTTGAAAAAATTCAAAAGCGGGGACTAGTGGTTCAACGCTGTGTACATAGCCTTGCTGGGTCAATCGCTGTTTCAAATTGATCCATTGGTCTTTCGGAAGGGCTGCGATAAACCTACCAACGCTCTCATAGGATACCAATCCATTGCTTTTTATGAAATCCATAAACCTTGTTTTGCGAAGTACGCCACCGTTTATGACGCCTATTCGGGTTATCAAAATGAGTGGTTTGTGTGATAAAATCTAGCTGTTCTAACTAGTTAGTCGATTGAGCGGCGTCGGAATAATCAATATTGATGATGTTTTTTCGATTTTTTTAAAAAACCTTCTTTTAACGAAAAGAGCCCCGAAACGAGTTCGGGGCTGACTTCTAAATTTAAACTACTTTTAAACTATTACCCTATTGGGTGTTGGAGCGAGGTAGCGGCCAACAATCAAAGGGTTGACGGGATTATTCGCAGTCGATATCGCGATATTCACCATTCCAACAACGCCAATCGGAGTCATTATAATGGTCCAGATCGCGAACGCGACCTTCCTTGGTGCTTTCGTTCCATTTGATTTCGAGGAGATTATCTTTTGTAATGCGGTATACATCATAGCCTCGATCGTATTCTTCACCGGGCAATTGACGATATTCGATATAGTCGCCAGTATTGGCATCATTCGCATTGATATTGGTATAGCGCATGGTTTCGGTGCCAGTGCTGAGATCGCGGGTAAATTTGGCCTCTAGCACGGGAAAACTGGTATTAAATGGGCGGTGGTAAAGCGTCCATACCGCGCCAGAGCCATCATTTTCGGTAACTCCTGCGTACCATTTGATTTGAGAAAAACCGCCAAGTCCAGACTTAGAAAGGTACATATTCCATTGTACTTGGCTGGTAGGCAACCATTCTGCAAACAATTCGGCAGTATAGGTGGAGCCATCGTAGCCCGTTACGTCATATTTCCACAACCAGATACCATCACCTTGATATTCGGGGCTATGTTTAAAAGATTCGAAAAAGGCCAAGGTGGGTAATCCAGTAGTCAGTCCAATGGCAGCATTCCAGCCTACCAAGTTACCGGCAGCATAGAGCCAATGCCAGTAAGTATTGCTAGCGTTCGTATTTTGCTCTCGGGCGATGGCCGAGGTATCAGAGTCGGTAAAATCGGTGAAAGTCATTACAAAAGCTTCCTGCGTGGGGAGTTCGGGAGCTTCTTGACCTTGAGGGTCGGTAGTACTATCTTTTTTACAAGATTGGAACAACGAAAGGGCGAGGGCAAGAACTAAAACAAAACGCAAATTTTTCATAATAATTTCTTTTGGTTTAATTCGCTCAAAACAGCTGGAATCCCGCGGGGAATAGCAATTCTCAGTCGCCGAACGAGTGGTATTAAATTTCAGATGCAAGAAATATTCCCACATTTGCCTTTAATACCCACCAAAGGCCTTTTACCCTTAGCCCAAATAGAAAAAAATATTTTTTTCTGCGCCTATCATCAATAATCTACCATTTTACTGCACCTCCAGCGTATCGCGTAGAGCCGCCGCAACCGCAAAAAAGCCCAAACCACCATTACTCACATTACTAGGCAAACTGCTTGGCAGCTCATCATAGATTCCTCCTCGCCAATCTTTTTCCATTATCAGAGAGCGGAGATAAGCCGCAAAGTCATCATTGAGTGCATATTTACGTACTATCGCAATACTACCTCGCGGAAAGAAAACCCCTTCCAAGTCATCTCTAAAAACTTCGCTGACATCAAAAGTGCGGAAGCTATAGCTGTACAAACGGGCCTGAGTGGGCTCTACAGTACTCAAATGCGACCAGTCGACATCCACTATATACATCGCTTGCTCCGACGGAGTATAAATCGGAGGTGGGATTAAAGCTAAACTATCTCCATTAAGGACTTCTTGAAAATCGAGTTGCCCCAGCGGTGCAATAGGCACTGCGGCATTAGTCGCTAGAAAAATTTGCCCCTCCCACTCTACTTCCAAGGTCAATGCCTCGCCAATGTTGGCACGAAAAGGTTCATTGCTTTGATAAAGCGTAGCGTCTTCTGAAGTGGCGGTAAAAAGATAAGATTGCTGGCCATTGCTGACCGTCACTCGCGTAGCGGAGATCGGGGAAGCCACTCCATTGAGGTCATTATAACTACGCGTCAGTCGAAGCTCTTGTATCCCTAACTCATCGGTCAAGATGGCATCAACGACCAATGTTCCATTTTCTCCAGGTTGGAATTCCCAGTCGACGGGTTCTTCACAACTTGCCAAGCAGATCAACAGAACGGTAAAAATAATAGTAGCACGAAGCATCGGTCAAAGTTTAAATTTGTAGGATAAGGAAGGGAAAAAACGGACCAGGTCGGTTTGTGTACTTACGAGTTCACGGTCCCGCGCATAATTACCTTGAATGATTTCGTCACCATCTTCACTTATGATTTTATTAAAATTGACGCTGACCACGTTTTTATGGGCCAGTGCATTATAGATCGAAAAAGTCAAGCTATGCTGGTACTTGGCCTCTGGCCTTTTGTGCAAAATAAATTTGATGGCCAAATCTAGTCGATTGTAATTAGGCAGTCGATCATTATTTTTCTCCCCATAGATCGGGACTTGATAATCCTGAAAATTGTAGAAGCCCGTTGGAGAAGAGATCGCCGATCCGGTATAGGCTGTCCAATAAGTCGATAGGTGTATTCTTCGCTTCAATTGGAAGTTGAGCATTAGGGAAAAATCGTGGGGGCGATCTTGGAAGGCGGGATACTCTCGGCCACCATTTATCTCGGGAGTACGGCGTAGGGTCCGGGAATAAGTATAAGCCATCCAGCCACTCCAGCGACCCAACTTTTTCTTCAACATCATTTCAATCCCATAGGAATACATTTCCCCAAAACGCAATTCTCCTTCCACCAATGGATTGAGGAGAATATTAGCATGAGGTCGATAATCAATCTGATTATTCCATTTTTTATAATACGCCTCTGCGCTCCATTCGATTTGTCGGTTGGGGAAAAATTTCTGATATCCCAAGGCCACTTGTTGCATAGATTGAGGACGAATATTGGGGCTACTGGGCAACCAGACTTCAAGGGATGTAAAGGGCGAAGCGGAATTAGAAATCAGTTGTAGATATTGATAATACAAGCCATAGCTGGCTTTTAGCATAGAGGTTTTATCCAGTTGATATTCGACACTGAGCCGGGGGCCAAAATTGTTATAGCTTTGATACGCTCCTTCTCCTTGTTGGACTGAATCGATTACGGCGTGGTTTTCATCAAAAAGGAAATATTCGGCGGGGCCTAAATTATCCCAGCTGGTAAAACGCAGGCCCGCTTGGAAGCGCCAACGTTTATGTTTGGGCCAACGAGAATCGAGGTTAAAATAAAGCGCTTGCTTTTGAGAGGTATTGGTTTGGAGGGGTGGAAAAAATTCGATCAAATCACCATCCGACAAGGCACCGGGGTTAAAGGCAAAACCTCCGAATTCCAAGCCAAACTTAGCCACTAGATTCGGATTCACATAATAGGTAAAATCGGACTTTATATTTAGCTGCCCAATCCCGGATTGCCATTCATTCCCCAACCACGATAAGCGATAATTGTACACTCCGGTATACAGCGTCGTATTAGAAAAAAGCTTAGCATTGAACAAGTGATTCCAGCGCAGGGTACTGGTAAAATTTCCCCAAGCAATACCTCCGCCTGCATTTCCCAAACTATCTCCTTGCAAGCTCAATTCATCCTGGCCATTGATGATGGTAAAGAATAAGCGATTTTTATCGTTTAACTTATAATTCCATTTAAAACTAAAATCGCTAAAGCCCAGATCGAGGTCAGGGGCTGCGTTGCGATAAAGCCACTCAAAATTAGAACGGCGAGCGGAGATAAAAATAGAGCTACGCCCTTTTACCACTGGCCCTTCCAAAGACAGCCGATAAACCAAGGGATTGAACGCCCCGGCAAAGTCCCAGCCCTGTAGGTTTCCATCCTTAGTCCGAATATCTACCACCGAAGAAAGTCGATCCCCAAGATTGGTGGGGATATCACTTTTGTAGACTTTGATACTTTTGGTAAAATCAGGAATAACCATGGAATAAAAACCAAAAAGGTGCGCTGGATTATAGATCGGAGCATCATCAATGATGATGAGGTTTTGGTCTTTTTCCCCTCCTCGCGTAAAGAAAAAGGCCGAGCCATCGCTATGTGATTTAATTCCTGGTAGTGCTTGAAGGCCTTTAATGGTTCCCGACTCTCCGCCAAACTCGGGCATATTTTCGAGGTCGTCTGGCGAGAGTTCCATTTCTCCCATCTGCTTCTTGCGGAGCACATCGCGGAGCGGACGTTCCACAATCACATCCGGCAATTCTTCCAATTGAGGGTGTAGACCAATATTTTGCTCCTGATCCTCGATTAGCGTTATTTCCACCTTACGCCCCTCATACCCCACATAAGAATAGTGAACCACCTGCGGGCCAAATTCAAGGCGGAGAGAATAAAACCCAAACTCATTGGTATAGGTGCCCTCTCCCGTTTCTTTTACATACACCGATGCTCCAATTAAACTTTCCCCCGTCTCCTGATCGGTTAGAAAGCCACTAATGGTTCGGTATTTAGGCGTAAAGGAAAGATCATCGCGAGGAAGGACGAGAATATTATGATCGACCCAGAGGAGTTCGATGGGAAGGATCGTTTTTAGTTTTTCTAGAGCTGCCGTTAGGTCGAGCTTACGAACTTCAAAGCTGATTTTTTGACTGGAGTTGATGGCCTCGGGGTTGTAAGAAAAGTTGAAGCCACTTTGATCACTCATTTGTCGGAATATTTCATCGACGCTGATCGAAGTGCTGCTGATCGTAACCTTTGCCGCTGGATCGCCCGGTTGGGCGAGAGCGAAACTGGCCAGCAAAAGCCAGAACAACAATAGGAGAAGGTTTTTCGGCATGTTTAAATTTAAGCAATCCACAACCAAATGCTCTGTGGGTAGAGACAAAATTATTGTTGGTTTTCGAATTGCGTAAAATGCGTCACCGCTCAACACTTACCACCGGAAAGCCAGATGATTTCGTCTTCGCGTTTTATTTCTAATTCAAATAAGACCTCCAAGACCTTAAGGATTTCCTCTAAAGAAGGATCTATAAATTTTCCGGTAAAGGGGCAGTTCGCCAAAACTGGAGTTTGGAGTTTAATTTGACTATGAAATTTACGATTGAGTGCGAGCACGACTTGCTCTAAGCTCGCCCTATTAAAGACCAAGCTATCCTGCTGCCATGTTAAGGAATAAGGATCTTCATTGGTCTTTTTAAGTAAACTTCGTTGTATTTTATCATAGATGGCGATCTCGCCCTTGGTCAAGATTACTTCCTGGTCAGCAGCGCGTACTGCGACCTTCCCTGATGCTACGACCACTTGCGTTTCGTTGGCCGTGGCTCGGGCATCAACGTAGAAAGAGGTTCCCAACACTTCGACATCTACAGCATCGGTTTCGATGATAAAAGGGCGTTTGGTATCGCGTTGGACATCAAAAAAGGCATCTCCTTCCAATTTGACTTGTCGACGGTTTGCTTTTTCTTGATAACTCAGGCTAGCAAATTGGTTGAGGCTAATTTGGCTTCCATCGGGTAGGGAGCGATTTTCGATGGCATCGGTAGCGGCATATTGGTGGTTATTAGCCGTAGTGTTTTGAAAAAACCAGAAGCCGACGAGGCCGATGATCATTACGGCAGCGGCGATACTTGCTAGTCGTAACCATGGGTTGCGGCGGGGTTTTAGTTTTACCACCTTCGGATGGGTAGGCAATAATTGGTTGAGCTTTTCCCACTCTTGGTTGGCATCTAGGCCTAAGGGGTTATCAGCAATTCCAGCGAGTTTCCAAGCCTGTTGTAGCTCCTGAAATTGAGCACGATTTTCCGGCGAAGCCAATACCCAAGCCTCCAATTGCTCCACTTCAGTAGCATTGGCTTCCTCATTCAAATACTTATTGATGAGGCTTAATGGATCGCTATGGTATTGTTCTTCTTTCATGTCTTCTAATCAATATACACTTGCCAGACGTTTTACCCTTAGTTGTTTGTCAAAAAAAATTACCACGGCCCAATTCCCCACCATATCCACAGCCACAAAGAATAGTCTTTCAACAGTTCGCGTAGGCCTTTGAGGGCTCTTGACATATGGGCCTCGACCGTTTTTTGAGAGATATCCAACTCCTCCGCAATGTCTTTATATTTCATTTCTTGGTAACGACTCATTTCAAAAACTTGGCGACACTTCGTCGGTAAAGTCTCTAGTGCAGCGGCAATTTTACTCCGTAATTCTTCCAAATCCAATTCTTCCTCCTCCATGCTTTTATCCAAATCGTGAATATCAAGATCGAGCACTTTACTGCGGTATTTCTTATGATCCCTTAAATAATTGATGGAGCGATTGCGAACGGAAGTAAAAAGGTAAGATTTTGGGGCCTGTTTTAAGTCGATTTTAGCGCGGTTTTCCCAGAGATTGATATAAACTTTCTGGGTAATATCCTTCGCCGCATCCCGATCCTTGACAAATTGATAGGCAAAATTGCACAGATGTACAAAATGCGTCTTGAACAAACGTTCAAAATGCTGATGGTCAAAATGTTGATTTTTGTTAGGTCCAGACATAGGCTAGACCACAAAGATAAGGAGAAGCAATGGATTATCGCAGCAAACCGCCCGTAAGGCGAATCAATTCTGTTTCGGTATTTTTTAGGTTAAAAATGGCATTTAGTCGCGATTGCGAACCATTGATATAAGCCAACTGGATCGTCCGATAATCAAAAGAGTTGATTTGTCCAGCCTGAAAGCGTTCGGCAGCGATGTCGAGATTTTGCTGCGCATTCCGTAATAGGGCCTCCGTTAGCTCCAATAATTGCAGTTGATTCCGATAAGTTTCTAGATTATTGGCAAGCTGAACGGAAAGGGTGCGTTTCAAGTCTTCGATACTCAACTGGGTAATTTGTTCCTCCACCATCGCATTTTGGATATTGCGCTTACGCGTACCTGCATCATAAAGTGGTAAGGAAGCCGTAAAATTGATATAATAGCTCAAGCTATTGCCCGCGGTGAGGGGAAAAGGCTCTCCTGTTTGGGGATTATCATCGAAGAGTTGAAACAGGGTTCCGGTGACATTGGTCCCGGTGTTGATGCGTACCGAAGGATAGCGAAAGCTCTCTTGAAACTCGCGTTCGATAGAGGCCAAGCTACGACTAAATAGTAAGTTCTGAAGCTGAATATTACTGGCGTACATCTCGGTTTGGAGGCTTTCGTAATCGTACACTTCCCGTTCGATATCAAGCGCATCAGTAAAGGTATAGCTTTGGTTAATTTGATCGACGCCCATCGCGAGGTTGAGGTTGCGAACTGCGGTCAGAAAACTTTGCTGCTGGATCAGAACATTAGTAGAATCGTTGAGGTAGGCATCCGTATTTTGCAAGATATCAAAAGTCCCTGCCTGGCCAAATTCTCGTCGAATCTCCTGATAGGCCACCCGATCCCTAGAGAGGCTGAGCACTTCTTGAAGGACCTTTAGTTGATCCATTTGAATCAGGACTTGCTGATAGGCTAAGATAATTTGTTGGATGGTGGTTTCTACCACCTGTCGCGTATTGCCCTGACTTTGCTGTTCGAGTTCTTCAAAACGCTTTTTATTGATTCTCACTTTATAGCCATCGAATACCGTCCACGCTAGGTCAATATTCCCCGTAACTCCTCCATTGAGAAAACCTCCGTTGATAAATGAGGCCGGGTTATTTTGATTGGTCAGGGCGTTATTCGAGCTTAGGTTAAAATTGATGCTGGGGTAACGCCCGGCTGCGGCATAGGAATTATTATTGCGAGCCACGGCCTCTCGCCGTTCGCTAATTTGAACTTGGTAGTTATTACTCAGCCCCGTTTCGATGGCCTGGGAAAGGCTCAAAGGCGTTTGAGCAAATAAAGGGCAGAGCGAGGTGGCGATCAGTAGGCTAAGGATCGAGGTACGGGCAGGGGTGAAAATGGCAGAAAGGAACATGTATTATTCGTATATAATTTTGTGGCCTAGGTATAATTCGGGGCTTGGGTGGGTCCCACCCTCAAGATGCGACCGTTCACCGCATCCCTTGGCAAATGCCTCGTCCAAGCAAAGCACTGCCACCCAAACCTAGAAATCCAATTCTAATCGGGTTACTATCAACAACGATTTCTCCACTCTAGAATTGGGAAATCTGACACATAGACGCTTTTCAAGGTAAAATTCCATAAAGCAAATTTATTTTTTCGCAAAAAATGCCGCTAACTAATTGGTTATCAACGATAAAAAAAATTTATTTTTTTCGCCCAATCACTTTTATTTGTGCTAACCCAACAGCATACCACTCAGCTGAATCGTACCATAAATCACCCCGCCCACTAGCACCAAGGCCAAGAGTCCAGCAATCACCCAAAGGCCAAAATACGATTTGCCATCCAAGGCCGGTTCCACCTCTTCCAGAGAAGGTTTTATTCCTTCCCAAGCATAGATCGCATAGACTTTCACCCGATTTACCAAAATCAGTAGGATTGGTAAAAGGATCAAAATGATCAAAGTGGCAAAAGCTAAACCAAAGGCCACCGAGATCGCCATTGGAATTAAAAAGGACGCTTGTACGCTTTTTTCAAAAAGCAAGGGTCCTAAGCCCGCAATGGTCGTAACCGAGGTCAGAACGATGGGACGAAAACGCGATAAACCGGCTTCGTAAATAGCAGTCATTTGATCCATCCCACGCCTGAGGTAAAGATTAAAGGTGGTGACAAATACCAAGGCATCATTTACAATAATTCCAATAAGGGCAATCACTCCGAGGTTGGATAATATACTGATGGGTTTGCCCAATACGTAGTGCCCCCAGGCCACGCCCACCAAACCAAAAGGAATCAAGGCGAAGACAATGACCGTTTGACTGATCGAGCGGAAGGTCAATGCGATGGTAAAAAACATGGCCAGTAGGACAATTGGGAAAACGGTTTGAAACGATTTAGTCGTCTTTTCGCTTTCGCGGTTTTGGCCATCGTATTGTGCTCTTACCGTTGGGTAATTGACGAGGATAGCGGGGACGAGTGAATCGCGAACGGTAGCGATAATATCGGTTACGGATACATCGCCATCGGCGACTTCGGCCTCTACTTTCACCTCGCGTTTTCCATCAATGTGATTGATCGCAATTACTCCTCGATCAATACTTAGCTCGGCGATTTCGTGGAGCGGAAATTCTCGGCCATCGGTAAAACGGATCCGCATATTTTCTAATTGACTAATGTCCTTGCGTTCGGATTCGGCATAACGCACCCAAACTCGGACTTCATCCCGGCCGCGTTGCAGACGTTGGACTTCGCTTCCAAAAAAGCCTTGTCGGACCTGGCTCACCACCTCTTCGAGGTTGAGGCCTAGGTATTTTCCTTTTTCTTTTAGGTTAATATTTATTTCGCGAAGGCCTTCGCTGTTATTATCCACTACATCACGCAGTTCTGCCAAGGATTGTAATTGGCCTTTGACGCGTTCGGTGGCTGCATTGAGTTCGGTATAATCATTTCCTACCAGAGAGATCGACACTGGTTTTCCAAAGGTATTGGCGATTCCATAAAGAACTTGTTCCGCACCGTGGATGGTACCTGCTTTGTCGCGAAGGGCATCGGTAAAGTCGCGCATCCCAAAGCCTTCCCCTCTGGTCTCACTATCGAGCATCGTAATTTTCAAGCCTCCTTGATAGGTAGTAGGGCCTACATTTTTTTCTACCTTCAATACCGCATTTAAGCTATCTCCTAGATAGGCTTTCTTAAAGTCCTTGTTGACTTCCCAAACAGCTTCTTCGATATGGCGCAACCAATCCTCGGTCAATTGTTCGCGAGTTCCAGCGGGCATGCGGAGGTCAACGCTCACATTGTCAAATTCAATATCGGGGAAAAAGGTCCCGCGAATAATTCCTCCTCTAAAAGCACCCACCGTAATCATCAGGCAACTAAAGATTCCAGCAAGCATCAGCCATTTGTTTTCCATAGAAAAACGGAGAACTGGAGCGTAAAAACGATCACGTAGTCCCCTCATGATGCGTTCAAATTGAGTCGTAAACCAACTCTTTTTCAGATCGCGTTGCAGTGCTTTGGAATGGGAAACGTGAGCAGGTAAAATAAAGGTGCCCTCGATCAAGGAAAAAAGCAGACAGGCCGAAACTACGACAGAAATTTCGAAGAAAAATTCCCCTACTCGACCATCTAGGAAGAAGAAGGTAGCAAAAGCAATCATGGTGGTTAGAATGGCAGAAAAAACGGCGGGTAATACCTCCATCGTTCCGTTGATTGCAGCATCAAAAGGTTCGTCTCCTTTTTCGTAACGTTGATAAATGCTTTCACTAATAACGATTCCATCATCTACCAAAATTCCAATAACTAGGATCATTCCGAAAAGGGAAATAACGTTGATCGTGATTCCCATAATGGAGGCAATCACAAACATTCCGGCAAAGGAAATGGGAATGGCCAAGGCCACCCAAAAAGCTAATCGCCAGTTCAGGAAGAGGGCCAATAACACTAATACGATCAAGAAACCATAAAAACCATTTTCCATCAGCAAATTGATCCGTGCATTTAAATACACCGAATTGTCGACAATGGTAGTGGCTCTAACCACGCTATTTTTCTCATTATAAGCATCGATATAACCGCGTACCGTATCGGCTATGGAAAGCATGTCTTCTTCTAAGGTATTTTGAACATTAACAATTACGGCTGGACTATCATTGAGATAACTACGATTAGGGTTATCCGCCCATCTATCTTTCACATCGGCTACTTGATGCAAACGAACGATCCCTACGCCAGGATTATTCTTAACCACAATATTGCGAAGCTCTTCCGCAAAGTATTTTTTGTTTCGCGCTCGAATGAGTAATTCTTCATTTTCCCCTTTGAGCGTTCCTCCCGTAATTTCCAAATTGGCCCGCCGTACTGCTTGAGTTGCCTGCGCAAAAGTAAGTTGATAAGCTCTTAGATCGCTTTCGCGAAACGCGATTTCAATTTCCTCTTCCGGGAATCCCGTCAGCGAAACTTTAGAGATACCATCGATCGATAATAACTCTTCCTCTACCTCCCGCGCCTTTTGTTTCAAGGTCAATAAATCCACCTCCCCACTCAATGCAAAATTATAGGCTTGTCCAATATTTTGTTGTTTGAAAATCGTAGGCGGTTCCATGCTAGCGGGAAAAGAACTAATTCGATCAACCGCATTTTTGACATCTTGCAAAATGATATCGGTATCGTAGCCTTTTTCCACTTCTACCGTCAGGCTTCCTTGATTCTCTGAAGATACCGAGGTTACCTCTTCTACTCCCGTCAAGCCTCTTAAGTTTTCTTCAATTTTGGAAACAATCCCTTCTTCGATTTCCTCGGGCGACGAACCAGGGTAGACGGTTTGGATAGATATAATCCGGCTCTCCGTTTCGGGAAAGCTGGTTGATTTCATCTTGAGCACACTTAAGGTGCCAATAATAAAAATCCCTACCATCAAGAGGTTGGAGGCAATGGGATATTTGATGAAATAAGTAATCAATGATTTCATAAAACTTAGCTTGTAGAAACGGTGATTTACTCGATGGTGGAAAGCGCTGGATCAATGGGACGTGGGGCAACTTTCATCCCTTCAAAAGCACCCGACACTTTTTCTTGTAGCAAGCGCGCGCCATCGGCTAGGCCGCGCACCACTACCGTATTATCACCGCTATAAACGATGTTTACCTCCTGCAAATGGAGCGTAGAGTCGCGGAGTAGGTATACCGCTTTTTGATCCACCAATAATTCGCGAGGAATTTCATAGGCCTCTTCCACCGCACGGCTTTTGATCAGCCCTTTGAGATACATCCCTTCGCGCAAATTGCTCCCGGTAACCCGGATAAAGGTCAACACCGTTTGTGTATTCGGATCGATCTGATCGCTAATCCGGACAATTTTCCCCGTCCAACGCTGTTGAACATCATCGGAAAATAAGTCTACCCGATCACCTATTTTAAGGTTTTTCAATTCCGACAAGCTGATGGTCGCTTCCAATTCGTATACGCTGGTATTCATAAGCGTGCCCATACTTTGGCCAGAGCGAACCAAGGAGCCTGGATTGGTATTGGCCATGGTCAATACTCCTGAAAACGGAGCCTGGATTTGATATTTACTCAGGCGATTCTCGGCGCTACGGATATTGTAGTATTGGGTGTGTAAATTCTTGGAGGCGATAAAAAGCTTTTCTTGTTCGCTCTTGGCCTCTGGAAGCGGGGCCAGGGCTTTTTCGACATCAAAGCCATCTAAATAGTTTTTCCACTGTGGAAAACTCTCGGCATAATCGATCTTAAGATCGGGCATCATCTGGGCAATGGCGTTGAGCAAGCTACTTTTTTGAGAAAGAAGCGTCAGACGATTTTCTTCCGCATTAATCCGCAGCAGGGTTTCTCCTTTTTTAAAATAACTGCCCACCTTAAAAGGCTTTGCGGTGGCTTCCAATACTCCCGTTACTTCGGTGAAAAGGTCAATCTTTTCGTAGGCACTCAATTGCCCTTGTACTTCAAGGCTGGTGGCTACGGGCCCGTTGCGCACTTCAGCGACGCTCACTTCGCGGAGCAATTCAGGAGCTGCTGCTTTGCGGGGAGGCGGCGTTTTTTGGCGCATCAAGGCCTGGGTAAAGATCGCTGCACCAAATAAAAGGGCGAATGCTCCAACGATCGATAGTTTACGTAAATTTGAATTCATTATAGGTATTTTCTATAGTTGCTGATGCAACTACTCATCATATTTCAAAAGATTCCTTCAAGTTTTCGTTGATCTGATTCAATACTCTACGACAGGTTTCAATTTCCTCTGGTGGTATTCCCCGGGTACCCACTTCTACAACTCCTAAGGCCATCGGCATCAATACCGTTCGTAGCGAGCGCCCCTTATGCGTCAGGAATACCCGGTTCTGCCTTTTATCCTCCGCATCAGGGATACGAACCAAGGCGTTGATCTTCTCCAAATAGGCGATAGCACGAGTAATTGTTCCTTTATCCTTAAACACTAAATCAGCGAGTTCCTTTTGGCTACGGCCATCCTGATGCCATAAATGCACAAGAATCCCCCAGTGCTCGATGGGCAAATCCATGTCGTGAGCAGCAAACTGCTCTCGCAAGGCCTTCGCCATACTTCGCCCTGTTCTCTTGACGAGGTACCCGAGCGTTTCTTCACATTTTGGAGATTCAGAATTCATTCTATTTAGTTGTATGTGCAACTAAACATTGGGCAATACCTTTTGTTGTCGTTTTTATTTTATTTTTTTGCTTTTTTTAATGGTAAAACCTCAACTGGCTTGATTTTCCATAGGAATTACTAACATTAGCCGGGTTTTGAATATCATTCCGCCCTATCTTTGCGTTACATCATCAACTTTTACCATACGGCAAGACATTATGAAACCTTTCCACTCCCTCATCGCAATTGCTTTCTGCCTCTTCAGCTTTTCTACACATGGACAGGCTCCTGCTAATAGCGACTACACTTTTACGATCCACGTTGGCACTTTTGTCAAAGCGGAACAATCGGACTTCAATACCATCCAGCAATTTGGGTTCTTATTTGCGGAGGAATTTCGCAATAACCTCATGCAAATCTATCTCGGCGAGTTTCCCAACGAAACGGCGGCTCAGCAACTGCTCCCAGAAATTAAAGCCAATGGCTATCCCGATGCCTATGTGACGCGTCGCAATCTCCAACAAGGAGAGAAGCAATACGTCATCCAATTAGCCTTGGCGGCAATCGGAGAGGACATCGATTGGGATAAATACATCACGGCCGGTCCACTCTTCGTATTATTACATCCAAAGCAGACCAAAATTGTAACGGGTGTTTTCGATAGCTCTCCCGAGGCCAATCAACGCCTC
>SPJL01006702.1_pt1 | contig 17985 bp, 9 predicted proteins | sample 3741751 | NCBI WGS metagenome assembly SPJL01 (sample SAMN10925998, study PRJNA522277) | cold seep metagenome | isolation source: Elba SIP-enriched marine methane seep metagenome, extraction at timepoint T3 | place: Italy: coast of Elba, Mediterranean Sea | reverse complement strand
GATGGAAAAACCATTGAGGTGCCGATGAAACCCATTCCTGTTGATCTCGTCTTTCAAGTAATCGATGCCGACGATCAGCAGCCATTGCCTGATGTTCAGATCGATTATCATAGTCGCTACGATGGTATTGAAAATGAGGCACAACTCAAAACAGATGCCAACGGGCGCTTCCTTTTGAAAGACTTACCTAAGTGCGGAACACTCACCGATTTATCGGCTTATTTGCACGGCTACCATCCCGATAGCCTTTTTAACCGCTCTATTGAAGAGATAGCAAATGATACCAATAAGGTTCAGCTCATTGCCCTGCGTCCAGTGAAAAAACTGATTCACTTTAATGTGGTAAACTGCCTAGATCCTCAACAAAAGATTCCTAATGCATTAGCAAAAGTAGAGTTTACGCTGAAAGAGGAGGCGAAGGACAAATTCTGGGTAAGAACCAACATCGATGGTATCGGCAAGGCGAGCTACCGAGATTCCTTGTGGATTTTAAGCCGCTTAAAAATTACGGTGGAAAAACCTTACTTCAAAAAAGGAGTACACGATCAGGATTTGACTGTCGAGGAATTTATGCAACTCCCGGATTCTGCGAGAACCATCTGTCTGGAACCAGAAGAACAGGCGATTACTTTTTGGAATACAGATGAAATGACTGGACAAAAATTGGCTGGGGTTACCAATATCGTTAGCATCTCAAACGGACGGAAAAACAGGTCAGATACGATTATTAGTAGCTCCGATGGCTCCTTTTTAGTACCCAATCTTATTTCCGGGGATAAATTAAGTATTCATGCCATCCACGATCCCTATTATCATCCGAATGATTATACAATCAAGGAGGCGGATGCCATTGCCTTATTGCAAGGTCCGGCCGAAGACCGAATTGTCCCGCTAAAACCTAAAACTTTTGAATTGACCTTTTGGACAGTCGAAAAAGAAAACCGAAGTACCTGGATTGCCGATGTTGATCTTACCGTTTGGGTAGATGGGCATCCGCAAGCGACTCCGACGAATAGTGGCAGCGGTGAATTTAAAGTAGAAGCAACCATACATTCTAATATTTCGATTAAGGCTTCTAAATACGGTCGCCTCACTAATGATACCACCATCCTCAATGATAAAGTATCCCTTTTATTGAATAGCCCTCAACACGAACGCGAAATTCCCATGGAATGCGGCTTCGAACCAATTGAAGACAACAATCAAAAGTATTACCTCAATGAGTTTGAATTGGATAAATCCAGCGGCCTTTTAACGTTTGAATATTACACCGACACCGCACCAGATATCATTACGGTGTATTGTGGGAGGAAACATAATATATCTCCGAGTAATATATTGTTTGTGTATGGTTTGAATGGAGAATCAACGGGGAGTAATAGGCTAACCGAGAATATTCAATTGAATAATTGTAAATATATTACGATTGAGGTCAAAGGGTCCACCAATTGGGATTACAAGGTTTATTGTCCGAAATAAACGCTAGTAGGAGAGGGCCTACCGATTATAAAACCCATAATTCTCCTTAATCACAATATCAATCGGCAGATAATGATGCTCCGGGTTAGGGGCGTCGTGGATCAAATGGTTGAAGATATAATTCATGCTCTGAGCGCCTTGTTGGTAGGGGCGTTCGTTGAGGAGGTAATCGATCTGACCCGATTGGAGCAATTCGATATTATCGTCTGTGAGGTCAAAACCAATGGTGACGATCTTGTGGCTAGGAGAGTGGAAGTATTGAGATTTTTCGATAAAGGGCTTGGCGCGTGAGTTGGTGAATAGGATGCCTACGATCTCGGGATGTTCCGCTTCGATGGCTTTACAACGTTGGGCAATTTGGGCGGGGTCGTAGAAGGCTTCGATGGTGAGCGGGACGAGGGTAAAATGGTAGCCCTGAGCTTTTTGATAATGCTCCAGGCCTTCTACCTTCTTCTGAATATGAATGGCATTTTGGTTGTCGTGGCCTAGCGTGATGCACAAGATTGTTCCCGTGCGCTGGTGGATATTAGTTTGAAATAATTTTCCCGCAATTTCACCTGCTTTAAAAGAATCCTGACCTACAAAGGTCTGAATCAAGGGATGCTCTACCTCGGAGTTGATGGCAAAAAACTTCGTATTTCCCATGGCCCGTTGTTGGAAAAAGGCTAGGGTTTCAGATTGAAAAACCGGAGCCATCAATACAAAGTCAGGATTTTCTCGGCAGGCCAGTTCCAATTTTTTCAAATAATCCGGCGCCGACTGCAAGTCAAACTGGAAAAAAGAAACAATAATATTGAATTGCTTAAGGGTCTGCTCTTCCGCCAATACCCCCTGATATACCATTTCCCAATACTGATCCCGATCCGATTCCGGCAAAATGACACTGATGTGCCGCTTCTTGTTAAGCGCCAAACTTCGGGCAATCATGTTCTTCTGATACCCCAATTCCTCCGCAATCTGGAGAATCCGAGCCTTCTTCACGCTGTCCACCCGACCCCGGTTATTCAACACCCGATCAACCGTACCCCTAGAAACCCCCGCAATGCGAGCAATGTCTCTAATGGTTACTTTTGTCTTTTGCATGCCCAAATTAATTCTGTTAAAAGAATACCAAAATAAAAGATTATTTTTGAAAAAGTTTAAATTTGTCGATGTGTGCTCGGGCACACACTTTTCATCTCAACACCAAAATGAAAAAACATGAGGTTATTATCTTTACTCTTATCGTTTTTCTTAATCATTTGCACCGCTAATGCGCAGAACTCTGCGCTTTCCTTCAATGGGGAAGATGAATACCTGACCTTCACCCACAATACCGCCTATAATATCGACCAAGGTTTTACCGTCGAAGCATGGATTTTCGCCGTCAACTGGCGGGATGCTTCCTGGCAAGGTAGTATTCTCAATAATGACGGCCCCGGCCCCGACCGTGGCTACGCTTTTCGCTGTGGACAAAACGGCGCGCTTTCTTTCGTTACTTCCGTCGATAATGTCTGGGAAGAAGCCTTTACTGGACCAATTATGAATACTAACCAATGGCACCACGTAGCGGCAACGGTTGGCAGTGGAATGATTATCCTCTATATTGATGGCCAAGAGGTGGCTACCCACTCTTATACCGGTACTCCTAGTCCCGGAACTGGACTGGAAATGAGAATTGGAGAATCTGCTGGGTTTACTGGTCGCCACTTTGATGGCGTGCTTGACGAAGTACGGATTTGGAATGTGGTACGGACCCAACAAGAAATTGCGGATAATAACACGGTTGATCTTATGGGCAACGAGCCCGGACTGGTTGCTTATTTCCCTATGAATGAGGGCAGTGGCATGGTCGCTGGCGATCTTACTAGTATGAATAATGCTAGCGTAGTGAACATGGACGATTCCAACTGGGTAGATGGTTATACACTCCCCGATTTTGATGTATCTGTTCAATCCGTTTATGGCGTTGATATTGTCAACATGGTTAACCGGCCTGTAAAGCTGAGAACCGATGTGCAAAACACGGGGACCAAAGATATTTCTGATATTAATCTAACGGTACGGGTCAATGGAAATACCTACGTAACCGAAACGATTAGCAACCCCATCGCCGCCGGTGATTTGTTGAGCTATGAGTTTGACTTGCCACTTGACCTAGTGGGACTTACTGATCCGATGATCGAAGTAGAGGCCACTCACCCCGATGATGGTAATGCGCTGAATAACCTTGGCACTCTTACGATTACCACTGGTTCGGATGAAAAAATTATTCTTTTTGATAAAACTTTACACCGTAATGGCGAGCAATTGAACTCTGTACGGATGACCTTGCCTAACGACCTCCAACGCTATGAACAAATGTTGCTCAATATCGATTTGACTTGCCCCGGTGGTGGTTGTGGTGCTTGGGATGTATTGGCAGATTTGAAAGCAGTGACGGCTAATGGAACCTACGAATTAGCGCGCTACATTACACCTTACGGAATCGCCTGTGGCGGTTGGGTCATTGATATCACCGACTTCAAAAGCGTACTCGGGGGAGAAGTGGAATTTTTGTCAAGCATTACCGTATTTACCGCACAAGGTTGGTTGGTTGATATGTCGATCGACTTGATTGATGATACGGATGAAGATACCTATTATACGCTTTCGCGTTTGTGGGAAAAAAGCTACCAAGTATATGGTGACCCCGGCATTAGTTATGACTTAGACCCTATCTCTGTGGAGGTAGAAGATAATACCGAGGTCAATTATGTACGGATGACGATTACGGGCCATGGACAAGGAAATACCAATAACGCCGCTGAGTTTTTTGAAGTAGTCCACGATTTACATGTTGATGGAGACGTATTTGCCAATCACCGTTTGTGGAAAGACGATTGCGCGAGTAATGTATGTGCTAATCAGGCAGGTAATTGGTTGTTCCCTCGTGCGGGATGGTGCCCCGGCCAACATGTCGAACCTTTTTATATGAACACTACCTCCGCCGCTGATCCCGGTGCTACCGTAAGCCTCGATTATGTTCTGCAAGATTATACCAACCTCCTCAATACGGGGTACAATAATAATGGCCACACCGAGCCTTACTACCGTTTGTTCTCCTACTTTATCGAGAACTCTAGTACACCTTACGAAACCTACAACAATCTCGCAGCAGATGATGTAGAGCCAAGTTTTGCTGGCGATATGCTCGAAACGGTAATGGTGAGCATCACCAATAATGGCCAAAACGACATGACCGATTATACGCTCAACGTTTTCTTTGACAACGGACTAGTTGCTAGCGAAACCATCATGGAAACCATCGCTGCCGGAGCTACGGTACAAAAAGTGATCAGTGTTAATGCTACTATTAATACGCCACCGACTAATACCTTGTTGGTAGAAGTATTGAATGCGAATGATGATAACCCTGGTGATAATGTAGCCAAGGCACAAATCTCAACCAATACCAACGACTTGTTTGCAGAATACCGGATGGAGCTTTTCCCTAACCCAACTTCTGGTGCAGTATCTATCGAATACGATCAGTTTTGGAAGGGTAGTGTAGTAAGAGTTTATGCTACCAACGGTGCCTTGTATCGCGAATTAGAACTTACCGATTATACTAACCTGATCCAATTGACTCAAACCGGAGCTTATTGGTATCAGATCATTCACCCGACCGAAGGAGAATTGCGTTCGGGTAAGATTATCGTCACTAGATAGAGGTTTACAGGGCAGTTGACTCCCACCTTTTTTAGGGAAAAAACTGCTTTCTATGTATAAGATAAAGATTTCGTTATGAATCTTTCATTGTGAGTTGAGGACGGGTAAAGATAAAAATTTACCCGTCTGATTTTTTTTCTAAAAAATCATATCGTGATGAGCACTTTGTACCAGCGTGGCCTAATTATTGGCCTGCTTCTCTGTTGTTGTACCCTGCTCGGGGCTCAAATAGAAATTAAAGGAACCATTAAAGATAAAATCTCGGAGGAAGCACTTTTTGGAGCTACCATCCTCGATTTGGAATCAAGCGCAGGTACGACCAGTGACTTTGATGGGGCGTTTAGCTTAAAGGTGGCTTCCTTTCCTACCCGGATCAAAGTTTCCTACGTTGGTTATGTGGATTTGGAGATGACGATAAATGATGCCCTACCTGTTGAAATCTTGTTGGAAAGTGATGCAATTCAATTGGGAGATGTAGTGGTGACGGGATTGGGGATTAAACGGCAAAAAAGAGAACTCGGCTATTCAACGGATAATGTTTCCGGGAAACAATTGGCCTTGTCGAATGCGCCCAATGTAGTCAATGCCCTTAGTGGCCGTTCGGCGGGAGTGCAAGTCGTTTCGCCCAATGGAGTAGATGGGGGAACTACGCGGATCGTTATTCGCGGGAATAATAATATCACTGGCAATAATCAACCCTTGATCATTGTGGACGGGGTGCCTATCGAAAACCCTCCAGGCCTCACCAGCATTGGCCGAGGCGTCGACTGGGGCTCTGCCATTAATAATATTAATGCTGAAGACATTGAAGACGTAAGCATTCTCAAAGGCCCTACCGCTTCCGCTAAATACGGCATGCGGGGGGCCAATGGAGTAGTGTTAATCACTACCAAAAAGGGTGGCGTAACCAAAGGCTTGGGCGTAGAATATACCTTTACCACCAAAGTGATTTCGCCTTTTCGATACCGCAAAGTGCAAAACAAATATGGCGCAGGTGGTCCCGTTTCTTTGAGTGAGCCTAGCTTTGCCACCAATGCCGAAGGAGAATTGCTTTACCCTCGCGATGTCCACAGTAATAATGGGCCTTTTGGCCGACCTACGACGGAGCAGTTTGGCTTTTATTCTACCGGAGTTTCTTGGGGCCCTGAGATGCTCGGGCAAACAGTCCGTTGGTGGGATGGGGAGTTGCGAGACTACAGTCCTCAACCGGATAATCTCAAACAGTTTTTCCAAAACGGAAGCACCAACACCCATAATATTGCACTTTCTAAAGGAGGGGAGTTTGGTTCGATCCGTACTTCTTTGACCTATCAGGATCACGAAGCCGTGGTGCCTAATTCTGAATTTACCCAGTATACCGCGAATATTGGATCGCAACTAAAAATTAGCGATCGAGTAGGGGCGGAGTTGGCCGTTTCGTATATCAAGTTTAGTCGTAAAAATAGTCCTTCTTTAGGGGATGATAATAATGCCTCATTTGGCAAGGGGATCTTGTATAGCTGGCCGCGTTCTTATAAAGGCTTGGAACGCGAACTCAATATTAACCCTGACGGTACACGTAATAACTACGATGGGAATTATCCTTTTCAATTTACCCCTCGTCACTTGTGGTGGAATACCTTTAATCAAAATACCTATTTGGATCGCAATAAGTTTATTGGCTCTGTTGGCTTGAATTATCAAGTGACGGACTGGCTAGTTGCTACGGCCAGAACAGGGATTGATTTTACCACTAATGAATTTGAAACCCGCAATAATCCCGTTGATATCTTTGGCATCAGCGAAGCGAAGTATGCTCGGGAGTTGGATCAAAATATTGTTCACAACAGCGAGGCCTTGATTACCGCTACTAAAAAGAATGCTTTTGAGGTCCTCGACATTAGCCTCTCGGTAGGTGGTGCGCGTTGGTCTCGCGATCAATACGGCCTCAATGCAACTACCGATCAATGGGTCAACCCTTGGCTATTTGCCTTTTCCAATTATAGTGGACAGGATCAAAACCGCATTCCGGTTGCTAATGAAATTCGGTTTGAGAAAAAGATCAACTCGGTTTTTTCTTTCCTCAATCTATCTTATAATAATACCCTCTTTCTCGAACTCTCCGGTCGGAACGATTGGTCTTCCGCCCTGCCCGTTGAAAACAATTCCTATTTCTACCCCTCCGCCTCTTTAAGCTATGTTTTGTCGGATCACCTGAACCTGCAAAAGCTTAAAATGGATTTTCTCAAGCTTCGGATGTCCTACGCCAAAACGGCCAATGATACCGATCCTTACCAATTGGATTTTGTGTACGATATCAATACTTTCAACGGCAATCAAACGGCTGGCCTTCCTAGTACTCGTCCTCCTTCTGAGCTTCGCCCTCAGCAAGCTGATTCCTACGAAGCAGGGATTACCATCGGTTTGTTCGATAGCAAAATCGATGTAGATTTCACCTACTACCAGATCGAATCTTTTGATCAGATTTTGGAATCTCCGGTACCGACTTCTTCGGGAGTATCTGCCGTGCGAATCAATAATGGCGTTTTGGAAAATAAAGGTTTTGAATGCGCCATCAACTATAATGTTTTCAATCGTCCTAATGGTTACCTCAAAGCTGGTTTGAATTTCAGCCGCAACAACAATCGAGTGATTAGCTTAGGGGATGGTGCGCAGATTTTAGAAATTGGTGAAATCTGGGGCGACTTTGGACCTCGAATTATGGTACAAGAAGGCGAGGCCTACGGAACGATCTACGGTTACGACTATGTCCGTCACGAAGGTACGGGCGAACCTATTCTTAACGAAGCTGGAACGCATTATGAGGTGACCGAAAATATTGTACCCATTGGTAATGCAGCACCAAAATTGATTGGTGGTTTTACCCTTGAGGGACGTTACAAAAACTTCACCTTTAGTGCCTTGGTTGATTCTCGCATTGGTGGCGAGATTTATGCCGGGTCTTATGTCATTGGCCTGCAAACGGGGCAAAGCCCTTCCACCTTGGCCGAGCGGGATGGCAATGGCTTGCCTTATACCGACCCAGATGGCGTTACTCGCAATGTAGGAGTAATCCTTCCTGGAGTTTATTCCGACGGAACGCCAAACGATAAAGTGGTACACTATTACCATAAATACTTACCCAACGCTGGGGGCTGGGGTAAAATCCTAACGACTCCTGGCATCCTCGAAAACACTTGGGTGAAAATGCGCGAATTTTCCATCAGTTACGATTTTTCTAATAAACTTGTGTCCAAACTTCGGTTTTTACAAAACCTCAACCTAAGCTTAGTGGGACGTGATCTTTTTTACTTTTACAGTTCCCTACCAGATAATATCAACCCCGAAGGGGGAGGCGGATCGGGTAATGCACAAGGGCTCGAATGGGCCTCTTTCCCGAGTATGCGTTCCATTAGTTTTAGACTCGCTGCAAAATTTTAGAGATGAAAAAGTTAATGCTATTTGCTGGTCTCCTCTTGCTGGGACTTAATGCTTGCGATAAAGGGTTTGAAGAATTAAACAGAAACCCCTTGGCTCCTACGGAAGTCAACTACGAAGCTATCTTCAATGAACTAGTCAGTTCTTTGCGGTTGGGGTGGAATCGTCAGTTGTTTTTACACAATGAAGTCCTCTACGATGTTACCGAGCTGGGCGTAGTAACGGCGCAAACATTTGGAAACATTGATGCTGGCGTGGAAGACATCTGGAGCAATTACTACACCGCGCTCAAAAATGCCCGCGAGCTAGAAAACGTACTCGATGAATTGACCGCCGCTGATCCCGAGGCCGCTGATCTAGTAAAAGCCCAAATTGATATCCTGATGGCCTACAAGACCTTTCAGATGCTCGATCTATTTGGCGATATCCCTTACTCCGAAGCAGCCCAGGCCTATAGCACCAGTGCTGTCGTTCGCCCTGTCTACGATGATGGCCGAGAGATTTACATGTCGCTACTAACGGAACTTCGCGAAGCCAGCGACCTCTTGCAAAATACTTCTGGGAATACTGCCGAAGGTAATCCTTACCTGAGCCTCGGAAGCTTTGATGCACTCTTTGGCGATAACCGTGGAAGCTGGGCCAAGTTTTCCAATTCCATGCAGCTGCGTTACCTCCTGCGAATCTATGACCTGGAACCAGAGATGGTCGAAGAAGAAGTTGGCAAGATGCTGGCTAATGGTGCGCCTCTTATTGGCCCGGGGGAAGATGTGGTAATGTTACCCGCCAATCAAGGTTGGTCTAACCTGGGAGTCAATTGGTCCTTTCGCGAACACAACCGATTGCGAATGGGAAGTACCCTATGGAATTTCCTTTCTGAAGATGATGATATCATCGATCCTCGCGCCAATATTTTCTTCGAGACAAACAATGATGAAGAATGGCAACCATTTCCTCAGGTAGCTCCTTCGGGGACGCCTCAATCTGGTGGCGCTCCTTATGATCAAGGTATTCGCGATAATGTTTATGACAATAAAGGGGAGGAAAATATTTACTCGCCCTTCAATTTTTACCTCGTCCGAGACGAGCAAGATATTCCCGAAATTTTGTTGAGTGCAGCGGAAGTAAAATTCCTTTTGGCGGAAGTTTTTCTGAGGGGAATTGGAACCCCCAAGGATGAGTCGATTGCCAGTTTCCGCCACCAAGAAGGGATGCTGGAATCTATGCAGTTTTGGCAAGACCTAGTGCAAAATTCGGTCGTATGGGAAAACAAACCTAACTTGTTTACCACTGGTGAACTCTTTCAAGTTACGGAGCATCCAAGGTACAAACTCGTCTTTGGTGCTGCCGAAGCTGAAAACCTACAAAAGATTTACGCCCAACGTTGGGTCGATTATTTCCGACAGCCTTGGGAAGCTTTTTCATTGATGCGGCAAACTGATCTGTTGCCTCGTGAAAAACCAGCTAATAATTTTTTCCGCTTCAAATACCCCATTTCCGAATCTTCCTTCAACTTCGATAACTGGTCAGCACAAGTGGCGAAGATGGGGAGCGATGATACGAACATTAAAGTTTGGTGGATGGAGTAGGGAGGAGCAATAAACAAAGACATCTTGAATAAGCACTTTTTACCATTGATCCTTTTACCCGGGGCCTGGCTGGCTTTGGGTTTGCTTTTACTTTCTGCTTGTCAACCACAAAGCGAAAACTCCACCTTTAAGGCCACAAAAAGCCCCGTCGAATATGTGAACCCCTTTATCGGTACGGGTGGCCACGGGCATACCTACCCCGGAGCCAGTTACCCTTTTGGAATGATGCAACTATCGCCAGACACCCGACTCACGGGTTGGGATGGATGCTCCGGCTACCACTATTCGGATAGCATCGTTTACGGATTTAGCCATACTCACCTCAGCGGTACGGGCGTATCCGATTACGGAGATATTCTATTAATGCCTGTCAATAATGGTACGGAAATTCAGGGTAGTGCATTAAATTATAAAGACTTTCAAAGTCCTTTTTCTCACGAGCGAGAAGAGGCACGGCCTGGTTTTTACGAAGTCTATTTGGACCGCCCACAAGTCAAAGCTGCCTTGACCACTACGCCGCGTGGTGGTATTCATCAGTATGCTTTTGAAGCACCGGAATCACCTGCAGTAGTACTTGATTTAGAACACCGGGATGAGGTTTTGGACTGCGATTTTAAAATCATTGGGGAGCGACGTATCTAAGGGTATCGACATTCACAGGCTTGGGCCACGGAGCAAAAGCTCTTTTTTGTCCTAGAGTTTTCGCAGCCTTTTAGTAGCCAACAAATTAAGACGCGAGAAGGGAGCGAGCAAGCCAGCAAAGGTGTTTTCCTTTTCCCTTCTGATACAAAAGATCTTAAGGTGAAAATTGCCATCTCTCCGGTTGACTTAGCTGGTGCACAGGCCAATTTTACCGCCGAATTGGAAAACCAATCATTTGCTGCTATTGATGCCGCGACGACTAAAGCTTGGTCGGAAGAACTCGGAAAAATAGAAGTGCAATGCAATAGTGAAGAGGAGCAATATATTTTTTACAGCTCCCTTTACCACACCATGCTAGCGCCCAATTTATACAGCGATGTCGATGGGCGTTACCGAGGAATGGATCAAAAGATTTATCAAGATAAAGACCATAAACATTATACGGTTTTTTCTCTGTGGGATACCCACCGAGCGGCACACCCTCTCTATACGATTATTGATCAAAAACGGACCAATGATTTTATCCACACCATGCTGCAAAAATATGAACAAGGTGGCATCTTGCCGATTTGGGATTTGGCAGCCTGCTATACGGGATGTATGATTGGCTATCATGGCGTATCGGTGATTGCGGATGCCTACGTCAAGGGCATTAACGACTATGATACCGAACTGGCCCTGCAAGCCATGGTACACTCTGCCAATCAGGATCACCTTGGTTTGGATGAATACCGTAACAATGGTTTTATCTCCGTAGAGGGAGAGGCCGAATCGGTATCAAAAACATTGGAGTATGCCTACGATGATTGGTGTATTGCGCAGATGGCGAAGCAGATGAACAAGCCTGCGCTTCACGAAGAATTTCTACAACGTAGTTTGAACTATCGAAACCTCTTTGACCCAGAGACCAAATTCTTCCGCCCGCGTCGTTATAATTTCTGGCAAGCTCCTTTCGATCCTTTTGAGGTCAACAGCAATTATACCGAAGCTAATGCTTGGCATTATGGTTTTGCAGCGACTCATGATTTAACCACCTTTGCGGATTTACACGGTGGAAATGAGGCCTTGGATAAAGCCTTGGATTCTCTCTTCTCGGCGACGAGTAGTACTTCGGGGCGCGACCAGGTAGACATCACTGGTTTGATTGGACAATACGCTCATGGTAATGAGCCTAGCCATCATATCGCCTACTTATACAACTATGTGCAAAAGCCTTGGAAAGCGCAGCAGAGGGTTCGAGAAATATTAACGACGCAGTATCAAAATGCCCCCGATGGTATTTCGGGCAATGAGGATTGTGGGCAGATGAGTGCTTGGTATGTATTGAGTTCCATGGGTTTTTATTCGGTATTACCCGGCGCCGATTATTACGTTATCGGTAGTCCCTTGGTAAATACGGCTACCATCAATTTAGAAAATGGAAAACAATTTTCTATTAGCACCTCAAATAATAGCAAAGCAAATTGCTATATCCAAGCAGTGACCTTAAATGGAAAACCTCACGAAAATTCTTTTTTGACTCATGAGGATTTGATGAACGGCGGTACGATGCACTTTGAAATGGGCCCACGCCCTAACCGTGACTGGGCTGCCACTGCTACGAGCGCTCCTTCTTCTACAACCGAAAGCCGGACCTTTGTACAAGCACCTTACTTCACTCAAGGGGATCTGAGTTTTACCGATAAAAATTTGGTCGAACTAGCGTCTAGTGAAAAAGAGTCTATTATTTACTATAGCCTCGATGGCGGTGATTTTAAAAAATATGATGGCCAAGTTGTTACGATGAGCAAGAGCAGTACGCTTTGTACTTATGCTAAAAAGAATAACATCCAGTCGGCTACGCTCTGTACCGATTTTATCAAACGCGATGCGGCTTTATCGATTGATTTGCAAAGTGAATATGCCAGCATTTATAATGGCGGTGCTCCCGATGCTTTGATTGATGGTTTGCGTGGCGGAGAAGATTATCGCTCTGGTGGCTGGCAGGGTTTTGAAGGGCAAAACCTCGAATGTATCATTGACCTGAGTGAGGTGCGTACGCTGAATAAAATCAGTGGAGGTTTCTTACAGGATGAAAACAGTTGGATATTTTTTCCAACTTCGGTAGAATATTTTGCTTCGGAAAATGGTAAAGATTTCCGCTCTCTAGGAACGGTAAAAAGTAAAGTGCAACCCCGAGAACAAGGGGTCTTTATAGAAAATTTTGACCTTTCCGTTAAAGGAACAAAAGCGCGTTACCTCAAAGTAAAAGCCAATAGTTTGATCAAATGCCCAAGTTGGCACAAGGGTGCCCTCTATGATGGAAAAGCCTGGGTGTTTGCCGATGAAATTGCCATCTTCTAGCACCTAATTAGGAGGAAAGGGCAAAGGGCAATTAGCAATAAAGCTAGACTGATCGGGGAGTATAATACTCTGGTTATTTGTCGATGAAATTAGTATAGAATAAAACATCTTATGGAAAAACGTACCAACTACGGAGGAGCTTTGTATACCCTCATTCTTTTATTCTTCATGTGGGGTTTTCTTACCTCGATGAACGATATCCTCGTTCCTCATTTGAAATCGGCATTCACCTTGAAAAACTGGCAAGCACAGTTGATTCAGTTCTTTTTCTTCCTCGCCTATTTTGTCATGAGTGTTCCTGCGGGGATTCTGATTCGGCGGATTGGGTACAAACGAGGAATTGTTACGGGCTTGGCCTTGATGGGCTGCGCCTGTCTGATCTTTATACCGGCCAGTTATGTCCAGATTTACGCTGTTTTTCTACTCGCGCTCTTTGTCTTGGCCAGTGGAATTACCATCCTCCAAGTAGCCGCCAACCCCTACGTAGCCGTATTGGGCAAACCCGAAACTGCTGCCAGCCGTCTCAATCTCGCACAAGGCTTTAACTCCCTGGGCCATACAATCGCTCCGCTGATTGGAGCTTGGTTGATTTTACAAAACACGGCTGAGGTAGACATCAGCACGATTCGCTTACCCTACGCCTTTATCGCAGGTGCCCTATTCGTCCTTTCGTTGACTTTTACCTTTATTACTTTACCGGAAATACACAATGAAGAAGAAAGTGATAATGCGAATTTCAATCTTTGGGATTACCCTCATCTAGTGTTAGGGGCAATGGCCATCTTCTTTTATGTAGGAGCAGAAATCTCTATCGGTAGTTTTTTGGTGGAATATTTTCGAGGAGATCCAAGCATCGGATTGGATACGAAGACGGCCGGAACCTATGTCGCTTACTATTGGGGTGGGGCCATGGTCGGACGTTTCTTAGGAGCGATTTCGCTAGGGGAAAATAAATCTTTGGCGCGGATGGTCGCGATTCCTGTTGTGGCCATTGTTGTGGTAAAAACGGCCTTGTGGCTGAATGGATCAGATCTAGCGACCTCTTTAGGCTTTGATGTAATGTTGGTTCTCAACTTCGCCGCCTTTTATCTAGGTCAATCGGTTTCTAACCGCCAATTGGCTCTTTTTGCGGGAGTAAATGTGCTGCTTTTACTCATCACGATGAATACGGAAGGCGAAGTAGCGATCTGGTCGATCATCGGCATTGGCCTGTTTAACTCCATCATGTGGTCGAATATCTTTACCTTAGCTATTGATAAGTTAGGAAAATATACGAGTTACGGTTCTTCGTTTTTGGTAATGATGATTGTTGGTGGAGCGCTTCTCCCGCTATTACAAGGCATCGTTGCTGACATTCCGGCCATCGGTTTGAAATACTGTTTTATGGTGCCGATGTTCGCTTATTTGTATTTGGTATTTTACGGAATTAAAGGTTATCAAAATGATTAATAAATATTTAATTGAGGTAGCAGTAGAAGCTTTAGATCATGCCTTGCGCGCCGAAAGACACGGCGCAGACCGGATCGAGCTTTGTGCTAATTTGACGGAAGGAGGAACCACTCCTAGCTATGGGATGATTAAATCTTGCCAGGATCAATTACAGATTCCCATTCATGTGATGCTGCGTTGTAGAGCAGGAAATTTTGATTATTCCGAGGCAGAATTTCAACACATGATGCTCGATGCAGAAATTTGTGCTCAAGTAGGCGTTCGCGGAGTCGTCTTTGGTTTTCTCCAATCTGATTTGGATTTGGATGTGGATAAAACGACTAGAATGGTAGAGCATTGCCATCGCTTAGGATTGAAAACGACCTTTCACCGCGCTATTGATGTCTGTAAAAATCCCTTACAGACCATACCGTTTTTAGCAGATATTGGGGTTGAGAACTTGTTGACTTCGGGAACGGAATTGACGGCTCCAGAAGGCTTGGCCACGATCAAGGCCTTTATTGAGCATTGCGGGGACCGGATTAATATCATGGCTGGCTGTGGTATCAATAGTTCTAATGTGCAGCGCTTTATGGAGGCACAGGTGCCTAATATCCACTTTACCAGTCACGACTACGTGAGCGATAAATTGAACACCGATTTCGAATTTGGCAACCGCGCCGTTTTTGATGATCAATACACCATCGATATTTTACATGAAGTACGTACCTAGCTTTGTTCTTCTGGCCCTGGGAATACTCGGCTGCTTTTTTGCCTGTAGCCCCTCCGCCCCCCAAACCTCCATCCCCATTCGCTTTGATCTCAATGGCGAATGGGAACTGATCGACCCTTCTAACCAGCAAAGCTATCCCGCTACCGTGCCCGGCACGGTGCATACGGACCTCCTCGCCAATGAGGTGATCCCCGATCCCTTTTTTCGCAATAACGAACCGAGTCTCCAATACCTCGAAAAACAAAACTGGATTTACCGCCGCCAATTCAAACTCAGCGAAGCGGACCTCGAAGCGAACCAGATTGAATTGATTTGTGATGGCCTCGATACCTATGCTAAGATTATTCTCAATGGCGAGAAAATTGGCAGTAGCTACAATATGTTCCGCCAGTGGAGCTATGATGTTCGCCCCGACCTACGCGTTGGCGATAATGAACTGGAAATTCAATTTACCTCTCCCTTTCAGCAACAAGAAGAGAAAGTTAAAGGACTGGGCTTTGTGCTCCCCGCAGATAATGAAGCGGGCGAATTAAAATACAGTCCCTTTTGTCGCAAAGCACCCTATCACTTTGGCTGGGACTGGGGCCCGCGCCTGATGAGTACCGGGATATGGAAAGACATTTATCTCCTTTCATCATCGGCTACTCGACTGCTAGATTATTCGGTCCAAACGCTCGATTATGAGGAGGAAAAGGCAAGACTTGTATTGAAGACGATCGTGGAATCGGCAGGGGAGGAGACGCTTACTGTAACTTTAGATGATCTGATAGAAAGCCAACATGAACTACAAAGTGGAACCAACGAATTTTTTGACACCTTCACCGTTGCCCAGCCCCAACTCTGGTGGCCAAATGGTCATGGTGCCGCCCATCTTTATCAAGGCCATTTAAAAGTTCAACACGGCCGAACGATCATTGCTGATGATACCATTAGCTACGGCATCCGCACGATAGAATTGGTTAATGAAAAAGACAGTATTGGAACTTCTTTTTACTTCGTCGTTAATGGTAAACCCATTTTTGCCAAAGGCGCGAATTATATTCCACAAGATGTTTTTATCCCTCGCGTCAAGGATGCACAGTACCGACAATTGTTACAAGCTGCTCAGTCGGCCAACATGAATATGCTTCGAGTTTGGGGCGGAGGAATTTATGAAAAAGACATCTTCTACGAACTTTGCGATTCCTTAGGTTTATTGGTTTGGCAAGACTTTATGTTTGCGGGAACCATGTATCCCATCGACGAAGAATTTATGAGGAATGTAGAAGCGGAAGTTCGCTATCAGGTCAATCGTTTGAGTAAGCATCCTTGTATCGCGACTTGGTGTGGCAATAATGAAATCGAGGTAGCTTGGCATAATTGGGGTTGGCAGGAAAAGTATAAATACACCGAAGCCTTTCAAACTCAGCTATGGGATGGCTATGTCAGTTTGTTTAAGCAAAATATTCCGCGTTGGATAAAAGAAGAAGGCATGAATACGGCCTATACCAGTTCCTCTCCGTTGAGCAACTGGGGCACCGCTGAGAATTTTAATCATTCCAGTATGCACTACTGGGGGGTATGGCATGGCCGCGACGATATCGATGCTTACCGCGAGAACGTTGGGCGGTTTATGGTAGAATACGGCATGCAAAGTTATCCTGACATTAGCACCATTGCCCGTTTTAGCCTAACCGAAGATTTAGCCCTTGATTCCGAAGTGATGGTCAACCGACAGAAAAGTTATATTGGCAATCCTGAGATTTTGCGACTGGTAAAGACCCGCTATCCCGAGCCGACCGACTTTGCCGATTTTGTAGCCAAGAGCCAGGCCATTCAAGCTGAGGGCATGCGAATGGCAATTACGGCCCACCGCGAATCCAATGGCCATTGTATGGGCAGTTTGGTCTGGCAGCTCAATGATTGCTGGCCGGGGCCGAGTTGGAGTATCATTGATTATTATGGCAAGCCCAAGAAAGCTTATGTAGCGGTTAAAGAGGCCTTTGAGGAATGAGGTATTTGAACGATTAGAAGAACGGGGCGTCTGCTAATTTTCGTTCAGGTTTAATAGGCTATGGGTTCCTATCCCTTAGGGTGAAATGCTTTATTTCTTCCTCGTACTTCTTTCGCCAATTTTTTATCGAAAAACGCCAAGTTGTTGTCTAACTCTCACTCCAATACTTGAATGTCGACGACCGGAGATATCATGTCTTAATTCTACCTCTAGACTAGTGCTGCGCAGCGAAATTCCCATGCCAATATTTACTAATAATGCAGTTCTATAAGGTCTTATAGGTTCGAGACTTACTCCTTCTTTCACTTCTTCCCCTAGGTACTTAGAACTGCTATTACGATAAACGGTTCTCTCATAATCTAAGCTTTGATTATGTTTGAATAAGAGTTCTGGCTGAAGGCCAAAAATACCATAAATCGGTGGTTTGAAATTGTAGAAGAATCGAACGTTTATCGGAAGGGCTAATTGAAATAATTGGGTTTGTTGAGTGAAAAAATTATGTATGATAGTGGTATCACCAGAGAAGGTGGACCCCGCTTGTAATATATTCTGCTGCTCGTGTTCTGCGTATTGAAACATAAGGCCCATGGAAAGAACAACTCGTTCTAAAGCTCGTCTCTCATAATAGACTCCTGCCTCTAAGGAATAACCAATCTGTCGCCTTAATATTTTTG
>SPJL01022019.1_pt1 | contig 18024 bp, 15 predicted proteins | sample 3741751 | NCBI WGS metagenome assembly SPJL01 (sample SAMN10925998, study PRJNA522277) | cold seep metagenome | isolation source: Elba SIP-enriched marine methane seep metagenome, extraction at timepoint T3 | place: Italy: coast of Elba, Mediterranean Sea | reverse complement strand
CCAGGCCAGTGCGAACATGATCCCGATACAGAGGAACAAGGCCACGAAAGCCGGGATTCCCAGCGAGTGAAGGCCGACCAGCGACAAGGCACCGAAAACAACAATGATGCCTTGGGCGAAATTAAACACGCCGGAGGCTTTGAAGATCAGCACGAAGCCGAGGGCAATCAGCGAATATAGCGTCCCCGCCACGAAGCCTTCCCAGAGAACCTGTACCAACAGATCCGGAAGCTCATACATCGTGATGAAAGGATCGATGAAGATGCCGTGAAGGATTTCCATGGTCCCCTCCTATTCGTGCGCGACGCCAAGATAGGCGTCGATCACATTCTGGTTGGCGCTCACCTCGTCCGGTGTCCCGTCAGCGAGCTTACTGCCGTGGTCGAGAACAACGACCCGGTCGGAGAGGTCCATCACAACGCCCATATCATGTTCGATAAGGGCGATGGTGGTGCCATATTGTTCATTCACATCAATGATATAGCGGGACATATCCTCTTTTTCTTCGAGGTTCATCCCGGCCATCGGCTCATCAAGCAGCAGCAAGGTCGGCTCAGCGGCCAGGGCCCGGCCCAGTTCGACGCGCTTTTGCAGCCCATAGGGAAGCCGCCCGACCGGTGTCCGGCGGATCGCCTGAATTTCCAGGAAGTCGATGATATCCTCAACGAATGCCCGATGCTCCAGTTCCTCGCTCTTGCCCCGACCGATATAAAGGGCCTGCTCCAGCAAGCTTGCCTTCTGCTTCAGAATGCGCCCGGTCATGATGTTGTCGAGCGTCGACATACCCTTGAAGAGCGCAATGTTTTGAAAGGTCCGCGCGATACCATTTTCGGCAGCCAGATGCGGGCGCATCGGTGTGTAGTCTACACCGTCATACCAGATATGGCCGACCTGGGGCTGATAGAAACCGTTGATGCAATTGAGCATCGAGGATTTACCAGCGCCATTGGGACCGATGATAGAGCGAACTTCCCCCTTCTTGATGTCGAAGCTGACATCATTGATCGCCTTCACGCCCCCGAAACTCAGCGAGATTTCGTTGACGCGCAGGATCACATCACCAATCCGCCCCCCGGCAGTCGGATCGACCGCCGGGGCACCGGCAGCCATTTGATCGTTATTACTCACCGTATCGTTCACGAGCTTCTGACCCTTTCCACGCTACCGGTCACTCAGCCGCCGCAGCCTGAGGAGAAATCGAAATGATTTTCGCCTCACGGATGTCGACAGTCGCATCAAGTCGGCCCTTCCGGCCATCCTCGAAGGTGATTTCGCTTTCGATCTTGCCGGCCTTGGCGCTTTCATCATAAAGCGCAGTAATCAACGGCTCATATTTCTCCGCAATGAAGCCGCGACGGACTTTCGATGTACGAGTCAATTCGCCGTCATCCGCGTCCAGCATCTTGGGCAGCAATAAGAAGCGCTTGATTTGAGACCCCGCCACGCGTTCTTCGCTGGATAGATCCTGGTTCACCTGATCAACCGCACCCTGGATCATCTCATAGACCTGTGGATGGGCGGCCAGTTCCTGATAGGACGCATAGGCGATGCCATTCCGCTCCGCCCAGCTGCCAACCGCTTCCAGATCGATATTCACGAAGGCCGCGCAATAGTCCTGATCATGACCGAACGCGACAGCTTCCTTGATATTCGGGAAGAATTTCAGCTTGTTTTCAATGTATTTGGGCGCGAAGAGCGATCCGTCGTTCAGTCGTCCGACATCTTTTGCCCGGTCGATGATCTTCAGATGCCCGCGCTCGTCAATGAAGCCTGCATCCCCAGTATGCACCCAGCCGTCCGTGGTTTTTGTTTCCTTGGTCGCTTCCGGATTTTTGAAGTATTCAACAAAAACGCCAGGACTGCGAAAAAGAACCTCACCACTTTCTGCGATATCAATCTCAACCTCCGGCGCGGGCGTCCCGACCGTATCCGCGAATATCTCGGAATTCGGCTGAATGGTGACAAAGACAGCGGCTTCGGTAGAGCCATAAAGTTGCTTCAGATTGACCCCGATTGAGCGATAGAACTGGAAGATATCCGGCCCGATTGCCTCCCCAGCGGTATAGCCAATCCGCACGCGACTGAGACCCAGGACATTCTTAAGCGGTCCATAGACGAAAAGCTCACCCAGGCCATAAAGAAGCTTGTCCCCGGCAGAGACCGGGCGACCATCCAGGATATCGACGCCAACCCTTTTCGCGTGATCCATGAAATAGCTGAACATCTTGCGCTTCAGCCTTCCGGCATCTTCCATCCGGATCATGACCGTCGTCAGGATGTTTTCGAATATCCGCGGCGGCGCAAAGAAATAACTCGGCCCGAGCTCGCGCAAATCGGTCAGGACTGTCTCAGAGCTTTCCGGACAGGAAACACAGAAGCCAGCGACATAGCACTGCCCCATGGAGAAGATGTGATCGCCAATCCAGGCCATCGGCAGATAGGCCATCGCCTCATCGGTCGGCAGCAGGCCTTCCCGCTCGCAGGCGTTTCGGGAGGTGCGAATGATGTTTTCGAAGCTTAGAACAACCCCCTTCGGCTGCCCGGTCGTCCCGGAGGTATAGACCATGACAGAGGTGTCGTCCTTACCCCCCTTTTCGACTTCCGCATCAATCCGACCCGGCTCACGTCCATTGAAGGCACGCCCGCGCTCAATCACCGAATCATAACTATGTAGGAAGTCGTGGGTGTAATCCCGTAAGCCCCGTGTTTCATCGAAGATGATCGTTTCAAGGCTTGGCAGGCGATCCTTGATCGAAATCAGCTTGTCGACCTGCTCCTGGTCTTCCGCCACAGCGAACCGGATTTCCGCGTGCTCAAGGACAAAATGCATCTCTTCAGCAACAGAGTCCTGGTAGACCGGAACCGGGACGGCACCGGCAGCTTGCGCGGCAACCATCGTCCAATAGAGCCGGGGCCGGTTATCGCCGACAATTGCGACCTTATCCCCCCGCGCCAGACCGAGATCCATCAGGCCGGCGGCGTAGTTCCAGACCTCTTCATACACCTCGTCCCAAGTGCAGGACTGCCAGATGCCGTAATTCTTTTCACGGCTCGCAGGACGGCCACGCAGACGCTCTGCGTTATGACGCAGCAGCTTTGGGAACGTGTTGTACGTGACAATATCAGGCAGACTCGACGCTGCCGTCGGCTCCGACATGACCCAATTTCCTCCCTGGGCGACCGAGTTATTTTGATCCCGGATTTCGCCTAACTTTTTTCTTTTGGCGCCAGCTCGTTTTCGGCCAGCGTTGATCCATACGATACTATCGAGGCTTCTGGTCCTAAAAAGCAAGGTGCTGATAAAGCAAATTGCCAAATGGACCGCTGCCACGGCGTGAACTATTTCAGCCGCATCGTCATCATACTGTCATCCAGCCAACAGTTGGGAAAAATTTATCGACCGTCTGGTCAATTATTGTGTTTACTGACCGAAAATCTCAGGTCTCACCGCCATAGGCACGCAGCTTTTCCATATCCAAAACCGCGATCCCGCCATACTCCAAAGTCAGCATTCCCGCGGCTTGCAGGGTCTTCAGGGCCTGATTGGCCGTGGGGCGCGATACCCCGGCAATCAACCCAATTTCTTCTTGTGTAAGGTCTAATTTATTATTCGCATCCGGATAAAGGATTGGGTTCAGCATCAATGCCAGCACCCGCGCCACCCGCCCGGTAGCATCCAGCATGCGTTCATTTTCCAACATCGCGATGAAAATCCCGAGCCGCTCATTCAACTGCTGGACCAGGAAACGGGAGAAGGGCAGACTATTGTCATGCAGCCACATGAAGGTCTTGCGGTCCATAAAGGCAAGAACGGTTGGGCGCAGCGTGACGATGTCATAGCGCCGAAGCTCATCCTTCAGGACGGATCCCTCACCAAACCAGCCGCCGGCATGGACGCTGCTGAGCGCCATTTCCTTGCCGCCCATAGAAAGTGTGCGCATCTTGATCAAGCCGGAACTCACGCCCGACCAAAGCTCGAAAGGTTCTCCCATTGAACAAATGGTAACGCCGCCCGGATAGTCCCGCTCCCAACATCCAGCGCAGGCGCGCTCGAAACTATCGGGCTCCAGATCACGTGACCAGGCGGCTATACGACGAAGGCGATCAGCTGGGATCATTTCCTCTCCGCACCGTTGGAGGCCAATTTATAGCGCGTATTATCGTCATCTGCGGTAACCCGCCCTTCAGCCGTTAATTTTACCAGATGCGCAAGGACAGAGCGCGCGGCAGCCGGATAAAGGGAGCGTGGTACATCATGATACATAAGCTCGACCATCTCCGTTACCTGTTCTGCCCCACCCGCAATTGCGGCCAGAATCTGATCCTCCCGCGCTTCGCGATGCCGGATGAAACTGGCGACAAAGGGTTTGGGATCCTGGATAGGAGCGCCATGGGTGGGATAGTAGACCGTCTCCAGACGATCTAGAAGCTTTTTCAGCGATCCCAGATAGGCAGCCATATCGCCATCGGGCGGAGAGACAATGCTGGTCGACCATCCCATGACATGATCGCCGCTGAAAAGCGCCTGCTCTTCCGCCAAAGCGAAGCACAGATGATTAGAGGTATGGCCCGGCGTATGGACCGCCTCAAAAGTCCAACCCGGACCTTCGATTACATCACCATCTTTCAGAACATGATCGGGGGAAAACCGCCAATCAGCCCCTTCTTCAACCGCATCCGCATTGGCTGTCCCGCCGGCATGCGGCCCAAACCCATAAGTCGGCGCGCCAGTCGCTTCCTGCAACGGGCGGGCAGCCGGGGAATGATCCAGATGCGTGTGGGTGACCAAAATTGCTGACACCTGCCAGCCATCCAGCGCCTTCAATAACGCATCAATGTGATCGCGCATCGGCGGGCCCGGATCGATCACGGCCGCGCCTTCCGGCCCGCCAATGATATAGGTCCCTGTACCGTGAAAGGTAAATCGACTTGGGTTCTGCGCCACGATCCGACGAATGAGCGGCGTCACCTGCACCGCTTCTGTGTAGCGCGGCTCGAATTCGAGGTTAAAGGCGGGGCCAGCACTTGGTTGCATATTGGTCATAGCCCTGACCTAGCCCGTTTCCCCGCTTTTGGGCAAGCGCACAAATTTTGGGCAAGCGCACAAAATTGGCTGACTATCCATTTTGCCGGAACAAGGAATCCCCCTAGAGTTCCCCGATTATGCATGATGCCGGTGCTCTCACAGGAATAACCATGGTTGCCGTCGCTGCCACGCTATGTGGAATGGCGATGGTTCGTCTGCGCCAACCGGCGATCATCGGCTATATCCTCTGCGGGGTCTTGCTAGGGCCCAGCGCCTTGTCGCTGGTGGAAAATCGGGAGGCGATCAATCTCCTCGCCCGACTCGGCGTTATCCTGCTCCTTTACTTTATCGGAATGGAACTCAGTCTCCGCAGTTTCCGGAGTATTTGGAAAACCGCGGTTATCACGACAATGCTGCAAATCGCGGTCAGTGTCGGTACGCTTTATATCGCAACCCGACTGTTCGGTTGGCCAACCCCTTACGCGATCCTGTTCGGCTTCTGCCTCGCCCTATCTTCAACAGCCGTCGCGGTGACCGTTTTGGAAGATGTCGGGGAACTTCGAAGCCAGGTTGGCAAGCTGGCCATCGGGATTTTGATCGCCCAGGATTTGGCCGTCGCCCCAATGCTGGTCACGGTCGGAAATCTGGCCGGTGGGGAGATTGGCTTCGCCGCCTTCGTCGAAGTAGCCGCATCAATCGGTATCCTGGTCGGGCTGATCATCTTTCTTACCCGGCGCAAGCGGGTGGACCTGCCCTTCCACCATCTGGTCGCAGACCGGCCTTCCCTCACGCCACTGGCAGGCTTGGCATGGTGCTTCGCGTTCGCCTCGCTGGGCGGTGCAATCGGGCTATCCCCGGCCTTCGGTGCCTTTCTGGCTGGCCTGATTGTCGGGAACAGCGCCCAGCGTCAAACGATCCATGAACATGCGGGGCCAATCCAAGCTGTCCTGCTCATGGTTTTCTTTCTTTCCATAGGGTTATTGGTCGATCTTAACTTTGTTTGGGAGAATTTCGGGCTGCTGGTGGCGCTTTGGGCTTTCGTCACATTGTTCAAAACCGCCCTGAATGTCGCGGTTCTGCGTGCGCAGGGGGAAAGCTGGAACGATGCCCTATCCGTCGCCCTGGTCATCGGGCAGTTGGGAGAGTTTACCTTCGTCCTGGCTGCCGTCGCCCTGTCTGTTGGCGTGATCGACGATACTGTTCACAAGACAGTCGTGGCGGTGACCGTCCTATCGCTTGCGACCAGCCCGCTTTTCTTTGATCTTGCGAGGCGGCTGCGCAATCTGGTGAAAAGCGATGCCGAAGCCCCGCTTGAGCTCTTGCGCTTCGCCTATATCCGGGAATGGACCGTCACCAAATCCGTCAGCTTGATGTTGTTGGAGATGACATTCCGGACCGCCACCTGGCTACAGATCAAGCTCGACCGGGCCCGCGCAGCCTCCAAAGAACGGCTAGAGGCACGCCGAGCCCGCCATCAAAACGCCGGAAAGCCTGCCGTCCCGGAGCCGACACCTCCCGACAACACAGACGAACCGCGCGCCGGACGGAAAATGCGGCGCGCCGACAAACGGCGTCCCACCGATGCCTGATCTAAGCCTGGAAACTGCATTGATGGCGACGTGGGGTGGCCCAATCGCCGGGATAGATGAAGTGGGTCGGGGTCCGCTCGCCGGGCCGGTAACCGCGTGCGCCGCAATCCTGCCCGATCCGGTTCCCCCGGCTTTGCTATCCTGCCTGGATGATTCCAAAGCGCTAACTGCCGCCCAGCGCAATAAGGCCGAAGCCCTGTTAAAGGACGAAGCCAAATATATTATCATCGATATCGAACCAGCCGAAATCGACCGGATTAATATCTTGCAGGCGACGCTTCTTGCGATGCGTCAGGCGGTGAATGGTCTTTCGCTGCGACCGGCAGCTGCCCTGGTGGATGGCAACAAAGACCCGGGGCTGGGCATCCCAACGGAGCTTGTTGTCAAAGGCGATCGTAAATCCGCTTCCATCGCAGCGGCATCGATCCTTGCCAAATGTCATCGCGACCGGATTATGGTGAAGCTCGCAGAAGCGTTTCCCGGCTATGGATGGGAGACCAATGCGGGGTATGGCAGCGCCGCCCATCGCGCGGCACTTGCGCGACTGGGCCCGACACCCCATCATCGCCGAAGCTTCGCGCCGCTGCGCGGGACACCCCAAGGCGCCCTACCTTTCTGAGACATTCCTGAAGCAGGAGTTTTCCGCATGAGTAAGTTCCCGATTGATGCCGTCCGTGCGCGGTTCCCAGCCCTGGCCTTGACGGATCAGGGACGCAGCCGTGTCTATCTGGACAACCCCGCCGGCACCCAAGTTCCGCAGAGCGTGGTGGATGCGGTCTCTCGCTGTCTTGTGGAAACAAATGCCAATCTCGGCGGGGCATTCGTCACCAGCATCGCGGCGGAGGCCATTGTCGACGCTGCGCATGAGGCGATGGCGGATTTCCTGGGCGCCGATGATCCGGGCGAAATCACCCTGGGTCCCGCGATGACGCCGCTGACATTGCACCTTTCCCGCAGTATCTGCCGCGACTTCGGACCGGGAGACGAGCTTGTCGTGACCCGCATGGACCATGAAGGGGATGTCGCCCCGTGGTTGGAAATCGCGGAAGACAAGGGGATGACGGTCAAGGTCCTGCCTTTCAACCGGGAGACCTGGCGAATTGAGCCGGAAGACCTGAAGGCATTATTGACGGACCGTACCCGGTTGGTCGCACTCAATCACGCAAGTAACTTAACGGGATCTGTCAACAATATCAAAGAGTTGGTCGGTATTGTTAAGGAAGTAGGTGCACTGGCCTATATCGATGCCGTACAAAGCGCGCCGCATATCGCACTGGATGTTAAAGACATCGGCTGTGACTTCCTGGCGTGCTCTCCCTACAAGTTCTTCGGCCCGCATCTGGGCTGTGTCTGGGGCAAGGCCGAGCATTTAGAGCGGATGCATGCCTATAAGTGCCGCTGCACCCCGGCGACGCTGCCCGGAAAGTTCGAAACCGGAACGGTTCAGCTCGAACTCTTGGCCGGGCTAACAGCTGCCGTCGAGCACATGGCCTGGCTTGGTTCCGAATGCGATCCGACGACGGCAGAGGGATCGCGCCGGGATCGGATCGTGGCCGGTTTCGGGGCTGCCGACGCCTATGAGACGCCGCTCACACGTCGCCTGATTGACGGGTTGATGGCTCTGGGTGGCATTGAAATCTTTGGCATAACGAATTCCAACCAGCTTGATCAGCGGGTCCCAACCATTTCGTTCCGGCATCGCAACATTAAGCCGCGTGTGATTTCTGAGGCACTTGCTGCGAAGGGGATCTTCGTTTGGGATGGCCACAACTACGCCTTTGAAGTCGTGCGGTATCTGGACATCCCGGAAGACGAAGGCGTTGTCCGCATCGGCATCGCCCATTACAACACGGCAGCAGAAGTAGACGCGACCCTGGACGGGGTGGCACAGGCTATCGGAGGCACCATGGCATGATCACCCCGAAATACATCCTCACCATGGCGGTCTATAACCGCTGGCAGAACCAATCGATCTATACCGCAGCCGCAAGCCTGAGCGACGCCGACCGGCGCGAGGATCGCGGTGCCTTCTTTGGCTCAATCCATGAAACGCTGTGCCATATCCTGTGGGGGGATAAGGGATGGATGGTGCGCTTTGCCGAGACACCCCCGCCAAACACCAAATCAATGGCTGACTCGCGCACGGAAATTGCGGATTGGGAAACGCTGGTAACAGAGCGCATAGCTTTTGATGCCGTCATGGTGGATTGGGCGAAAAGCGTTACGGAAGAATGGCTTGCAAGCAGACTTTCATTCTATAGTAATGCCAAAGGCGGCCAAACCGAGGAGGAGGCCGGCCGCTGCGTCACCCATCTGTTCAATCACCAGACCCACCACCGCGGTCAGGTCCATGCGATGCTGACAGCCGCGGGCGCAAAAACAGAGGACACTGACCTGTTCCTCATGCCCGACAGCTCCTGGGACAACGCGTAAGATCGGAATCGGATCTTTCCACGACAAGGCACATTATATACGGGTATAAATATCGTATACTGATCCTATGATGAAGCGGATTCTCATAGTTTGGGTTTTTTCCTTCAGCGCCCTGTTGCTGACTGCGCCCGACCCGGCACGGGCCGGAGACGATGCCGAGTCTCTGGCTGTCTATCGGACGGCGCTTTTGCTGTACTACGGATTTGACAGAAGGAAGTCGGAAGACGCATTGCGCGCGAATGCACGCAGCCGATTGGCCGCAGAAAAGATTGTCCCGCTGCTTGATCAAGATCTCCAGAAATTCGCCCCTGACGCGTTCGAGCTAAGAAATCTCGTTGTCTCACACCTGGAGGGGGCGGGGACCTGCAAGGCCCTAGCCCGTGGGCTGGACCATTGGTTTGGCGATGGGGAGCTCGGGTTGGATAAGTCAATTGGCAGACTTTTCCTAATCTGGGCGGATGTCTATTCGCTGGTCCAATCACCAGGGTATTCTGCTGTGGACGAGTGGTTCTTCTACCAATTGCTCCTTTCGGAACTGAATGAGGAAATTGAAAACCCACGGGAAGGGCAAGATTTTGCTCTTCGCATCATACTAGCCTCCGCCACGCTTGGAAGCCCCTATGCGTCAAAGTTCCTGGCTGACCGCGCCGCAGACGCCGGCGACTATAAAGAAGCCTTAGATTTCTATTTCCAGGCATCTTATGGTAAAGACATCGATGTCAGCGACGAGATCGCCAGGACGCGGAAACAGGTTGATGGACCCATTGATGAACCTAGAGATGACTATCTTCCGACTGCGTCGGGAATTTATCTCGAAAAATCCTGCTTTGGGCCAACGGGACGGTTCCATGTAACAGCAGACTAGGTCTATTCAGCCTTACACGTTTTTTCCCTTTCCATCATATCATTCAGTGTCTCTTCGAGACCATTTAAACGGTCTTTAGCTTGTATAAACTGACCATTTATTCGCTTCATATGGAATGCGTACCAAAGTCCGCTCCATCTCATGCGTCTGGTTGAAATGGGGGAAATATCGATCTGGATGGATGGAATTTCTTATTCCAGGTGCCCTATATCTAGCGAGTCGCACTTCATGCAGGACTCCAGATATAGCAAAATAACTAATTGATTCACTTGACTCTTGACGGTGATTCCTTGCTCAGGCTTTGATTCCGAATATCAGATCCCTGGCAAAGGACTTGAAGAATCATGGCCCCACGTAAATCCGGTGCGGAGAACCCCGCGCCCGGTCCGAAACGGACTCCGCTTCCCGTCAACCAGATCGTCGAAGGCGATTGTATCGAACAGATGCGGGCGCTGCCTGATGAAAGCGTCGATATGGTCTTCGCCGATCCACCCTATAACCTTCAGCTTGGCGGCGATCTCTATCGGCCCAACAATACGAAGGTCGATGCGGTCGATGATGATTGGGACAAGTTCGATGATTTCGATGCCTATGACCGCTTCACCCGGAACTGGCTGAAGGAAGCCCGCCGCATCTTGAAGAAGGATGGCACGATCTGGGTGATCGGCAGCTATCACAATATCTTCCGGGTCGGCACCGCGCTACAGAATATCGGCTTTTGGGTCCTGAATGACGTTGTCTGGGTCAAGACGAACCCGATGCCGAATTTCAAAGGCACACGCTTCACCAATGCGCATGAGACGCTGATCTGGTGCTCCAAGTCCCAAGACAGCAAATACCGCTTCAATTATGAAGCCATGAAGGCGCTAAACGACGATCTGCAGATGCGTAGCGACTGGGTTCTACCACTCTGCACCGGGCAGGAACGGCTGAAAGATGCGGCGGGGCGCAAAGCCCATGCGACGCAAAAGCCCGAAGCTTTGGTATATCGCACCCTGCTGGCCGCGACGGAGCCGGGGGATATTGTCCTCGACCCCTTTTCCGGCACCGGTACCACGGCGGCGGTGGCAAAGAAGATGGGCCGTCGCTTCATCGGGTTGGAGCGGGATGCGGGCTATGCAAAGGTCTCCCGCAAGCGTCTGGCCTCCATCCCCGACGCCGGCGACCGGGAAGCGCTGGAGTTCACCCGGCCCAAGCGCAAGGAACCGCGCGTGCCATTCGGTCAGCTGGTCGAACGAGGCATGCTTTCCCCCGGGACTGTCTTGGAAAGCCCCTGTCGGCGCCATACCGCAAAGGTCCGTGCCGACGGTACACTGATTTCAGATGCGCATAAGGGCTCCATTCACCAGGTTGGTGCCGCTGTCCAGGGCGCGCCGAGCTGCAATGGCTGGACCTATTGGCATCTCAAGACAGACCGCAATCCGGTCCCAATCGACATGCTGCGCCAGAAAATCCGGGCAGAAGGATTAAGCGCTTAAGCAATCAGCGGGGCTGGTCAAAACCGATGACGCAGCGCATCTTGCGGCCATGACCCATTGGACAGAAACCGCTTCCATCCAGCCCGCTGAAGCCCCGGCACCGGGGTATCCAGATACCTGGTACAGCCGGACGTTAAGCGCCGATATCACCTTCCCCACGCTGGAGGGGGATCAGCAGGCTGAGACCGTTGTGATCGGCGCCGGTCTGGCTGGGATCAACACGGCCCTTGGTCTGGCGGAGCGCGGGAAGTCGGTCATATTGCTGGAATCCGACCGGGTCGGCTTTGGTGCCTCGGGCCGCAATGGTGGTTTTGTCACCCCCGGCTTCGCGCGCGACTTCGATAGCATCGCCAAGCGCGTGGGTCTGGAAACAGCTTCCGAATTATATGGCCTCTCGACGGACGCCGTTGCGACGCTGCGGGCGCGCATTGATCGCTTTGACATCGACTGTGGGCCGATCATCGACGGCACCATCGATGCCAGCTGGTTTCATGACGAAGCCGACATGGAAGCTGACGCCGCAGAAGATGACAGCGTCACCTATTGGGATGGGGAAACCGTTCGCGCCAATCTGGGGACCACGCGGTATCATTCCGCGCATTTTGAGGACGGCGGCTTTCAGCTTCATCCATTGAACCTGACACGCGGTCTTGCCCAGGCGGCGCAGTCTCTTGGCGCGTACGTCCATGAAGAAACGCCTGTCATCAGCGTCCAACGCGGCGCTGACCATCGCTACCGGGTTGCAACAGAGACCGGCACGATCACGGCAGAGAATGTTGTCTTCTGCATGAGCGGTTACCGCCCCTTTCTTGGCGGTGGCAGCGGCGGGAAAGCGGCGGCGTCGATCCTGCCGATCACCACCTTCGTCATGGTCACGGAACCGCTTGGTGATTTGGCGCGTCAGGCAATATCCATCCCGCAAGGCATCTCTGATACGCGCTTCGCCTGCGATTACTATCGCCCCCTACCGGATACCGGCGGGCGCATTCTCTGGGGTGGGCGCATCTCTACCTTCCGCCCGCGCCCGGCCGGTGTGGCAGACCTGATGAAGCGCGACATGACCCGTGTCTATCCGGTGCTGAAAGATGCAAAGGTCGACTTCGCCTGGCTGGGCTTGATGGGCTACGCCTTTCACAAAATGCCGATCATTCAACCGCTCGCCCCCGGCCTGTGGTCATGCACGGGGTTTGGCGGGCATGGGCTGAACACCACTTTGATGGGGGGCGAATTGGTCGCCAGCGCCATCGCCGACGGTGATGACCGCTTCCGCCTGCTCGACGCCTTCTCCCCCATCCCCATGCCGCGTCTGGGCGGTCTGGTTGGGGCACAGGCGACTTATTGGTGGTATGAATGGAAAGAAGAAATCCGGATCGCGCTGGGGCGGTGAGGGGTTACAGAGACCACATCTTTCGCGGTAGTCCTTCGGGCTTCCTCAAGACAGCTGCTTCCCTGAGAATCCTCCCGCCATCTCCTGTCAGTTGACTGGAGCGCCCGGTGCAGGCTTGATTTCGGCCATCATGAGCAAATCACCTCTCGACATATCAGCAGAAGACGCCCGAAGGCTGGTGCTGAACCTGCAGGGTTTGGCGGAAAACCCGCGCCGTCCTCTGGGCCGTGACGGGCTTATGGACCTGATCCGGCGCATGGGCTTTGTCCAGGTTGATTCGATCCAATGGGTTGAGCGCGCCCATCACATGATCCTTGCCAGCCGTTGGGATGGCTATCGGCAGAAAGACCTGATCCGGCTGCTGGAAAAAGATCGCGCGCTGTTCGAGAACTGGACCCATGATGCCTCAATCCTGCCGGTCGAGTTCTTCCCCCATTGGATGCGCCGGTTTGAGCGGGAAAAGGCGCGGCTGACCGGACGCTGGGCCGATTGGCATGGCAATGAGTACCAGAATGACCTGGATCACGTGCTGTCCCATGCGACAGAAGCGGGACCGGTCACGGCGCGAGAGCTTTCCGACACTCAGGATCCAACTGGAGAGGCCGCAAATGGGGAATGGTGGAACTGGAAGCCATCCAAAACCGCGCTGGAATACCATTGGCGCACAGGCGGGCTGTGTATCTGCCATCGGCGTGGATTTCAAAAAGCCTATGACCTGACCGAGCGGATCGTGCCGACGGCCCATCGCGACATGGCGACCGAGGAAGATGGCTTCATCGACTGGTCTTGCCGATCCGCGCTCGACCGGCTCGGCTTCGGCACGGCGGGGGAGATCGCCGGTTACTGGGATAATATCAGTGCCGCTGAAGCCAAATCTTGGTGCAGCGCCCGTCTTGGCGATGAGATTATCGAGGTCCGCGTCCATGGGCTGGGCGGTGCGGCACCCCGTAAGCTCTATGCACCGGCGGATATCGAGACCCGCCTGTCCAACGCCTCTGAACCCGCCGACCGACTGCGCATTCTCAACCCCTTCGATCCCGTAATCCGCGACCGAAAGCGCCTGAAACACTTATTCGATTTCGACTATCGGATCGAAATCTTCGTCCCCGCACCGAAACGAACCTATGGCTATTATATCTTTCCGCTCTTGGAAGGGGACAGAATGATCGGCCGCCTGGATATGAAGGCAGAGCGTGCCGCCGACAGCCTGTCCATCCGTGCGCTTTGGCCGGAGCCACGCATCAAATTCGGCAAAACCCGTCTGACCCGGCTGGAAGGCGCCTTGGATCGCGTCCGAAAGCTGATTGGCTTGTCCGAGCTTCGGTTCGAAGACGACTGGCTTAAGGACCCAAAAGCCCCGTCCGCGTCATCCGAGGACCGGGGCGAATAGCGTCATTTCACGCACTATCAACCGCCTGCTCCCCTTGACGCACACCGGGACCAGCCGCTACACCCTGCCGCGTCAATAACCGGATGCCGGGGGCGGGACTATTTCCCGTCGGGGTCAGGGGACCTCAAGTCGCCCGGCACGAAAGGACCATTATCATGTCTACCGAAAGCCTTCGGGTGTCACGGCTTGTGCCGGCCATGCTGGCCATGGGCGTTGTCATCTATGTCTCCAATATCCTTGTCGAACAGCCTGTCGAAGCGATTGTCGCCGGTATCAATCTGGCGGAACTGCTAACCTATGGCGCAGTAACCTATCCGATTGCCTTCCTGGTCACCGATACCACCAACCGTCTTTATGGCGCCAAGGCCGCGCGGATCGTCGTCTTTATTGGCTTCCTCGTCGGGGTTGCGCTGTCGCTCGCCTTCGCCGATCCCCGGATCGCAGCCGCATCCGGCAGCGCCTTCCTGATCGCGCAGATGTTGGATATTTTCGTCTTCGACAAGCTGCGGACGGCGAATTGGTGGAAAGCCCCGTTGATCAGCTCCCTCCTCGGTTCCGCTGTCGATACCGCGCTGTTCTTCTCCCTCGCCTTCGCGGGCACAGATCTGCCCTGGGTTGGTTGGGCAATGGGCGATTTCTGGGTGAAGCTCGCCATGGCCGGCCTGTTGCTCCCGGCTTTCCGCCTGCTCATGGCCTGGCTGCCAAACCGGCAGGCAGCAGCAGCGGCTTAACGTGACAAACCTAACGTGACAAACATGGACCGCATCACGGACATCCTCCTCCCCTTTAAGGGGGGGAGACTATGTGGTAGCCGTCAATGAAAGTCTCACTGTTCGATTTTGACCTGCCGGAAGAGCGGATTGCCCAACATCCGGCCGAACCACGGGAAGCAGCGCGGCTGCTCGCGATAAAGCCCGGCGTGACGCTGTCGGATCAAACAGTGCGAGACCTTCCCAGCCTATTGAACCCTGGCGATCTGCTGGTCGTGAACGACACCAAAGTCTTTCCCGCCCGGCTTTATGGGCGGCGGATCAATGATCGTGGCGGCAATGCAGGGATAGAGATCCTGATGCATCAGCATCTGGGGGGCCCCGATTGGGTGGTTTTTGCCAAGCCGGCGCGAAAGCTCAACCCCGGCGACCGTTTGGAATTCGGCACCGACCTGGCGGCGCGTGTGTCGGAAAAGACGGATGATGGTGACATCAGAATTTCCTTCGACCGGGACGGCGCCGAACTTCGCGAGGCCCTCTGGAAGATCGGTACCATGCCTTTGCCGCCCTATATCAGGCGGGGGCGCGATGCCGATCCGGAAGTGACCGCATCAGACCGTGATGACTATCAAACCCTGTTTGCAGCGGAAGAAGGGGCTGTGGCCGCGCCTACCGCGGGTCTGCATTTCACGCCAGCGCTGATGCAAGCCTTAGAGGCCGCAGGGATCGGCGTTGCCCGGTTGACCCTGCATGTCGGGGCAGGGACATTCCTGCCGGTAAAGGCGGAGGATACTGAAGACCATCGGATGCACGCGGAATGGGCGAGGCTAAGCGAAGAGACCGCAGCGCAGATTGCCGAGACGCGGGCGAAGGGTGGCAAAGTTATCGCCGTGGGGACAACGGCGCTGAGGACGCTTGAAAGCGCGGTGGGGAATGACGGCATTGTCAGACCTTTCGAGGGGGAAACGAGGCTGTTTATCACGCCGGGCTTCCGATTCCGCGCTGTTGATCGCCTGATGACGAATTTCCACCTGCCGAAATCGACACTGTTCATGCTGGTATCCGCCTTTTCCGGGTTGGAGACCATGCAAGCCGCCTATGCCCACGCCATCGAGAGCGGATATCGCTTCTATTCTTATGGCGATGCCTGTCTTTTGGACCGAATGCCGGAGACCACATATGACTGAGTTCGGATTCTCACTGCTCGCCGAGGATGGTCAGGCCCGACGGGGTCAGATCTCGACCGCCCATGGCACCATCGAGACACCTGCCTTCATGCCGGTTGGAACTGCCGGCTCCGTGAAAGCAATGCTGCCCTCTCAGGTTCGGGAGACCGGCGCAGAGATCGTCCTGGGCAATACCTATCACCTGATGCTACGGCCCGGGGCGGAAGAAGTCGCGGCGCTGGGCGGCCTGCATACATTTATGAATTGGCCGGGCCCAATCCTGACCGATAGCGGCGGGTATCAGGTCATGTCTCTCGCTGAGCTGCGCAAAATTACCGAAGACGGGGTTCGCTTTCGCTCCCATATCGACGGCAGCTATCACACGCTGACCCCGGAACGATCGATGGACATCCAGCGCTTCCTGGATGCCGATATCACCATGGCCTTTGATGAATGCACGCCCTATCCGGCGACCGAAGAACAGGCGCGGCTGTCCATGGAAATGTCTATGCGCTGGGCAGAAAGGTCTAAGAACGCCTTCCAAGCCCGTGCCGGATATGGACTTTTTGGGATCGTGCAGGGCGGCGTCTATCCAGAGCTTCGCGCCCGATCCGTTGAGGCGTTGGAGAATATCGGCTTCCACGGCTACGCGGTTGGCGGGCTGGCTGTCGGCGAAGGGCAGGAGCTGATGTTCAAGACCTTGGACGTCACCACCCCGATGATGGATCGAACCCGCCCGCGCTACCTGATGGGGGTCGGCAAGCCCGATGATCTCGTCGGGGCTGTCGCGCGGGGGATCGATATGTTCGATTGCGTCCTTCCCACCCGGTCCGGCCGTAATGGTCAGGCCTTCACACGGCGGGGTGCCCTCAATCTGCGCAACGCCCGGCACAAGCATGACCCGCGCCCCGTGGACGAGGAATGCCCATGCCTAGCCTGCCGGGATTACAGCCGCGCCTATCTGCATCACCTGATCAAGGCGGAAGAGCCCCTGGTTATGACTTTGATGACGCATCACAATCTGACCTATTACCAGCAGCTTATGGCAGGTATGCGGGACGCCATTGCAGCCGGAAATTTCGGCGATTTCGTTGCTGCCTTTAGTGCAGAACGCGAGGGAGGCGACATTCCGCCCTTGTAGAATGGCGTCTCCATACGCTTCAATCAGGGTATGAAACGTTTCGCCGGACCAATTCTGTCCTTCGTCCTCGTCTTTTCGGCGCAGGCCGCCTTTGCCGTAGAGCCACTCAAGGTCGCCTTCGTCAATCCAGGTCACCCGAAATCATTCTGGCTTCATGTCGAAGCGGTCATGCGCGATGCGGCAGAGGATCTGGGTATTGAACTTGCCGTGCAGAATGCCGCCGGTGATCACGACAACATGATCTCCATGACAACGCGGCTTGTCTCTCAATCCAATCGGCCGGATGCGATTATCCTGGTCAATGAGTATCAGGCAGGCGGTCCAATGCTGGAGGCTGCTGCGGATGCCGACATACCGGTCTTCATGATCTTGAGCCTGTTTACCGGACGAGACGCTGACTATTTTGGCGAACCCCGTGAGTCTTTCCCGAGTTGGATCGGCTCCCTGAGGCCTGATCACGCAAAGGCAGGCTATGATATCGCCCAGGTGCTGATCGAAGAAGGCCATCGGCTCTTTGGGGAGGAGCTAAAACTGATCGCCATTGGCGGTAACATTACCACGCAAGCAGCCGAGCAGAGGGAACGCGGCTTGAAGCAGGCGATTGAAGAGGATGGCAAGACGGCGCTGATCGCCTTGCATAACGCAGATTGGCGCCGGGATTTTTCACGCCGCTATGTCCGCCGCCTGTTGCGCAGTGATCCTGATGTGCGGCTGGTCTGGGCCGCAAATGATGATATGGCGCTGGGGGCGCTTGATGCGATTGAAGAAGCAGGCCTGATCCCTGGTAAAGATATTCTGGTTGGTGGGCTGAACTGGTCCAATGACGCTTTAGCCCAAGT
>SPJL01013359.1_pt1 | contig 18110 bp, 17 predicted proteins | sample 3741751 | NCBI WGS metagenome assembly SPJL01 (sample SAMN10925998, study PRJNA522277) | cold seep metagenome | isolation source: Elba SIP-enriched marine methane seep metagenome, extraction at timepoint T3 | place: Italy: coast of Elba, Mediterranean Sea | reverse complement strand
GGTAATAAAGTCTATTTGGTATACAATGATATGAAGACTGGCGAAGAAAGACGCGACCTTAAAAAAGGTGGCGGCGGTAAAAAAGGACGCCTTTACACCGACCTTACCGTAGTCAATTCAGAAGGGACAATTGAAACGCAAACGAACTTATTTAACAACAAAGATATTGAGTTGACCTTTGTGCCTTTCCTTTTTGATTTTGAAGGTAGCACGATGATCTTGGGTAGTATTTCGGCTCGGAAATATGCCTTTGGGACAATGAAATTAGATTAAAAATCAGTAGAGTTTGGGGTAAAAAAACTCCAAACTCTACTATTGTATTGATTACAAAACTAGCTATGAAAAAATCAATTCTTTTCCTCGCGTTTTCTTGTCTTACCATCCAATTTATGTTTGCTCAATCCTACAAAGTGAAATGGGGAGCAGTGCATAAAAAAGAAGGCGCCCGCCGCGGCTTTTTTGATTTCAAAAATGTGGGCGATGATCACTACAATATTCTTTCGGAAAAAGACGACGATTGGAGTTTGATTAAATATAATTTTAGGCATCAATTGCAGGCTAAAACACCGCTCAATACAGTTGATTCTAATGATGAAATGGTACTGAGTAGATTTGTAAATACGTCTAAAGGAACTTATAGTTATAAAGTCGATTTTAGTCTTCAGAAAAAATTTATCAAGGTATATACCGGCAAACTTAACCAAGACCGTTTTGCTACGACCGAGGTAGCTTACGACCATCAACTTCAAATGGAGGTTCCTAAATATGCCACAAAAAAGAATTATAATTTGCGGCATTCTTCCCCTGACTTATCTACCAGTCCAGATAGTTCTCACGTCATATTATTTAATCGCCTGCCTGGCCAAGAAGAAGGGAAACTAGACCAAGTATTCATTGCCGTTTTTAATGCCGAGATGAAATTGCTATGGGAAAAGTACCAACCCTTGGTTTATGGTGAAAAGGTAGTGAAGGTCAAAGGAATCAAGCTTAATGATAAAGGGGAAGTTTTCCTACTCATTCATTTATCTAACCCAACTAAAAAGAAGAAAAAGGTAAATAAAACCTCGGCCGAAGGGGAATACAACATTCTACGTATTACGGAGAATGAAGTAGAGGAATATGACCTAAATCTTGCCCCTCATGTCATCCCAACTGATTTCAACCAGTTTTTCCCTAAAAAAGGAAAAGAAGAGTTGGTGATCACTGGCTTTTACAAAGAAAGTGAAGAGATGGCAGTGATTGGTGGCGCCTTTTTCACCCAAATAAACCTTGAAAATGGACAATCTACTACCAAGCTTAAAGCCTTTGATGAGCCCCTTTTGAAAACGCTTAGTGATGAAAGAGATCCCAGGCTCAGTACTAGCTATTCGCTTGATCACGTTGTTGAATTCGAAGATGGTTCCTATGCCCTAGTCGCCGAGCTTAGATATAATGCTACCGTTTCTGGCAGTGGATCTAGTGGTGGTTACCGCTACGTTTTTTATTCTAATAACATCATTATACTACGTTTTAGTAGCGAAGGAGAATTTATAGACATCCAAGCAATTGACAAGTACTTTCGTACTTTCGATGGCAAAATGACTTCTTACGTTTTTGCCTTTTACAAGGACAAAATTCACTTGGTATACAACGACCTAAAAACGCCTAAAGAAAGACGTGGCAACAGTAATAATAAACTTGACAAAATAGGTCGCTTTGATACTGACCTCGTCGTAATCAATGCTGAGGGTCAGTTGGAAACGCGGAGCAATCTGTTCAATAGTAAAAGTATAAAATTGATTTTTTCCCCTAGAGCCTCAGGGTTTAAAGGTAATACTATGATTCTAGGTAGCGTCTCGAACTTAGAATATAGCTTTGGCACTTTGCAACTCGATTAAGACCGCACCCAAAACTGGTAGCAGGAAATACTAGCAATGGCACTCAACAGGCTAAAAAAGTAAACTTGGTGCCAGTTTTGATTGACATCAAGCCCCGTGGGCCAGTAAAGGTGAAAGGCGATGGGGTAGAGTAAAATGGCAAGGCCCACAAGCGCCAAAGCAAAATTACGCCAGTTGTTGCGGAGGTACTGTACGCTTCTGCGCCAATGCCCCAGCAACCAAGCCAATTGATCGCCCACCAAGGGCCATAGTAAAATCAGCGGCAGGGCAAAAAGTCGCGTCTCACGGGCCTTGGTAGCCACCAACACCAGCAGGCTGTTTAACAGCAAGGTCATGGCAAAGGCTGCCAACCAAGCTTTCTCCCCTTTTTTCATCAATCTATTCCGACGCCAATACCACCAGGCAATAAAGGTAGGCAAGCCCCAGCCCATCAACATCGAACAGAGGCTTTCGGTGGTAAATTGAAAATTCTGAAAATTATACTTCACCAAAGTCCAACGACTCGCAGGGGCCTCCTCCATCGGCGATACCCAGCCGCTATGCTGATGCCACCACCATAGGTATCCGGCATAAAAAACGGTAGGGAGCAGGAGATAAGCCCACTGCCGCATTTCAAGCCATTGATTTCCCTTGGTATCTCTCAATAGCGGAAGGACAAATAAAGCCATTCCCGGAAGTAGCAATAAGCCCGTTTCGCGAGCGATTAGGGAACCCGTAAACGCGAGGACAAATAAGGCAAAGGCCTTTCGATGCCAAGCCAAAAAGGCCAGTAGCAACAAACAATATTGCAAGGGCTCGTCGTAAGTATAGTTGGAGGGGAAAAAGGCAAAGAGGACGGAAAAGGAACTGTAGAAGATCGTAACTCCCAGCATTGCCCCTCGGTGGCTTTGCTTTTGGGTACGGGCCAGATAGTACAGGAGTGGTCCGCAGAGTAGAAAAAGGCCTAGGTTGAGCCATACAAAGGCTTCGGCCAAGCTGAGGGGGCTATATTCCGCCAGTCCTTTTACCAAGCTCGTGGTAAGGGGGCGCCGGGCAAAAGAGGGATGACTCTGATGATAATCGATAATATCGCCCAAATAGGGCTCTGCCAAATAGAAATTAGGTACTTCGGCCCCCTCTGCCCGATAGTTGAGCATGCTAAACGCTGAGGAGTGACTATGCAGTCCAAAACTCAATAGTACCCAAAAGGTGCTCCATAGCGATACACCTAAAACTTGCTTTATCATTGTTTATTCCATTCCTTTCATTCAAGACACAGTGGATAACGCCTATTGTGGTTAAAAGGAGGCGAGAAAAACATAAAAATGTCAAAATGGCATTTAAAAACAAAATCAAGTGCCATTTTGGCACTTGATTTTTACATTTTCCAGCCATAAAGACCGAAAAACCGGAATGGTCCAGCTATTGATATAGGTATGCCAGAATCATTAATCGAAAAAAATCATTTAAACTAAAAATAACTGAATCATGAAACGGATAAAATTCAATCACTTCGCTCCAGTAAACTTCAATCACTTTGACCGCGTATTTGACAACTTTTTCAAGGGGGAATTACCCTCCAATCAGGGTTTTAGTCAAAAACCTTTGGTAAATGTCGCAGAAAATGCGGATGATTTTAAACTGGAAGTGGCTGCGCCAGGTTTAAATAGGGAAGATTTCACGGTAAGCGTTGAAAAAGATCAATTGCTCATCTCTGCAAAGGTAGAGAACAAGACCGAGGAAGAAACTAGCAAATATTCTCGTCGGGAGTTTAACTTCAGCACTTTTAAGCGGAGTTTCCATCTTCCTGAAACCGTAGACGCCGAAGCCATCGCAGCAAATTATGAAAATGGCATCCTCACGGTTACCCTTCCTAAAAAAGAGGAAGAAAAAGAAAAGGGTCCTCGACTCGTAGATATTGCTTAAAGAAAGAATAGGTTATAGAATATTTCAATAGGGTTTTAGGTTTTCAATTGGGCCGCAACACATCGTTGCGGCCTTATTTTTTTGTCGTTTATTTCTTTTTACTCGTCAATTCTTGTTCTACCTCCACCACTACGCCCAAAGCCGTATCATAACTCTCCTGCATCGCCGCAGCATTATCTTTACCCGCAAACAAAGCCATTTCACAAGTCTTTAAAACGCCCATAAACCGCTCAATAGCAGCCTCACTCACCTCCAAAGAGCCCAATTGCTGGCGAATATTATCCTGCCCCATTTGAGAAAGCGGAATATTGAGTTTATCCCCAACATAACCGAGCAATCCTTTAGAAATTTCATCGTAAAACGGGCGGCTCTGCCCTTGATCCAAGAAGGTCTTGGCCTGCGCCATTTTTTGCTGGGCCACCTTCTGCGCCTGCCGCCGCCGCAATAGGTCCTGATCAATAGGACCACGAGCAGCTTGTACTCTTTTAACCACCACCAAACCACCTAGAAATAGAAAGGGCAAACCCAACAAGGTCCAAAAGGCACCGGAGCCCGTAAAGTAATTACTGCGTTTGACCAATTCGGTAGCGGAGTGAATATCGCGCAATTTACCCTCGGCCGTACTTTCGGTCGGAATTGGATTTAGCCGTCGGTTCACATTACGACCTTGACTGACATCGATATTGAGCACCCGAGAGGCCAGCGTCACATACTGGGCACTATCTGGTTCAAAATAGCTAAACGCAGGTTGGATCTTATAACTTCCCGGATAACGGGGCAACAACAGGTATTCGATGGACTTACTCCCCGTGAGGGCGCCGTCACTCTCAAAACTCTTTTCGTCCAAAATTTTGGGTTCATAGAGCTCAAAACTGTCGGACACCATCAGTGTAGGAGGCTGAACTTGCTTCATGTCGCCATTGCCGCTGATTGTCATGCGAATTGCAATGGCATCGTCGGTCGTGAGTTTTGTCCGGTTGATGCTACTAGTCATTTGGTATTTTCCAATGGCACCGCTAAAAGTAGGCGGCGCATCGGCGGGGAGAGATTGCACCACGATCTGGACGCTATCGGTTTCCACATTAAAGCGGGTCAGCAAAGGGGTATAAAAAAAGCTCCGGCGTCGCCGGGCAGGGGTTTCTTTGGCAGCAATAGCCAATTCCATTACCAGCGGCTCAATCGTAAGTCGACCGGCTTGTTGTGGGAAAAGGGCTACGCGTTTAAGGGTCTTGGTACTGTACTGCACTCCATCGATCACCTCCTTGATTACCCGACTGTCGAAAAGACGGATATCCTGAGGAAAAAAGCCAGCGTACTCCGATTCGGTCACCAAGTTATAACTTTCGATACCTCGGGTGGTATACACCTTATAATCGAGTAAGATTTGCTCGCCAATCCGGGCTTCGGTGGTACTGGGGACGGCGCGGATAAAAATTTGTTCTTCCAGTTGATCCTCCAATTCCTTCTGTGAATTGGCCGATTGATTTTTTCCTTTGACCACCTCTACATAGATGATCTCGGTTTTGAGTGATTTACCTTTTACCTGGATCGTGGCTGGAGCAATGGGGTACTTTCCAATTCGCTTGGGTTGGAGGGTGTAGGAATAGGCCATTTTACTCGAACGGCGCCCATTGACAAAGGAAGTGCTGACCGATTGGCTAGGCCCACTCAATACTTTGAATCCATCAAAACGAGGCGCTTGAAAATTAGAGCCATTGGCATTACTCAGGACGAAGCTCACTTCAAAATAACCTCCTAGCACGACTTGTTTGGCATCAGAAGTTGCCGTAAAATCAATCGTATTCTGTGCATTCAGCAACAGTGGAAGAAAAAAAAGTAACAATAGCATCATCTGGTTTCTCATCGCAGCATACTTATGGTCAAATCCGATAGATTCTTCTTTTTTTACGAGGCTTCCTCTTCTTAGGGTTCGCCTCTGGAGGAGTAGGATCAGGAATTGGTTCAAAAAGGTCAAATTGAAGCGACCGCGTGCGGGAAGGCTTTTGCTTGATTCCTTCCGGGTTAGGCACCACCACGATCAAGATCGGTTCGGTTTCTAAATAACCATCTTCGGTTTCCACACTAGCAACTTCGAGGTAATAATTTCCGACATCGAGGGGTTCGAGGTAGTAGGTAAAAGTTTGGCTTTGATTGACAGCGCCATTGATCATCGAATAGCTCGACGATTGGCTAGGACCACCAACTACTTGAAAACCTTCAAAGCTGGGGGCTTGAAAATTCTTACCCGAAATATTTTCGAGCTTAAACTCGACTTCGGTATAATTGCCCATCAGCAAGGAATCGATACTAACGCTGACGCTAAATCGAGCCTTTTGGCTGTAGACAAGGGTGGTCATCAGACAACACCAGAAAAGAAACGTCACCTTTTTCATGGTTAAAGAAGATTAAATACCTTACAAATTTACCAATCTTTATCAGATTTGCTTTGACCTGCTTTTTGCTTGCGCATTTTCTCCTGTACTTTACGTTCCTCTTCCTCCATAATTTGCAGTAAACGTTCGGCTTCTTCCTTATTCAAATCTTTTTCCTCGGCCTCTTGAGGCTGTGGCTGATCTTGTTGTTGCTGATCCTGCTTATCCTGTTGTGCCTGATCTTGATCTTGCTGAGGTTGCTCCTGCTGCTCTTGTTCTTCATTCTCCTGCTTTTCCTCATTTTCACTCTCCTCATTTTGCTGTTGTTGCTGTTGCTGCTGCTGTTGTTGTTGGCGGAGCATCTGCTTAGCTAGCGAGAGGTTATACTTGGCATCTTGATCTTGAGGATTGAGGCGTAGAGAGTTTTTATAGGCATTGATACTTTCGTCGAGGGCTTTGTTTTTGAGGTGGGCGTTGCCGAGGTTATAATAGGCATCGGCGCGGTCGAGGTCATTATCGGCACGGGCGGTAGCAGATTCGTATTGGCGAATGGCCTCTTCGTAGCGTTCTTGATTGTAAATGGAATTGCCCAAGTTGTATTGGCCTTGCGCCGAAGGGCGTTTTTCCAAGGCCTTGCGATACTGTTCCTCCGCGCCTTGAAAATCCTTTTCCAGATACAACTGATCGCCCTCCCGCAATAGCGAATGCGCATTCTGCGCCTGAGCCTCTGGTAAAACCCAGCAACAAAGAGCGAAAGATAATGTCAATAAAAGTTTTATAGATTTCATAAGCTAAGTGACGGAACAAAATTTTTGATATAATATTCGATTTTTGAAAAATTCCTCCTAACTACTTAAGTAATTCAAGTTCCAAACAAATCTTTATCGCCCCACCAAGTACTTTTCCGAAAGGAAATCATAAACTCCACCAGCAACAAAAGTAGCGCCGCTGCAATGAAATATTGAAAGTAGCTTTCGTATTCCGAAAAAGAACGTTGTTCAAACTCCCGCTTCTCCATCGTATCAATCCGCTGGCGAATCACATCGGCAATTTGATCTCCTTCAGCCAGGTTAAAGTAATTTCCTCCACCTGCTTCCGCAAGCTGACTCAACATATCTTCATCAATCCGCGACCGTACTGGATTTCCGGCCTTATCTCGTTTAAATTCACTCCGCCCATTTTCTACCACTGGAATAAATCCACCTTCGGGCGTCCCCACTCCTACCGAAAAAACCAGCAGACCATTACTATTCGCCTCCTTGGTTCGCGCCAAGCTCTCGTCATCATGGTTTTCCCCATCCGAAATTACAACCATTACCTTGTGCTGTTTATTGTCCTCCTCAAAAGAACGTTCTGCCAAGTCAATGGCATCGCCAATCGCGGTTCCTTGGGTCGGAGCCAGTCGAGGATTAGCACTACGAATGAATAATTGGATAGCGGAATAATCCGTAGTAAGTGGTGTTTGTAGGTAGGCATTGCCCGCAAAAAGGATCAAACCCATTCGTTCGCCCTTCAGCCCATCCACCAATTTAGAGGCAAATTGCTTGGCGCGATCCAAGCGACTGGGACGCAAATCTTCGGCGAGCATACTCCGCGAAATATCGAGCGCAATAAATACATCGACACTCTTGCGTTTGACCTTTTCTCGTTTAGCACCAAACTGTGGATTCGCCCAGGCGATGATTAAAAAAGAGAGGGCAAACATTAGTAAGATGAACTTAAGGCTATGCTTGTAGCGCGACCAATGTGGCATCAATTGTTCCACCAGCCCCGCTTCTCCTAGGCGGAGCAAAAGTTTTTTGCGCGCATACCAAGTCAGGGCAAAAAACAGCATCAACACCGGCAAGGCGGCGAGGGCGTATAAATGTTCTATTTCAGCAAATCTAAACATGAGCCAGCAACGGTTTTAAGGAATCGAGCGTAAAAAGGTGTAGCGGAGAAATAATTCCAATACCAGAAATAGCATTCCCCAAAAGGCGAAACGATAAAACTCCTCGCTATAACGGCGCAGGGTCGTCACTTCAATTTTTGTTTTTTCTAGTCGGTCGATTTCCGCGTAGATTTGTTCCAAACTTTGCTTGTTGGTAGCTCGAAAATATTTCCCTCCGGTTTCCTCGGCAATATCTTTCAATAATTCCTCATCGATCTGTACGGTAGCCAAACCAAAGATATAGCTTCCATTCGCCGAGCGGCTAACGGGGGCCCGGGCCTTACCTCTGGAGCCTACTCCAATCGTATAAACCTTAACTTCAAATTCGCGCGCAATCTCAGAGGCCATCAAAGGATTGACATAGCCCGCGTTATTATCACCATCGGTCAAGAGGATGACGACCTTACTTTTGGCCTCACTTTCTTTCAGTCGGTTGATGGCCGTGGCCAATCCATCACCAATCGCGGTTCCATCTTGCAGGGTTCCACATTCCAGTTGAGCCAGAAAATCCTTGAGCACTCGATGGTCCGTGGTGAGTGGGCATTGGGTAAACGCTTCTCCGGCAAAAACGGCTAGGCCAATTCGATCGTATTCCCGTTTGTCGACAAATTCGGCGGCCACTTTTTTACTAACTTCCAAGCGATCGGGGCGGAAATCTTGAGCCAACATACTACTCGACAAATCCATTACCAGCAGGATATCAATCCCTTCGGCATTTACCTCTTCTTCTTTCAATACTTCCTGTGGTCGTGCCAAGGCGATCACCAAGGCCATAAAAGCCAAGATTCGCAATAGCGGTAGCATGCTCCGCAGTCTTCCGCGGATCGAGTTGACTCCAGCCAAGGCCTGTAAGCTCGACAGCTTGAGGTTAACGTAACGCTCTCGCCGCCGCCAGTAATACCAAACTCCGACCAGGGGCACAATTAGCAAAAGCAAAAAGGCCTCGGGATTGAGAAAGGTGATATTTTTTAAAATTAACAGTAACATCTTCTCTACGTACATTCCATAATGATTCCCTAAATGGGGACTTCCAACCAGCCCTCGTCACTTTCTTCCGTCAGTTCTGCGGGTTTGGTTTGGCGAATAAATTGCTCGGCAGTTTCCATCAATTTGCTGTGCATCGTCGCTTCGGGTTCCGCTTTGGCAAACTTTACCATATCCGCCAATTGAAACATTTCTTGTAGTTGACTTTGCTGATCGGCAGAAAAACCTTGCGAACGCAATTGCGTCACGATCTCTGAAGTGGTAGACTCCAAAGCTTGGATATTATAGCGATTTTCCAAATACTCCCTTACGATGAAGGTAAGTTTACTTTGGTATTCTTTTACCTGCCCCTGTTGCCAGAGTTGTTCCTTTTTCAGTGTATCCAATTTGTCCAATGAAAATTCGTGAACAGCTACGCGACGAGTTTTCGGTGGTGGTGGTCCACTTGGCTTGGGGCGACGTACAAAGTATAGGATCAACAAAACGAGCAGAACTACACCGAGTCCACCAAGGGCCCAGGGTAGGAAGTCTCGCCAATTGAGTGGTTCCTCTATAATTTTTTTAATGGGGGCGATGCCGATAGAATCTACCGCTACAGTACTACTCGGCGCTTCGGGGCTGGCCACCCGCAACTCTAATACATTCGATCTTAAAAGCCGCGCTTCCCCAAGGTATTCAAAATTCAATTCCATCGAAGCCAGATTAATCAGTCCAGCATCCCAAGGAATGATTTGTAAAATATTTACCAAGATGGTCGTGTTCCCCGCTCGCAGGGTATCCCAGCGCAGGATACTAGTCGGAACAACATTAGTGGTATCTGACAATCCTAGCCAGCGACCCATGTTTTGAATTTCAAGGTCGGGGCCATTAGGTTCTTCTTCAGGTGCCGCTCCGGGGACTGCAGCATTGAGGTTAGAGGCATCCAAACTAGCTTCGTCAAAGTTGAGATCCAGCTGAGTGATGAGGGCATCGGGAGGCAATTGGATTTCGACTTTGAGTTGGATAGGATCACCAATCAGGACTTGGTTGCGATCCAAACTGATGCCAATGCGTTCTTGGGCATAGAGTGTAACACTGCTGGTGAAGGCCAGGAGTAGGAGGATCGAGCGTATGATAGCGTGGCAATTCATCCCCTATTTACTTCTTTTCTTAAAAAATTGAAGGAGCGCATTGACGTAAGATTGGTCGGTACGAATGCTTACGGTATCGGCTCCGCTCTTTAAAAAGGCACTGCGAAAATAGCTGACGTTCTGACTAAAGTATTCCGCATAACGACGGCGCACGGAACTGACCGAAGTATCGATCCATTGTTCGGCTCCGGTTTCGGCATCGATGGCGCGAATCAAACCAACGTCCGGTAATTCTTCTTCGCGAGGATCGTAGAGGTGTACCCCGATGATGTCGTGCCGACGAGAAGCAACGCGCAAAGGCGTCTCATATCCCTGCGTCAAGAAATCAGAAAGCACAAAAGCAATACTCCGTTTTTTAATCAGATTATTGAGGTACTCCAAAGCTTGCCCGACATTGGTGCCTTGTCCTTCGGGTTCGAAATTGAGTAGTTCTCGAATAATTCGCAGGATGTGTTTTTTCCCTTTTTTGGGAGGGATAAATTTTTCCATCCGATCCGTAAAAAAGAGTACGCCTACTTTATCGTTATTATTGATCGCTGAAAAGGCCAAAACGGCGCAGATTTCAGTTAGGATCGCATTTTTCATTTGATTGACCGTACCAAAGAAACTAGATTGACTGACGTCGATTACAATCATCACCGTCAATTCCCGTTCTTCCTCAAAAATCTTCACATGGGGACTACCGGTCCGAGCCGTTACGTTCCAATCGATATTTCTGACGTCGTCACCGTATTGGTAGTCGCGAACTTCGCTAAAGGACATGCCCCGGCCTTTAAAGGCACTGTGGTATTCTCCCGAAAACAGGTGCTTACTCAAGCCTCGCGTCTTGATCTCGATCTTCCGTACTTTTTTCAGCAATTCACTGGTTTCCATATGCTGTTCGTTTAGACTTAAGGGAGCAAATGAGTAATCGGACTTTTGCGTTTTAAATAAGGTTTTAGCTCTTCGTAAGGTATCGTCAATTCGTGGCGTCCATAAACCGCGTTAAAGGCTGTACCAAAACAAATACCTTCGGCGCGGATGGTAAAATAAGGAAAATCGCGCCCGGCCAACCATTTGCGATAAGCAGAATCTTGGTACCATTGATATTCCAACTGATGCTGATGTAAATATTCTAGCACAAAAATATTGGCTTCAAAATCTTTGCGAAAAAGATCGGTGAGCATAATCTCCTGTCCGTTTTCGAGGTCGAAATTAAAAGATCGGCCTTCGGGTTCGATGGTCCAGGTGTTATTAAAGGTCAAGAGGCCACTGATCAAGCGAGGGGAATAATAGTCGATGTCGCTCCAGGCATAGGCGCGAATCGAGGATCGTAAAGGAGGCTGAGGTTTGTAGTGAATTTCGCGTACCGTTTGGGTGTATTCTCGGCAGGATTGCACCCAGGTTTCTACTTCCTTTTCCATCCATTGATTAAAATCGGCGTCCAAGGTTTTGGGGTAGGTAACATCGTAGCTCGATAGATAATCGGCGTATTCCACACAGCCCATGTAGAGGTTATTTTCCAAATCTAGCAGGAGGTATTGCTCGGCTTGGTCGCCGCGTTTAAAGACGGCCCTTTGGTGAGTAAGGCCTTGGAAAGCACCCTGGATCTCGGCCACAGCCTCATAATCCTCGCTTTGTAAAACCAATCGATATTTATCCTCTTCGTTGATCTCTCCAAAAACGCGATAACTCCGATCCTCATTTTGCAAATACGCAATTCCACGCAACTGCCCTTCCTCAATCCGCTGTACGATCAATCGCACCTTATCCTCCGCCAATTGCCCTTTAAAGCAACGAACCCACATCTGATCCCCACAATAGGAAGGCGTTTTAATTTCTTCGCTTACTTCCTCTAATTGGATAAAACCAGCAACACTAGCGCCAATATTCGTCCACTCCGCCATAATCCTCTCCCCTTTCAACTCGCCCTTAATACTGCCCGACACCGCTCCTTCGCGGTTAATCTCTTCCAAACTAATCAAGTTGTTCTTGAGCGTTCCTTCCAATTGGAGGGCTTCTTTGGATCGCAGGTAAGTAAGAAAACCTTTGCATTTTTTTCCATCATACCCCAAGGCCACCGATACTTCATTCAAGCCATCGATACGCCCGTGATAATGTCGAAACCATTGCACTCGATCCGGCTTTTCAAAAAGCGCATAGATGATGTGCTCGGTCGCCGACGTTTGGGCCAGCAAGCGTTTACTCATCATCCCAGAGCAGCTGATCAATATTATCAAAAGGGGTATGCGCATTGCCATCAGTATCGATTAAGGTACCTCGACGGTATTCAAAATCCGGTCGATGATATCTTCTTGGGTAACATTTTCGGCTTCCGCCTCATAGGTCAGGCCGATCCGATGCCGCATTACATCATGGCATACGCTACGGACATCTTCGGGAATGACGTAGCCTCGGCGCTTCATAAAAGCCTGTGCCTTCGAGGCCAAGGCCAAGTTGATACTAGCCCGGGGAGAACCACCATAGCTAATCAGCGAGCGCAAATCGGCCAAGCCATTTTCCGCAGGTTCACGGGTAGCGAATACGATATCCAATAAATAACGTTCAATCTTTTCATCCATGTAAACCTTGCGAACCACATTCCGCGCTCTAACGATCTGATCGATTTGGAGAATGGATTGCACCTTTTCTCCAAAGCCATCAATATTCAGATTACGGCGAACGATTTCCCGTTCTTCCTCTTTACTCGGATAGCCGATTTTGACTTTAAGCATAAAACGATCCACCTGTGCTTCGGGTAAAGGATAGGTTCCTTCCTGCTCGATGGGGTTTTGGGTGGCGAGTACCAAAAAAGGCTCGGCCAATTTAAAGGTCTCTTTCCCAATCGTTACCTGACGTTCCTGCATCGCTTCTAGCAAGGCACTTTGCACCTTAGCCGGAGCCCGGTTGATCTCATCCGCGAGGATAAAGTTGGCAAAGATGGGCCCTTTTCGCACCGTAAATTCGTTTTGGCTCGGATTGTAGATCATCGTACCGATGATATCCGCAGGCAACAAATCGGGGGTAAATTGGATACGGCTAAACTGAGCGGCGATGGCGGTAGAAAGGGTTTTGATGGCCAGGGTTTTAGCGAGCCCTGGAAGACCTTCTAGTAAAACGTGGCCTCTGGTCAATAGGCCGAGTAACAAGCGGTCGATCATATGTTGCTGACCGACGATGACTTTGCTCGTTTCGGCATTCAATTCGTCTACAAAAGCACTCTCCTGATAAACCTGTTGGTTAAGCGCTTCGATATCAATCGATGGTTGCATAGAATTTATGGTTATTTAAATTTACGTGCGCCCAAATTTCGGATTTTTCTGACGCAAAACAGCACTGAATTTACTTTATCTCGGAAGCAGGATGAATTTTTGTGGGGTCCCTTAACTTAATATTAACGCCCTCACTGCTATCAATAGGCAAGAGGGGAGCTACTTCAAGGGTATCTTCGAGGGTTTTGACGTCGGGAAGTTCGGGTCGAACGGGCTTTGGAGGGCGTTGGATGGTATCGACGACTTTGAGGTTACGGGCATTGGCCAACATGGTGGAATCGACCTGCTTTTTGGCCAGGCTCATGATATTTTTCCGGCAGCGATCTTGGTGGGAGACGCGGTATTGGCGGAGCCTTTCGTCAATGGTATTTTGGATACGGGCCTCGCGGCTCAAGGGCTTCGGTCCTTTTCTACAAGCGCTGTAGCTAAGGACGAGCAAAAGCAAAAGTCCGAGGGGCAATAGACGCTTTTTCATCAACGGTTGAGGATTTGTTCGATTTCCTTTTGACGTACCTCTAGGAGCGAATCGTATACTTGGCGAAGCAAACTATCACCACGTATTTCGCAGATACTATCCAAAACGGGGCGCAGTTTTTCCACTTCCTTGGCATAAAGCGTATCTACCCGTTGTGTTTCGGAAGGACTCAAGTGTTCTGATTCCGGGACACAGGCGGCCAAAAACAACAAAAGAAATAAAAATCTGTACATACCGTCTAGGTAATTTTGCCCGCAAAAATACGCATTCTAGCGCAAACCTGCTTTACTCATCCAAATCGATGACCTTGCGACGCAATTCGAAGTTTTTACCCAGATAAACCTTCCGTACCATTTCATCGGCGGCCAATTCTTCGGCCGTTCCAGCTTTGAGAATATTTCCTTCAAACATCAGATAGGCCCGATCGGTGATCGACAGCGTTTCCTGTACGTTGTGGTCGGTAATGAGAATACCGATATTTTTGGTTTTGAGTTTGGCTACGATGTATTGAATGTCTTCCACGGCGATGGGGTCGATTCCGGCGAAGGGTTCATCGAGCAGAATAAAGCTTGGGGAAGTGGCCAAGGCCCGCGCGATCTCCGTCCGTCGTCGCTCCCCACCAGAAAGGGTATCCCCACGGCTTTTACGCACCTTTTCCAAACGGAACTCCCCAATCAAACTTTCCAACTTGTCCTTTTGCTCCGCCTTATTCAAATTCGTCATCTCCAATACCGCCGCAATATTATCTTCCACACTTAATTTGCGAAATACCGAAGGCTCCTGCGGCAAATAACCAATCCCATTTTGAGCACGGCGATACATCGGCAAGTCCGTAATATCCAATTGTTCCAAGAATACCCGGCCTTCATTGGGCTTAACAAAACCTACCATCATATAAAAGGTCGTCGTTTTTCCCGCACCATTTGGACCAAGCAAACCAACAATTTCACCTTGGTTAACTTCAATCGAAACTTCCTTCACCACTTTGCGGCGACCGTAGATTTTTACTAATTTTTCAGAACGCAATATCATATCGCTGTTTTTTAAAATTCTGGACGGACTTCTTCTTCCGCTTCAAAGTTTGCCCTTAATTCTTGTAAGGTAAAGATCGACAAGCGTTCGGGCTGTCTTTTTTCATCATAATTTCCTGTATCCCAACGACCATTTGGGATTTTATCTTCTATCAAACGAATCTTATAATCCTTTCCGAGCGGCATTCCAGGATATTCAAAACGAAACGCTGCGGTATCGCGCAATATTTTCTCGGATAGCACGCGGTCCCCCTTGAGCAATTGAAAAACATACTGCTGACTACTATCCACCTCGACTAGATTGATGATGTATTTACCATAATCGTCGGCGCCGTGGGCGAGGTAAGCATGTTGCAAGGTATCCAAAGTGAGGCCATAAAGATCGCGCAAGCCACCGGGGTAGAGTCGAAGTTCATAGGGCGTTTCCTCTTTCCATTCGTATTGGATGTTCAACTTACGACGGTCGGTACTATCGATGGTAAATTGTGCTTGGACGCGTTTGGCTAGCGTATCTTCCAGCAGGAAAATTTGGCTACTGTCCCAAGTTACCAGGGGGTAATTAAAGCTCAGGTTGATACCGACGAGGGGATTGATATTGGTCGTGGCGGAGCCAAGGCCTTGTGGCCTTAGTTTAGCATTCCGTAGGAATGCGGCTTGCCCGGTGGTATCAATCATCAAGGTGTCGAAGGTCGTATCTTGTTGTAGGTAAATGGGCCATTTTTCATTAGAGGTCCAATGATACCAAAGTTTGATCGTATCCAGTTCTTGTAGGCGAAAGTAGTCCAAATTCGCTTTGCCAATTTCGAGGCTCGCCTCCCATGGAGGGCTATTGTATACTAGGGGTAAATAACCATAACCCTGTTTTTCCTTCCGGTTCAATTTTAGTCGCGGCGCCTCTTCAAACAATCGAATGGTCAAATCAATTTTGGCGCTATCATTTAGTACGATAAAGGAATCTACAAAACCAATTTTTTCCGAACGTTGGTCAAAGATATAATTGGGATCATTGCCTAGTAGGGCAAAGGTTTTAAAGGTGTCGGGGCGGAGGTTTCGGAGGCGAAATTGGCCATTGCTGCCCGTTTTATTAAAATAAAAAGGGACTTCGGTACGCACTACGGTATCGGCTAAATTATCGTAAAGCATCATCAAGGCCTTTTCCACCGGTTCTCCCGTAAAGGCATCCACGATATTACCTCTGATTTCGAGGGAGTCAATATAATCGCCAGTAGAGAAAACGAAGCGAAGGTCAGGCACGATATTACCCGCAGTCAAATCTTTGATTGCTTCTCCAAAATTAATGATATAGGTAGCATTGGGGCGCAATTCCTCTTCTTCGGGAAAATCCACCCGGACCGTTTTACGACGCAGAGTGACCTCGGGCTTTCCGTTTTTTAAGGGCGGGGAAATGACCACTTGATTAAACACATCGTCGAGTACTACCCATTCATCAAAGGTCAACGCTATCGTTTGTTTTTGAAAACGAACCTGAAAATTGGAGGTTGATTTCAACGAATCAATTTGCGGAGGCCTAGTATCCTCCGGCCCACCAGTCAGGGTAGTTACTTGCGCACAGCCCCAAAGCAAGAGCAAAAGCCCCAGCAAGGTTCCAAACCAATTCCAATATGCTAATCCAGTTTGATTCATGTAGTGGTCAACAATTTATCCAACACAATAGAGTACTTTTTAGTCGGGAGGGTTGCCCCCACGCCTTGGTCGACTTCGCGGATGAAAACTAGCGATCGTTTCGCGTAAGAAGTCCGTGTCCAAATGAGTATAAATTTCAGTAGTCGTAATTGACTCGTGTCCGAGCATGTCTTGTACCGCTCGCAAATCCGCTCCCCCTTCGATTAGATGAGTCGCAAAGGAATGACGAAAAGTATGCGGACTCACCGATTTTTCAATACTCGCCCGCTTCGCCATTTCTTTAACGATCATAAAAACCATGACCCGGCTGATTTGTTTTCCCCGACGATTGAGGAATACAATATTAGCATGCTCAGGATGAATATTAGTCATCGGGCGACGTACCCCTTCCAAATAGAGCTGTAGGTGTTTAATCGCCGTAGCACCAATCGGAATGAGCCGTTCCTTATCGTTTTTACCAACCACTCGGAGAAAGCCAACGTCCAAAAACAGATTGGACAACTTTAGCCCAGTTAGTTCGCTGACTCGAAGCCCACAAGCATACAATGTTTCTAGCATCGCCCGGTTACGCGTTCCTTGCGGCTCGCTCAAATCAATAGCTTCCAATAATGCCTGAATTTCTAGGTAGCTCAAGACCTCCGGAATTTTACGCCGCAAGCGCGGCCCTTCCAACAACTCGGTCGGATCATTATCCAGCAAATCTTCCACCAAGAGGTATTTGTAAAAAGCCTTGATCCCAGAAAGCATCCGCGCCTGACTCCGAGCCCCCAAACCTAATTCATTAATGTGGCGAATAAAGCCTTCCAAATCATCTCGTTTTATCTCCAACGGATTTGGTACGACTTCACGAGTCTGTACAAAATGGGACAGACTCTTTACATCGCGCAAATAAGCATCGATCGAATGCTTAGAAAGCGAACGTTCCAGTAAAAGATAGTTTTTAAAGCCATTAATAGTCGCCGACCAATTCATGACCCGAAATTACAAAAAAGACAACGTGCTGTAGCATTTTTCCTCCTTAGCTTAATACTGCCTCATCATCTTACCACAAGTCACTTATATTTTAATCATATAATAAACACAAATAATAAAACGCTTCAAATTCTAGGCTTTGATATTAACCTGGCTAGGCATATGAAATATTTTTTCAGAAAAAAATTAGCATCAATTGAAGTGATGTTCTAATTTAACCAACAAAATAATTCACCAAAAAAGAACCTTAATTCTTTATTTAATTTTAAAATGAAGTGAAATATCAGAATAAAAATCAAAAACCATAGATTAAATTCTCGTCAACTCAAGCAGTATAAAAATGACGACCTCTAAAATAAATCGCGCTTTAGTTGCAATTATTTCATTTTCCACTCATCTTGGTGTCATATTTCCAATGCTTGGAAAATATTTTTAGTACAGTTTTTAGATTTGCCTAATGATGCAAAACCTCAACATTCACATTATTATTAACAGTATTATCGCAGTGGTGGTGGTGATTATTCCTCCTCCCTGGTGAG